>MDSX01025362.1_pt1 | contig 10587 bp, 6 predicted proteins | sample 811141 | NCBI WGS metagenome assembly MDSX01 (sample SAMN05326642, study PRJNA326480) | marine metagenome | isolation source: seawater | place: Atlantic Ocean: South East | collected 2010
CGGCGACGGTTCACGAAGCCTTCGTTCCCCCGTTGCGTCCGATGTAAGTCGTCGGGACCGGCAGTGCCGCGGCCTGGACTCCTCACGAGAGTTCCCCCGCGGCCGCCCTGGTCCCGCGTGGGTTTAGCATCGCCCGAAGCCTCGTGAAAAGCATGTATAAAAAGCAAGTATGAAAAGCAACGACGTTCGCGACGTGTCATGAACCAGAGTATCCTACTACTACTGCGCTAAATCCATTTTACCGCCCGTCGTGTCGCGCTAACGTTTGCCGCCCTGGATGCGATCCAGCGTCCAACCCCCGGTTCCATCTGCGTGAAAGTGCAGGTGCTGGTGGTGAAACCGCTTGAGCTCCAGCCTGTGCGCGATGGAGAAGGCGGTGATTCCCAGGGTGCCGAGGTGCGAGTAAAACGCACCCTCCTCGTCCGGGTTGATCGCGCTCGTGGCCTCGTCCAACACGGCGTACGCCGGCTTGTGAAAGTACAGCCGAGCCAGGCCCACGCGCTGCTTCTCACCGCCGCTCAGCACGTCCACCCAGTCGTGCGGGAATCGATCCAGCCCATCGGAGGAGGCGCGAGCCAGCTTCATGAGATTCACGCGGGTGAGCGCCTCGACCACCTCGTCGTCTCGCGTCGGATCACCGGGCAGGGGATACATCACCTGGTCTCTCAGAGTTCCGCTCACCAGGTACGGCTTCTGGGGCACGTAAAACACCTGGAACGAGTCGTTCGACGCGCCCGCGACGTCAGGCCGGGTGACAGTCCCGGCGGTGGGTTCCCAGAGACCCGCCAGGACCCTGAACAACGACGTCTTGCCCGCACCGTTGGCTCCGGTGACGAAGAGGTTCTCCCCGGGCGCCAAAGTGAGGTTTACCCGCTTGACGAGTAGCCTACCGTCGGGGGAGTAGACGGTGACGCCACTGAACGATACGCCCTCTTCCAACGAACTCGCAATCACCCCGCGACCGCCACCCCCCGAACCCCCACCCAGTCCGCCCCCGGTCCTCTTCTCGTAGTTTCGCACCATCGAACCCACGCTCCCGACTGATTCGGACTCGTGATCGGACTTTGACTCGCCGGCGTCTTCGCCTTCCCATTCCGACCCACCTTCGATCGCATCCGCCTTCTCCGTCTTGTTCGTGTCGTGGATCGAGTCCACAGCCTCGAGGAGATCCATGACGCGCGCGGTGAACCCCGCGAGCCGCTGCAGCTTCTTGTACACCATCATCAAGTCGCCGATGGACGAACTGGCAGACTGGATGAGCGTGTCGCTCTCCCGGTACCTCGCCGCAATCTCAGCCGCGGACCTCGAGGACGTGTCCGCCAGGAACGGGAACGCGAGCACGGGCCAGCCGATCATGCTCGCGAAGTACTTGACGAAGTACTGGTCGATGACCCCTTGCTTGAACTGGAGGTAAAAATAAAAGGAGGACCACGTCGTGGTCTTGTCCAGCTTGGAGTCCAGGATGTCCTGTTCCCGCGTGGCGCCGTCCAGGAACGCCACCTCCTCCGCGTGGGTGATGAGTCGCGAGTGCATCCGTCGAAAGTCCCCTTCCAGCTTCTGCGTGCGGGCGATGTACTCGGAGAAGGGCGGCGAGACGGCGCGAATCACCGCGCCCGAGAGGAAAAAGTACGAGTACAAAATCGTCAAACCCGAGTACCCCATGTGTTCGCCCATCCTGTGCGTGGACAGCACCACGTCCAGGAGGGGTTTGAACGTCCTGGCGAAGAGGTCGGATGCCGTGGCGCAGAACTGGTGGAGGTCCTCGACGATCCTCTGGTCCGCGTTGTCCAGGTTACCCACCCGCAGCACGGCGGCTCGGTAGTACGCCCGGTTGGAGAGGTACCTGGCGTGAACGTACGCGGTGAGCCTCTGCCTGAAGGCGACGGTGATGGAGTTGGTGAGGTACTTGAGCGCTGAGTTCACGACGCTCGCCGCGACGCCGGAGACGAAGAAATCGCCGAGGACCATGAAAAACTTCTTCCACGACCGTTCCATCACCGCCTGCAAGCCGTCGCCGCCCTTGCGAGCGATGCGCAGCGAGATGAAAGACCTGGTGACGAGCATCACGGTCTGGATGGCGAGCAGCACGGACTCCTTGCACGTGATCCCCGGGATGACGATGCGGAGGATGAACGCCATGCGCTTCAGGAAGGTGGCGTCGACCGCCGCGACCTTTCGCTTGACGGGAGCCGCGGCCCTGGTTTCGGCGAGCGCCTTCCCGCCATCGCCACCGCCGTGCTTCGAGCCTTCGTTGTCCGAGGCTGGCGCGGATGACGACGGGGTGCCATCCCTCGCCGCCGAGGATACGACTGTAGACACAGCCGAACCCGTCCGACGTGCACGCCGCTCACGCTTCGCCCTCGATCGTGCCATCGCCTCCTCCTGCACCAGGTGGAACTGCTCCGCAATCGCCGGCTGCGAGGTTTGATGATGCGCGTAAGCCGCTAAGCCGGTAAACCCCAACACGACGGCGGTGCACAGACGCCTATCTCGAGCGTAGTCTACCAAGACCCGCGAAACAACGTCGGCGAGGTCACGCGCGTGAACAGCCCGTCGGGGCTTCGACATGACCCCCATGGACGGGCGCGTTCAGATCTGTGCAGGCGGGCTAATTTTCGGCTCGACCTGTCGACGCGACGTTCGCGTGGGAAAAATAAACAACTCCTGCAACGTCGACTCTCTACTCGCTCGCCGCAATGTCCTGATGCAGCTCCCCAAACTCGTTCGCCGTCGCGACGACACCGTTGTTCCGGACGTGAGACACCAGACGGCTCAGGAACGGATCGCACCCCACGGTCGACGAGTCCCCCACGATGCACACGTGCCGTCGCGCGCGCGTCACCGCCACGTTTGCCCTCCTCACGTCAGCCAGGAACCCGACGGATCCCCGGTCGTTGCTCCGAACCGTGGATATCACCACCGCCTCGGCTTCACGACCTTGGAATGAGTCAACGCTCGCAACCTCGACCAGGTCCGCGCCGGGTGCGGCACCCCTCGCGGCAACCTCGGCGAGCTTCGAGCGAATGAGTCGAACCTGCGCCGCGTACGGCGACTGCACCGCGATGTCCGCCGGGGCCACGCCGGCGCCCAACAGACCGGCGACGTGCATCATGACCGCATAGGCTTCGCCCTCGTTGGCGAGTGAGGACGAGGATGACAGAGGCGAGTTCCCATCGTCCGTTTCACCAGATCCGCCGAACACGTTCCGAGACCGTTCCCTCGCCGCCATCTCACTCTCCGACACCTCCGAGCAGCCCGTCAGCAACATGCCGGCTCTGGTCCTCGTGTCCAGCAGCAGGAGCGCGGTGCTCGTCGCTTTAGTCGATGATACACCGGGTATCTGGCGAAGTAATCTGCTCGCCACCTTCTCAGACGCGGCGAGACGTCCGCCGTACATCTCTCCACTCGCCCAATCGGAGATGAGCCGGTTGCTGCGGTACTGCGTGGTGAGCACACATCCCAGCACACCGGAGGAGAGGTACGCGGTGGGAGAGGTACCCGGTGATTGCGCTTTCGTAGGACCGACCTTATCCGGCGTGTTCTGAGAGACGCGAGCCATGAGCGGCGTCGCGAGTCCACCGTCCGACGCCTCCGTCGACCGAACCAGCGGAGCGAGCTGGCAAGGATCACCGACCAAGACGACACGCTTGCTCCGAACGAGTGGTATCCACGCCGCGGGCTCCGTAGCCTGTGCAGCCTCATCGAGAATGACGAGATCGAACGCCGGAAGTCGTTGGATGTTTTCGGCACCGGCGCCGACCGCCGTGGCGAGTACTACCGACGTACCCGTCAAAATCTTCCGCTCGGCATTCGCTCGGACCTTATTCCCCGACTTGGCCAGCGTGCGCTGCTCACGCCTCAGATTTCCGAGCTTCGTCTCGATGTTCTTAGCAGATATGTTGTCACCGAGACCCTTCACCTTGCCCGACTGTAGCTCTTGCTGTTTGTCCCATCCCTGCCTCCTGGCGAGGTCGATCTCCTTCTTCCGTCCCCGGCTGGCGTTGAAGAACGCGCCAGTCTCCCTCTCGATTCTCGCATCCAACGAGCTCTCCAGCGCCGCGGATGAGATCCTCTCGGGAGCACCGACACGCACGAAGTCGATGTTAGCAGCCCCGACACCTGACTCGTTCGCGGCGTTGAGTCTGGCCAACCGCTCGACCAGGTTATCCACAGCCGCGTTGGAAGGCGCGCACGCGAGAACCCTCTGCCCAGACGCAACCGCGCGGCGGATGATCTCGATGACGAACCCAGTCTTCCCCGTGCCCGGTGGGCCCTGGATCCACACGACCGGCGCGGTCTTCGTGAGCGCGATGCGCACAGCGAGCTGTTGCGCTGGATCAAAGTCGCCGGGAATCGGCCCTCCGCCGCCCTTGGAGACGGGCCGGGTGTCGAGCGGGGGAAGATCAGCCGCCGACACCGCCCTGGCCGCCTTGGGCGAGGCCACCTCGGGAGCATCCGCGAAGAAACCCATGACACGATCGTACGCATCGAAGTTCGATGCACCATCCTCGGATCCCTCTGAAGTATCCGCCTCTGAAGTATCCTTTGGACATCTGTGCTGCGCGAAAAGAGCGCGCACGACGTCCATCGCCGGCGGCCCTGTCCTGCTGTTCGGTACGTTTGCGAGCTTCGCGAGGGCGGCGAGCTGCCTCTCGTAGGTCACGGTATCGGGAACACGGACGAGCCGCAACACCTTGCCCGCGAGAACCTCGTCGACGATGACGAACGATCCCTTGGACAGCAGCCGCCGCTGGTTCACGGAGCCGCCGTCGACCACCAGGGTGACCTCGTCGCGCGTCGGATCGAGCGACTGAATGACCCCCTCCACCTCGTACCCGGCCGTGGCTGACTCGTCGAACGTGGCTGACTCGTCGAACGAATCTACCGTATCGAGCACGCCCGTGACCGCGATGGCGACGCGGTCATCCACGTTGATCGCCGACGGCGGCAGCTCTTTTCCGTCGGCTGGGCGAAAGTTGAGCAGCCGGGTCCCCGCGCCCTCCGGCCCCGGGGTGGCGGCGATGAGCATCAGGCCGTCCATGAGTGCGCCCGCGCGTCCAACCGACGTGCCCTCGGGCGTGTTCTCAGCGCCGGGTAGCACGACGGGGCACGACGGGTATTCGGACTGCTCCTGGAGAAGCAAGTTTGCGGCGGTGCACGCCTCCGCTTCCCTCTCCAGAGCGAGCATCTCGCTGGCGTGCTGCACGAAACGCCCGAGGCGGTCCGCGAGCGCAGACTTCGGCGCCTTTCGCCAGTTACCGTCGTTCTCGTTCGCCACGGAGAAATTGGCTTTGGGTTTTCGCGAGCCCGGCTTCCTCTTCGGCTTGCGTTGATCCCCACCCTTCGCCCCCTTCGATGGGGTTGTCTTGCCATCGCCCGCTCTTCCTCGCGCTTTCTGCCCCTTCGCCGCCCCGTCGACGATCGCCTTCTTTGACGGCTTGGGGCTACGTCCCGCGACCTTGCCCGATTCTTCGTCCCCGATAACCTTGAGCACTGCTCTGAGCGCCTCCCGGTCGCCCTTAGCCATCGCCACCGTCGGCACCGGACCTCGACGATGAACCTTCGCATCGCCAGGCACCAACCAACGCGCGTGCCGGTTCGCCGCACGAACCACGCGGCAACGCGAGCTCAGGAGCGCGGGCTCGCTGACCCATGTAGCCGCTTCAATCATCCCGGATCGATGAGTCGACGGATGCGACCGCAGTGCGCCTCGCTGGACTGACTCGCACAGCCTTATCGTATCTCGTCTCACAGATAACATCGAGCTGAGATAAGAGTTAACCAGAAAGCCGGCATTTGTATCAGCGCTCGCACGACACACGGGGAAAGGGCTTGCCATGGTGAACGGCCAGAGCCGCACGTGTTGCACCCCCGACAAGCCTTGTATCAACCACAGGCTCAATAAGAAGGTGGTGGATGTAGAGGAAAAGCCCAAACCCGCGGGGCGGGTGGTGCTCATGGACCCCAGCAGGACCCCAGCAGAAAATCCCTTGCACGACGCCGCGAGAAACGCGAGGTACACCGACTCTAACGCGGCTCTGCAGAAGGTTGACCTGATGGCGTTGGCCATGCAGAACGCGGATGGGCAGGTGGATGACGATGCGGAGTTCGAGGCTCTGATCAGGGAGAAGATCGAGCAGGGAAAGATCAAGAGGGGCGGGTCGTTCATGGTGGCGAAGTTTCAGCTGGAAAAGGACAAGCGGTACAAAGCGGTGAAGAGACGCGCGGAGCAAATGTACAAGGACATCACGAGGCGAATCACAAGAGCAGAAGAGGAAGATGCGGAGAAAGCGAAAAATGCAGGGAAGGAAGAGGAGGATCAGCCGGCGAAGCGCGCTCGAGTTGAGGCTCCTGCCGAGACGGACGACGCCGGCGTTACTTTCGACCCGGAAGACTACGAGTAGCTCAGGCGCGACCAGATCAGCTTGCTAAAGGTATAAGTTACTTTTACACTTTCGAAACAACCAAACACACCCGGGGCTTCAGGCCGCCCCATCTACGCCGCTAAGGTACAACCCAATGGTCAGTCTTCTTCCTCCGGGTCGTGGTACCCGTCGAGCATCCATTCCTCCGCCTCTGCCATTTGCGCGGATTCGTTCATCCATCCGTCGCCGTCCAGTCCCTTGCGCTGGTACTCCTTGCTCGCGACACCCATCCCTTGCCACTCGGAGGGCACGTCCCCACGCTCCCGTTCCCAGTCATCCCACCTGCTGTTGTACGACTCCAGGATTTCATCCACCTCCTCGTTTGACGTCTCGAGGATGATGTTTTGGATTGAGATTGGCAACTCTGAATATTCGCCGTAATTGTGGATGCGGTAGATGAGCTCGGGGTATTCGCTGATAGCTTTGCTCGCGTCGCACGACGGCGCCAGCTCTTGCAGCCGAGCTTTCGCGGAATCCACCTCGGCGACCACATCTTCACACAGCAGCAAACGGGGATGGCGCTCGATCACCGGCGTGACGTCCTGGCAACGATCGCTCGAGCAAAGAACCGACTGCAGCTCGAGTATGCTCTGCGACGCGCGCACGAAGTTGATGTTGAGCACGTTGGGTTCGCGCTGCAGCATGTTGGGCACGTTTGCATCTGGCAGCAACGTGCTGAGCTTCTTTGCGTTATTGAACACCAAGTCAGGCTTGGAGAACTTCTCGTCCACGCGGCCCAACTTGACGAGCCAGCGGATGTCCACGTCTCTCACCTTGTGGCGCTCAGTCTCGGCCATGTCGTTCCAAGACCTCCAGAACGCCACCATCTCGTTCTCCCAGAGCTCACAAAATCCAAGGTCGGTGTCGCACATCTCCCCCAGGTCCTTCGTGTCGCTCATGTCGTCCATGATCGCTCGGGTCACCGAGCGGTGCTGACGTGTGACAAAATGAGGTCCATTCGCGAACGAGCGGGACGAACCCCGGGGCGGCCTCGAGCGACTGGTCAGGGAGACCACATCGCGACGACGAGCCGATGGCGGGCCCATGTGACGCACCGAGGCTCCCATGCGGACGCTCATGACGTGAAGCTGCATCACGTCGACGTTGAGACACGGGCGCTGAGACGCAGACGACGGTAGTTTTGGAAAATATCTGGCACCTGATCTGCCTCTAGAGTCTGTCTCGCCCCGGCGGTACGTCAGTCGGTGTAGCCTAACGAGACGCGGTTTTCTAGCTCGTCCGTGTGCACAGGACGCGCGATCCTGGTCCTTTCGGTGCCAACGCGGCCGTCGCGCGTCGTACTACTGTGCCGCGAAGAGCCGACGTCGCTTCGTGATATTCCGCGGGAAAAACCAAATCTTCGGCTCGCAAAATCAGCCGCGGGCTTGGTCACCTTTCACAGTCGTCGACACACGCTCACGCCCCGCGGGTGTCATGGCCCCGTTCCGTAAACCGAGGGCGCAGTCATCGGCGGTGTGTCTTCTGCTAGGAGCCGTCGCCGCGGTCCTCGGCATCATCGGCCTGGCCGCGCACCACACCCACCTGCAGGCCGCCTCTCACCACGACGTGATCCACCATTTTCACGCGTCGTCGAGTCGCCTAAACGTCGGTAGCGATACCACGGTGAAACTCGGAGGAAGCAACCGCGCCGGTCACGTATCGCAGCACCCCAAGGTTGACAGATTCCGATCCCACGCTCGCGCCCGGGTGAACGCACACAAAAACGCGGACGGCGATCACCTCGACGACCTTCTTGCAGTCGATGATGAGACGTCCATCATTCCGGTGAAGACGGTCCGCGAGTCACATAACACGGTCACATCTCGCTCCTCGGTCCCGATCGCTGACCAGTGCGGTGAATCACACGCCAACATGGAGTACTGGGGCGACGTCGTCGAGGAGGGCACCGTGGGTTTGATCGTGGATCCGAAGGAGTGCTGCAGGAGATGCGCGGAGACGGTCGGGTGCAACGTCTGGGTGCACTGCGGCGACGACGAGTCGTGCCGGGGCTCGTGCTGGCTGAAACGAACGGACGACCCGAACGCTCCTACCGTACACGCGAGCGGCGCGAACGTGCCGTGGACCAGTGGGACTGTGCTGAAAGACTTCGACCCGACGCCGGGGAAGGGAACGGTGCTGGGCGCGGAGGCGTCCGTTGCGCTCGTCACACCCGCCGGACGAGTTCGGATCCGGTTGAAACCCGAGTGGCATCAGCCTTCATCTGAGCACGTCGGCAGATTGGCTCAAGAGAAGGCGTGCACGGGATCGTGTCATCTTTACAGGACGGAGCCCGGCTTTTTGCTGCAGGGCACGCTGAGGTCGTTCAAGGTTGCGGCGAACAAAGACTTGAAGAAGGGCCCGAAGCTGATGGAGCGAGGCGACTTCGGGTGGGCGGGTGAAGGACCTGGACCGGATTTCTTCATTTATCTCGGTGAGAAGCCGGCGGACTGGCTCGGATACGGGCACACGGTGTGGGGAGTGATCGCTGAAGAGGAGAGCCTGGCCATCGTGGAGAAGATCGTCGCCATGCCCTCGCATACCCCGGGAGGCCCGAACACCATGAGATTTCTCAAGGAGAAGATGTTTTTTGACATCGAGTAGCACTATTGATTAGCCTGGTCTATCTAAAACGGTTTTAGTCGTCCTCGTCGCTCGATGTGTCCCAATACCCCGGCGGTCGTTTCGCCTCCTCCGCGCTCTCCTTCGCCGGCGACTTCATCAGGACGCCTCCCAGCGTCGGTCCCTTGATGAAGCCGAACCCACCCCCGCCGGGCGTGAGTAGCCCCGACACCCTCGCGCACTGATCGCTTCCCATGTACTGCGGCAGGACGAGGTTGAAATGTGTCGCGATCCCCGGGGGCACGAACCTTCCTCCCACGAAATGATGGGGGCCCGTGAACGTCTTCGCGCCGAGCTTCGGCGCCGTGAGCGACACGAGCAGCTCGGGCCGCATGCCTTCTCCGCTCTCGTCTCCCTCGTCCACGCTCCACCCCGACGGTATGTCCACAGCGACGATGGGCGGTGGAGCGTTGTGGGGTTTGATGAGCTCCAGCAACGCATCGAACGGCGCTCGAGGCGCTCCGGTGAAGGAGAACCCGAAGAGCGCGTCGACCACGACGTCGCATTTGGTCACCAGCGGGTCGCCGCCGCTCAGAGTCTCGGCGTCGACGAAGTGGATCCCCAGGGTGTTCAGCTGGGTGACCAGGCCGTTGTATATTGGCCTGTCCGTGCGCTTCGGGTAACACATCTCGACATCGTACCCGAAGTGGTACAGGTGCCTCGCGGCGACCAGGCCGTCACCCCCGTTGTTTCCCGGCCCGCACAGCACGAGCACCCTGCCGTAGGACCTCGGCGGGTACACCTCGCAGAGCGCGGACGCGACGCTCAGACCCGCGAGCTCCATGAGCTGATCGATGCTGGACCCGAACTCGGGACCCATGAGTTTTTCGTCGATCTCCTTCGCCTGCGCCGCGGAGACGAAGGACACGTCCGCCATCGAGTCGGCTGAGTTCCCCGAGGATCTCACTTTTACTTTTACGGATCCTTTACGGGTAACAACTCGCGGACGGGATGAGGCGGCGCCGGGTCGTGAGAGGGCGGGTTTGGCGCGGGTTGAGAGGTATAGATCGGCCCGTGAGACCACCAGCATGCACGCGGGGACGAATCGCGTCCGATATGCGCGAGGGTGTGCTATCCGCGCCCGCAAAGTGCCGGTGGAGGGCTCGCGTCTCCCGGCAGGAAGAAAACACGTCACAGCCAAACTTGCCAAAGCCGTTATCGCGTCAGCGTCGAATTGCATTGCCCTTGGCGCGCCACACACGCAACATGGCGGAGGGATCACCGACCCTCACGCGCATGCCGTCGCTGGCTGGCTGGGTCAACCCAAGTGCGTCAGCGACGCCGCGCCCATCCAGGGAGTCCATATCTCCCGAGCGCCAGCAGGAGGCGGCCGTAACCTTCGTCCCCACCGGCAGGTTCGGATTTCCGACCCAGGCAATGCTCGCAGCAGCGCAGGGTCAGGCGCACGGGGAGGAAGAGACGGATGAGCCGCCCCCGAGCCCTCCCCCAGAGTTTGCCGGCGTATTCAAGCCGCGGGGCAAGCCCAAGCTTCCGCTGGACCACGTCGGGATGATGCACGCGGCGCACGTCGACACCAACCCGA
>MDSX01080485.1_pt1 | contig 10587 bp, 9 predicted proteins | sample 811141 | NCBI WGS metagenome assembly MDSX01 (sample SAMN05326642, study PRJNA326480) | marine metagenome | isolation source: seawater | place: Atlantic Ocean: South East | collected 2010
AATGATCAGGACCGCGAACATGAAACTGAAGGGTTCCCGAACCGACCGTCCAGCTGTAGACGCATTCCACACCAGGTCGTGCAGACCAATTATCGAAACCAGAGCCGTGGCCTTGATCAGAACCAGCCAGTTGTTGGTAAACGAGGGTAGGGCGTGGCGAACCATCTGAGGCCAGGTGATCCGCCGGAAAATCAGAAACGGGTTCATGCCGCACGCAACACCTGCTTCGATCTGTCCTCGCGGAATCGCCAGAATCGCGCCCCGGAAAGTTTCCGTCATGTAGGCGCCAAAGACAAAGCCGATCGACCACACCCCGGCAACGAACTGGTTGATTTCTACGTAGTCCCACCAGCCGGTCAGGCTGCCAAGATCATTGGCAATTTGCTGACCCCCGTAAAAGAGCAGCATCATCAGCACCAGATCTGGTACGCCGCGTACAAGCGTCGTGTAGGCACCGGCAATCTTCTGCGAGACCGGGTTGGCGGCCAGTTTTGCAGTCGCCCCTAAAAGGCCGAGCGCGACGGCAAAAGCGAGGGAGGCGAGAGCGAGCTGAACCGTAACCGCGGTTCCGGCAAGCAGCAGGTTTCGATATTCCCAGACGGAATCCATCGGCGGGCTAGAAAAGGAACGGGCCCACTAGGGGCCCGTTCAGATCAAACAGAATGCAACGAGACAGCTTAGTTGCCGTAGATATCGACAGCAAAGTATTGATCATTCATGGCCTTGTAGGCGCCGTCAGCACGGATATCGAGAATGACCTGGCTGAGCGCGTCACGTAGCGCGGAGTCTTCCTTGCGTACGGCAAAACCGGCACCAACACCTTGGCACTCGATGTCATCGAGGGCGTCACCAAGAAAATCAAACCCCTTACCAGCGTCAAGTGCGAGGAACCCTTCATAGGCTTGCAGTGAGTCCGAAAGCTGAGCATCCAGCCGCCCGGCCGCGAGATCCTGCCAGACTTCTTCCTGGGTTCCGTACAGAACGAGTTCAGCACCTGGGTACAGTTTTTCAGCTGAACACTGATGTGTGGTGGCGCGCTGTACGCCTAACCGCTTTCCGTTGAGTCCCGCGGCGGTTCCGGCAAACCCGGCATCTTTCTTTGCAACCAGCTTGGCAGGCGTATTGTAGTACTTGACCGTAAAGTCGATCTTTTTCTTGCGTTCTTCTGTGATCGACATCGAGGCAATGATGGTGTCAAATTTCCTGGCCAGCAGGGCAGGAATCATGCCGTCCCACTCTTGTTCGACCAGCACACATTCACGATTCAATCGTTTGCAGACCTCCATCGCCATGTCGATATCGAAGCCCTTGAGCGTGCCATCGGCTTCTTTCCAGGAAAACGGCGGGTAGGCACCTTCAACGCCAACGCGCAGCGCGTCGCCGGCTGTTGCCGTTCCGGTAACCAGAGCGAGCAGGCCGGCGAGGCCCAGCATCGTCAGTTTCTTTTTCATCATCTCTTTTCTCCCTTCGGTTGTTGGAAAATCCAGCCTGTTAATATTACACCGAGTACCCAGGACTTGCCGTCTGGCCTGCGTCAGTGCAGGGCATTGGCCAAAAACTGCCGAAAACGCGCAGATGCCGGATTATCAAACATCTCGGCGGGAGTCCCCTGAGACTCAATGGCGCCTTCATGCAAAAAGATCACTTTGTTGGACACATCCCGTGCAAAGCCAATCTCATGGGTGACAACGATCATGGTTCTGCCCTCGTCGGCGAGCGTTCGCATAACCTTGAGCACCTCACCGACGAGTTCAGGATCAAGTGCTGAGGTGGGCTCATCGAACAGCATCACGTCGGGCTCCATCGCCAGCGCCCGAGCGATCGCCGCCCGCTGCTGCTGACCTCCGGAAATATGTGCTGGGTAATAGTCTTTGCGGTCCAGCATACCGACCTTATCAAGGGTTTGACAGCCGCGGTCGTGGGCATCAGTTTTAGACATCTTCAACACATGGACGAGCGCTTCAGTGACGTTCTCAAGAACCGTCATGTGCTGCCAAAGATTGAAGCTCTGAAAGACCATGCCCAGGCGGGCTCTAAGCCGAATTACCTGATCCATATCAGTGGGGGTCGGATTGCCGGATCGGTCAACCGTCATCCCAATGGTCTCGCCCTGGACTGTGATGGAACCCCCATCAGGAATCTCCAGAAGATTGATACAACGAAGAAAGGTGCTCTTACCTGAACCAGACGCACCCAACATCGATATTACATCGCCAACGGCTGCATCTAGGTGAACCCCTTTAAGCACTTCTACGTCGCCGAAACGCTTGTGTAAATTATCGACTTTCAGTGCGGAAACCGTCTCGGTAGAGTTATCCACGTTATTACGGTTTGGCTCAGGTGGGACGGATGCCACGCAGCCGTTCGCTGCGTCTTCGCAGCAACTCTACGGTGGTCAGCAGACAGATAGACAAGATAACGAGAATCGTCGCAACCGAAAGGATGGTGGGACTGATTTCCTGACGGATACCTGACCACATCTGCCGCGGAAGCGTGATCTGGTCGGGTCCGCCAACAAAAAGCACGATCACGACTTCATCAAAAGAGGTAATAAAAGCGAACAGCGCCCCGGATATGACTCCCGGCAGAATCAATGGCATCTGAACCTTAAAGAAATTTCGAATTGGCCCGCCACCAAGGCTCGCGGCAGCTTTGGTGAGATTGGTATCAAAGCCGACTAGTGTCGCAGTTACAGTAATGACGACAAACGGTAGCCCCAAAATGGTATGCGCAAGGACGAGCCCCCAAAAGGTGGCGACCAAATCCAAACGCGCAAAGAAAAAGAATGTTCCGGAGGCCGTGATAATGAGCGGCACGATCAGTGGTGAGATCATCATGGCCATAATCAATTTGCGAAAGGGCATGATGGGTCGACTGAGGCCTAATGCCGCAAGAATCCCAAGCGTGGTCGCCAGAATGGTCGCCGTAATGCCAATTTTGAGACTATTTAGTGCGCCAATTTTCCAGTTATCACTGCAGACGGTCGTAATGCCGGGATCAGAGCAATCTCCCATCATGATGCGATACCAACGCAAAGAGAATGCTTCAGGATCTAATCTCAACATCTCTGGTGTGAACTGTAAGAATGGCGTTGAGGTAAAAGAGATCGGAATGACCACAAGCAAGGGCATTACTAAAAAGAACAGGACGATGCTGCACATGGCAAGATAGATGTAATGCCAGATGCGCTGCGCAGGAGTTGCGTAAGAGGGAAGCGCCATCGTCTTAACCTAATTTCATATTGTCGATGCCGACAACCTTGTCGTAGATCCAATAAAGGATAAGGATGCCAACCAAGAGAATTGCGCCCATCGCAGACGCAAGACCCCAATTCAACGACTTCTGCATGTGGTAGGCCACCATGTTTCCTATCAGTCGGCCATCCTTACCTCCAACCAACTCCGGAGTGATGTAGTACCCGATAGCAACAATAAAGACCAGAATCACGCCCGCGCCCACTCCCGGTAAGGTTTGTGGCATGTACACTCGCAAAAATGCCAGGGAGGGTGGGGCGCCGAGATTCTGAGCCGCTCTCATGTAACTGGGTGGAATTGTTTTCATGACGCTGTAGATTGGCAGGATCATGAACGGCAGCAAAATCTGAATCATGACAATCACGGTGCCGGTAAAGTTATACATTAACTGCATCCGACTATCATCAGGCCATCCGAACGCCACCAGCGTATCGTTTACCACACCTTCGGAGCGCAACATCACCATCCATGCAACGATGCGAACAAGAAGGGAAGTCCAGAAAGGCATTAGCACACAAATCATAAGCAGATTTGAGTGTCTAAGCGGAAGGGTAGCTAAGAGATGTGATACCGGATATGCGAGCACCAGACATCCAATGGTCACAATTAGACTGAGCCAGAATGTACGCTGCCAGAGCATTACATAGACGCGTCTTTCTTCAGGCTGCATGACAATTTCGCGATCAGCATCCCATTTGCGGTCAACGGCGTTGAGGTAATAAACGCTGGTCTGCGGGTCTTGCATTGAGATAAGCGCTTTCCAGAAATCGATATCTCCCCAGCGTTTATCCGCTTTGATAAGTGCTTCTTTATAAGGCCCTTCGTTAATCTTTTTAAATTTACGCCCAGATTTTCTCAGGAGGCTTTTGAATCCAGGCTTTTCGTAATTCATGCGCGTGCTGGACTTGCCGATCAAATACTTGGCTGCGTAGCTGAGATCTTTAAAAAGCGCTTTAAACAAGTTTTCGTTAGGCTCGCTTTTTCCATCCCATTTCAGAAGTTCGCGGTAAAGATTTGAGCACGATGCGTTCTTAAGGGGGGTCAAAGTTGTGCAGATCGAAAACTCTGCTTTAATTTTCGCTTTACGCAGATCGACCGCATCCCCTGTCGCTTGTGATGCTTTTGTGGCAATAGCTTTTAGCGGTAGCCAGTTTGTGGGCGAACGCCAGTCTGGCGCTATTTCTAAAATCACATCCCGATACGGTCCCTTGCGAGGAATTTTGACGGCCCACGCAGGGTCATCTGGATTTACTCTGACCCCAAAATGATCTTTGATCAAAAACTTATTGATTGATGATAGATCGAGAAATACTGCCTCATAAAGAGATTCGTCTGGTAATGCTTTTCTATCCCAGTTGTCGAGCAGTGCAAATGTCAGCGGCAACTGGTAGTTAATATGAGTGTCGTCTGTGCTTCGGGTTAATAAATCCCCAATCGGCACAATAAAAAGGACAATTAAAAACAGCAGTGGAGGGAAAACGAGACCTATCGCTCGTAGTTTGCTTCGGCGCAGAGATCGCTGCAGACTAACTTTTAGCGGAATGCCGTCAGCTGTCAGGAGTGGAGCGTTATTCGAAGCCCTGCTGTCAGACATTTTTAAAGCGTAAGTTTCAAGTTACGGGTGATTGAAGAAAACGGGGCGCCACGATCGTGACGCCCCAGAATCATCAAATACTCAACCAATACGAACTGATCGGTTTATTGACCCATCCACGCTGTAAAGCGCTCACTGATGGAATCGCCGTTATCCGCCCACCAACTCGGGTCAGCAAACAGATGCTTTTGGCTCATTGCTGCAGGAGCGTTCGGCATCAGCGGCATGATATTTACGCCCGTGTTGAACCAGGGCTCACCAGCTTCGATGATTTTGATACCGGAAGCACGCATCGGCGCATAGGTGATCCACTTAGCCTGCCCAGCCTGTTGCTCTGGAGCGGTTGCATGAATCATGAACTTCAGTGCTGCGTCAGCATTGGGCGTACCCTTGATCATGGCAAGCCACTCTTCCTCAAGCACCTGACCGTCCCAATTGGTTACAAAAGGTGCGCCTTCTGATAGCACAGCGGCGCCGATACGACCGTTATAAGCGAGCGACATTGACACTTCGCCACTTTTAACCAGCTCAAGCGGTTCGGCACCTGCGGACCAGAAGACCACGTGATCTTTGATCGTGTCTAGTTTTGCAAATGCACGGTCCACACCCTCAGGCGTGCTAAGCGTGTCGTAGACATCTCCGGGCGCAACGCCGTCAGCCATTAAGGCCATTTCAATCGATGCATTACCCCAGGTATGCAAGCCACGCTTGCCCGGGAAATTCTTCACATCGAAAAAATCAGCGATTGTTTCAGGGTTGCCAGCCGCGTTTCCGTCAAAGGCACCCTTCTGATAGAAGGGGACATAAGACCAGAAAACTTGAGGCACGACGCAGTCATTGGGGACTTCAACCATGATGTCGTCGTCCATCGACGTACCATCAGCAGCTGGCGTAAAGACATCACGCGGAAGCTCTTCAAACAAGCCTTCATCGCAACCGACTCGAGCTTCATGAGGCAGGACGTCGATGATATCCCAGGTGACGTTACCGGACTCCACTTGGGCGCGAACTTCGCCTAGTCCACCGTTATAGTTGATAAAGTTCACTTTGCCGCCAGTGTAGGTATCCGCATACGCCTTCTGCTGGCTCATCGTATACGCACCGCCCCAGGACGCGATAGTGACATCGGCCTGAGCTGGTGCTACCAAAGCCGCGCTGATGACAGCTGAGGCCAAGGTGGTTGTTATGAGATGTTTTCTCATGGGTTCCTCCTTCTGAGGTTGGTTTATCGTCTACAAGAGACGCTAGGATATATCCCGGATGCGCTCCTAGTGCGCACCAGAGACATCAAGTGCTCGGCAGTCCTCCATGGACCAGCCGAACTTGACTGAATCTCCCTCATTGAGCGACGCATGATGCGACGCGTTGGGAATCTTAACAATAAAATCATCGTGCCCGCACACGGTCGCCCGGGTGCGGATATGATCACCGAGATAAATGAGTTCCTGAACCTTGGCATCAAAAACATTGGGGAATTTACCTGGTTCTGGATTGACTTCCACTCGCTCTGGTCGTAAGGACAGTGTCGCTCGTTCTCCGACGGCGCCCACGTTGACTTTTAGCGCCTTGATCACCTCGCCGTTGTCTATTTTGACGTGACACTGGTTACCCTCGATCGCCTCAATTGATCCCATCAGCCGGTTGTTCTCACCGATGAACTGCGCGACAAACGCATTTTCAGGGCGCTCATAAAGATCGCTTGGGGCGGCGAGCTGCTGAATCACGCCATCTTCGAAGACAGCGATGCGGTTGGACATGGTCAATGCTTCGGACTGATCGTGGGTAACGTACACGACTGTCACCCCGAGACTTTCATGGATGTGTTTAATTTCATATTGCATCTGCTCACGCAACTGCTTGTCGAGCGCCCCAAGGGGCTCATCCATAAGTATGAGGTCTGGATCGAAAACCAGCGCGCGCGCGACTGCAACCCGCTGCTGTTGTCCACCTGAGAGCTGCGCGGGCCGCCGATCGCCAAAGGCGCCTAACTGGACCATGTCGAGAGCGCGCTTGGTACGGGTGGCAATTTCAGATTTACTGAGTTTGCGCACCTCTAACGGAAATGCGAGGTTCTCGTTCACCGTCATGTGGGGAAAGAGGGCATAGTTCTGAAACACCATCCCAATGCCCCGCTTATGGGGTGGTACCGCATTGATCGGCCTGTCGCCAAGATAGATCTCGCCATGGGTCGCCGGTTCAAAGCCGGCCAGCATCATCAGGCAGGTCGTTTTACCAGACCCAGAGGGGCCCAGCATTGTGACAAACTCACCGCGCTCAATGTCTAGATTCAGGTTTTTAACGACTAAAATTTCGCCGTCATAACTCTTCTGGACTTCTTTGAAGCGGACAAAGATATCCCCCGTGCTCATACGAAGATTGACTCCTTCCCTTGGTGCTTTATTTATTATTGGCCATGTATAACTTGGCCAGGCGAGCAAACTCAGGCCAGTGTATTAGTTTAGGCCCGTTTTCTCAACAACCTCGTAGATTTGCTTAGATCTTAGTAATTCGCTGGCTAAATCTGCGAAGATTGCAGTCGGTAGCTGTCGAGCGCTTGTTTGCAATCCGCAGTTGATGAAAGTCACCTAGGATAAAAAATGCGCTTTTGAGAAGTATGCGCGAGGGTCGAGACTCTAAAAAAGGAGAATTTCCAGGTGCTGAAAGACAATAGAGCCGTGATGCTTCTGAAAACCGATACACGAGATCAAGCGTGGATCGATGCCTTCTCATCGGCCATGCCGGACCTTGAAGTTCGTCTCTGGCCCGAAACGGGTGACCGGAGCGAGATCAACTGCGCGCTGTTATGGAACCCGCCGCCGGAGTTATTTGATGAGCTTGATAACCTGGAAGTGATTTTCTCAATCGGTGCGGGGGTTGATTCGCTATTGACCTGTCCTACGTTGCCTGCGCATCTACCGATCGTGCGTATGGTTGAGTCGGAGTTGAGCGCAGGCATGGTTGAGTTTTGTCTCTTTCATGTTTTGCGTTTTCACCGGTTGATGCATCTTTTTGAAAACCATCGTGTTAATCGACACTGGGAAGCGTTGACGCAGGTTCCAGCAAGCGAAGTCACCGTGGGGATTATGGGTTTTGGCGTATTGGGTCAGGCCCTCGCGCGTCAGTTATTTGGGCTTCGATATCGGGTGATCGGCTACCGGCGCGGGCCGGGTGAAGTTGATGGCATGGAGGTGTTTTATGGCACTAATCAGCTCGAGGCATTTATGGGACGTAGCGACATTCTGGTTGCGCTGATGCCATCGACACCTGAGACGAGAAAAATGATTAATAGTCGAACGCTCAGCTGGCTGCCTTCCGGGGCTTGCTTCATCAATGCAGGCCGTGGCGATCTCGTTGACGAAGAGGATCTCGTTGAAGCATTGGATCATGGGTCTCTCGCTGGCGCAGCGCTAGATGTTTTTGAAACAGAGCCTCTACCACAGCAAAGTATTCTTTGGACGCACCCCAACGTCTACGTCACGCCCCATATTGCCAGCCTCACGCATCCACCAAGCGCATGTCGTTACATTGCGGGCGCCATCAGCCGTCATCGACAGGGCGAGCCCTGGCCGCATCTGGTCGAAACCGGGCGGGGCTACTGAGGAAGCGGGCTAGCTAGCGTAACCACATCTGTAGTGAATCTTTCGGGAGTGCGCACCGGTACTGATTTTTGTAATGTCATCCTCCATTCACCCTCGGCAGCCCGATGCCAATACTGCTCAAATGCCCTAATCGTTGCCTGACTCTCTAAAGTCACCCAGCGGGCCAGCAGTCGCTCTCGCTTGCCGGGATAGAGGACAAGATCGGTAATGACGGTGGTTCGGTTGACGGCAGGACTTGTGGTCCACGTTTCGTGGTGGCCGCCTGAGAGAGACTCCATCGAATGGTCTATTGACTTGATGATCGACGTGAGGATGTCGTTCCTGGCCTGTTGCACTTGTTTCGCTTCGACCCATTCTGGATCATCATCGATCACGATCGGGATGCCCCGGTGCGATCCAATCTGAGTCAAAAGCTGTTCGAAATCCGGATTACTCAGCGTAATGCATCCTTCGCTGGCTCGTGGACCCCGGTTGATCCAGCCGGGCTCTGTACCGTGCAGCCAGATCCCGTATCCCGTCCGGTTCAGAAACCGGTCAAGCGTATTGGGGTAATCCGTGGTGAGGGCACCCGCTCCATAGCGGGCATGCAGTTGTGTTCCAGGAATATAGCCGTCAACATGGTAAACCCCCACAGGGGTCTTGAGGTCGCCCTCGCGTTCTTTCCCGAATCCAGCGCGGCCGATGGTGATGTAGTAATCAGAAAGTCGAACCAGTCCGCCATTTTGCTGGGCAAACACATGAAGTCTCGAAGAGGGTAGATCCGCATATAGAATGAACGGGACAGCGTCTGAGATTTGCAGAAGCTTTGCGGGGACGAAATGCTTTTTTGCATCGAGCGTTTTTACATGCCGCCAACGCAGACGTAGTTGTTCGCGAAGTTCCCCAATCTCCGGAGCACTTTCCCCGACGCTCGGGTTGCCCGAGAGCGCCAAAAGAACATTAGCCTGGAGCAGATGCGCGATGCGGCTCAAGGGAAAGTCTGTCTTCAGGCTGTCGATAGCATCTAGAGCGCTCGCGCGGTTGCCGCTGACAACGGCCTCGACGCTCGCGACCAGGCGGGCTTCATAATTATTACCGCTGTCTGCGAGCGTCATCGTTGGCACTAACACGGCCAGCAGCGCGAAGGAGATAAGAAGGTGTATCAAGATGAGGCCCTTAATCGGAGGCGATAAACCAACCCTGACTCGATAGAACGCCCAGGATTTTACCTTCAGGCGCTATACGTTCCAAATCTGCGCCGCCCGAACCCTGGAGTAATGTCAGTTTGAGAGTGTCGGAATTTCGTTTAGGGTCTCAAACGGCTGGCTTGGGTCCGATTTGGGGTCATTGGGGTCAAGGGCCGTACTAAGAGAGCGGGCAGCCTGCTCGGTGTAAATCCGGGTCAGGTTATCAAAGATCATTCGGTAAGTGGGGTCGGTATAAAGGCCCGCACGAAGCAGAGATGACGCCTGATCAAGTTTGCCCTGAGCGCTATAGATCCTGGCGAGGTTGTTATAGGGTTCGGGTCTAGCGGGATAGCGCGTGATGAGCTCGCGGTAGGCATGCTCGGCTTTTTTGGCGTTTCCTGCAGCATCAATTACCCGGGCACGGGCAAAAAGTAGGTCAACCGGATCAGATGTCGAAGAGGCAATCTCGGCGTCGATAAGGTCCAGCGCTGCATCGGTTTCGCCGCTTCCAATCATGGTTTCGAGGACCTTCGGATCGATACCGTATACCGCAGTCGGTATATTGAGTCCTAACGCGACCACCAAGGCCGCAAAAAATTTTGACAAAGAAATTGACCTGGATGAAGCAATCAAGAAATTAGTACGTCCCTTAGCGCTCGACTTCAGATCGAATCGCATCCCACCGTTCTTGCCAATCTGCTGATACCGCCCCCGGAGGAGTGAGTCCAGCGCTATCGACCCACCCAGCTACCGCACTGATTACCCGCAGGCGGATCCAGTCTCCTTTTCGGCTTTTGACCTCCACCGGCGCGCCTTTGTCCAGTAGGCCGAGGACGTCGGAATCGGCACCGGTAGAGGGCAATGAGCGTATTCTCACCCGGCTATCGTTTATTTGCGCACCTCCACCTGTTTCGCTGATGAACTTTCCGTAGACCCATACGTCCAGCCCCATGGGGCTTTGAATCATCAACCAA
>MDSX01026757.1_pt1 | contig 10585 bp, 9 predicted proteins | sample 811141 | NCBI WGS metagenome assembly MDSX01 (sample SAMN05326642, study PRJNA326480) | marine metagenome | isolation source: seawater | place: Atlantic Ocean: South East | collected 2010
AACAGTCCACCGCTCCACCAACTAAGCTATGTCGGCCTTAGTGGCCCGCTGGCTCACCCATTCATCAATTAATCGGAATCATTCCCACTCTATTGTGCCTGGTGGCTTGTGGGTAATATCGTAGACAACACGGTTTACGTGTCCCTTCAGGGTGTTTGTTATTTCAGTGCTAATTAAGGAGAGGATGTCATGTGGTATAGGAGAGTACTTCGCGCTCATTCCGTCGAGGCTGGTCACGGCTCGGACGACTACAGTCTCTCCGTGAACACGTGCGTCGCCGTGTACCCCCACGCTCCTAACTGGCAACAGAGCTGCGAAGTATTGCCATGGGATGTCACACTTCCCCTTATCGGCCGCTTCCATGAGTCGTTTCTCGACTATGTGGCATGCTTCTCTGCATGCTTCGACCCTCTCAGGGGTGAGTTCCCCGAGAACACGAACTGCCAGGCCCGGGCCAGGGAAAGGTTGCCTCTCGCTAGATTTGATTCCAAGCTCTCTCGCTATTGACCTGACTTCGTCCTTGTAGAACTCGTGCAGGGGCTCAACGATTTCTAAATCAACATCTTCAGGTAAGCCACCGACGTTGTGATGGCTCTTGATGACATCCCTATCCCCTCCGCCGGATTCTATCCAATCCGGTGCTATGGTGCCTTGGACAAGGTACTTCGCTCCGCATGATGATTGCTCTTCCTCGAAGACCCTGATGAATTGCTCTCCTATCACCTTGCGCTTATGCTCCGGATCGGTGACTCCTTCCAAATTCTTGAAGAAGCGTTCTGAAGCGTCTACAACTTTCAAGTCAATTCCCATCTCGGAGAACATTTCCGTGACTTCCTCGGTCTCATGCTTGCGCATGAAACCAGTATCGACATATACGCAATGTAGTAGGCTTCCAACTGCGCGGTGAGCGAGAATAGCGGCTACTGTGCTATCTATCCCACCTGAACAAGCGATTATGGCCGTATCATCAATTTGAGACTGGAGGGCCTCTACTGCCTCATCGACCAGCATTTGGGTATTCATCAAATGACTCACCCCTGTATCGACTCGTCATCGGCGATGACCTTTGCAGTCATGGCCGAACGATAGTCGGAGTATGCGGAGGCGAGTCCCTCATCGGTTGTAGCGAGAATCTGTACAGCCAGTGCACCGGCGTTATCGCCTCTGTCGACTCCGACTGTAGCGACAGGCATCCCCGGGGGCATCTGTACTATCGACAGTAGCGAGTCTAGAGGGACCCTTCCACCGACTGGGACGCCTATCACTGGCATGGCGGTCATGGATGCGATGACACCAGGAAGTGCTGCTGCAACTCCTGCCATGCCGATGAATACCTTGCAACCCGACTGTTCGGCGGATTCAATGATTCCTTCGAGGTACTTCGGCGCCCTGTGTGCCGAGGCAACCCTGATTTCGTATGAAACATCGAACATGTCTAGTACTGTTTTGCATTTCTCGGCAACTGGTAGGTCTGACTTAGAACCCAATACGACGCATATGTCCATGCACATCGGGAAGGAAGGAGGTTCAAATGCCTGCCGTCTAAAATTACTCTTCCACAACAGGGGGAATGAATATACTTGGCCATTCCGCTCCCTCGAATAAGATAGGAGGGGACGATAGGATTTCGGATAGAGCCTCGGATTCTGGGTGGCCCTCAAAGAAGCAGTCCTGAACAAATCCGGTTTGGTGCCTATATGCCAATGAGATAAAATCGAATCCAGAACGGCTGTTCCCGCTAATCAGAAGAGATCCTTTCTCGGTGCCAAGAGTGGCTATTGGGCCTCTGCGCCACCTGTCTGACAAAACTGTCCACTGTCCGTCGATCACGAATCCATCCAATGCCTTGGCATTCACTGGGGCCACTATCCTAGCAGGTGGGATTGCAATGGATTCAGACATCAATCGGATAGACCTCACCATTGAGGCGATGAAGAGTGAGTAAGAGATCCATCCAATTCTCGGATCTACCTCAATATGAAGCGGAAAAATGACTATTCCCGCCAGAAGGAGTTTCCAGTCTATTGGAAGGGAAAGAAGGGATCCCCCTGACGATGGCTGAGAATTTCTCTCCAACATTTGAGGGATTATCAATAGGGTCCATGAGACCAGGAATAGGATAGAAGCCACGGCTTGATCATCGGGAGTCTTGCCAGGGAATGCCAAGGGGAAGGAGCTGGAAACCAGGAAGAAGGGGGCCCAGGCAGATGGTTTGAGTAGGCCCCATGCCAGAGGCCTGAGTCTTTGCCTCGACCAGTTTGCCATGCCAGAGCCTGAATTGGCCCATGCTTCCGGGAGGGGGGTTTCGCCACCCCTGAGAGCGGGTGGAGTCTCCCCTTCACCCATTTTCCACCAAGCTGGATTGCCTACAAGCCAGAATCTGTCTTCGGTGGCCTCCATGGGCCTCGGAGGGGGCGCTTGGCATTATCGCCTTCGGCCGCTTACTCAGTCTTCGCAGGGATGGCGTAACACAAGATTTCGTGCAGCTTGAACCTCATCGACGCGCCTGACGTCGGTAGTATGGGGGGCGGTCGAGACTAGCTCGGGATCCTCTGCTAGGATGTCTAAGAAGACATTGGCGAACTTATCGAGGACCTCGCGGCTCTCAGTCTCTGTCGGCTCTATCATCAGGCATTCTGGGACGATCATCGGGAAGTAGAGTGTCGGGGACATGTACCCATAGTCCAGTAGGCGTTTGGCGACATCCTTCCCGGTTACGCCTGTAGCTTCCTTTAGGGGGGCCATACTCAATGTGAATTCATGTTTGACGACCTCGGCTGGGGCACCGTCGACAGGCATTGCATGAATATCCTGAAGGTCGTGGGATTCTGGATCTGGATTCAATATTCGATAGCGTAGGTAGTTTGCGTTTAGAACTGCGTGCTCGCTCATTAGTTCTAACTCACGCCCATAGCGCCTGTAGAAGGCCCATGCCCGGACCACTGCTCCGGCATTTCCGTGCCACTGCTGGACCTTTCCGATTGTCCTACTGGGAGTTCTCCAGAAGTATCGATAGCCATCACCGGTAGCCCCCCCTCCCCCTTCTATGGGTTCGCGATCGGCCAATGGGGCAGGAAGGAACTCGGAGAGGTGGGATTTGACCCCTATAGGGCCGCTTCCTGGACCCCCTCCTCCGTGAGGTTGGCTGAACGTCTTGTGCAGATTGTAATGAACTGCATCGAATCCCATTCTCCCAGGGTCGGTCTTCCCAAGAATTGCATTGAAGTTAGCGCCATCATAGTACATTTGTCCGCCTGCGGAATGTACGATTTCTGCCGCCATTGCTATTTCTGGCTCAAAAATTCCCAGCGTACTGGGATTTGTGATCATCATCGCAGCCGTATCATTGCCGACCGCTGCTGAGAGAGCCTCCAAGTCGAGCCTGCCATCATCGCCGCTTGGTATCTCAACTATTTCGTACCCGCACATTGCTGCAGATGCCGGGTTGGTGCCATGAGCTGAGTCTGGGACGATTACCTTGTCCCGATGACTCTCGCCATTGGCCCTGTGATATTCCTGAATGCACCTGATGGCAGTGAATTCGCCCTGAGCTCCTGCGACTGGTTGGAGGGTTACCTGGTCCATTCCTGAACATATCTCAAGCATTTCTTGCATCTCAAAGAATATTGAGAGGAGGCCTTGAATTTGGTGCTCGGGCTGTAGTGGATGAATCCTGTCTATTCCGGGTAACTGGACAATGCGTTCATTGACCCTAGGATTGTGCTTCATAGTGCAAGATCCGAGTGGATAGAATCCCGTATCGATGCCAAAATTCCTCTGAGAGAGCCATGTGTAATGGCGGACCAGCTCTGGCTCACTTGCTCGGGGCCATTTCGGTAGTTCGGCTCGAACCAATGATTTGGGGATGGTGTCCTGTGCATCGCCAATGATCGGCCCGGGCTGGGACCAGCCGGTCCCTTCGGCGCCATTGAACTCGAATATGTCGCTCATTCCCCTACCTCCGCAATCCATGATTTCAAGGAGGAAGCCAATGCTTCGATGTCAGAATGACTCGTCCTCTCATCGCAGCCGATGAGCAGGCAATCTGACATGTCATCCCACCACTCCCCGAGAGGGAGTCCGCCTAGCACCCCCGCTCTATCCATATGAGCTACAGCATCAGCTGCTTCACCTGGAAGTTTTACGGCGAATTCCCGGAAATTGTGAGATTCCGGATTAACTAGTTCTACACCCGGCATACGACATATTACTCGCTTGGTTGCCTCGGTGGTGGCGGCTACACGAAGTGCTAACTTCTGCAATCCCTCTGGGCCCAAAAGAGCCATGTGCATAGCCCCCATCAGAGCTATGAGAGTTTCATTGGAACAGATGTTTGATGTTGCTCGGTGTCGGCGTATGTGTTGCTCCCTGGTAGAAAGAGTTAGTGTGAAGGCATCACGGCCGTCTTCATCTACGGTCTTTCCGACTATGCGTCCCGGCATCAAACGGAGATATTCTTTCTGACAGGCGAATAGACCGTAGATTGGGCCGCCTGCGGTGGGGCCGATTCCAAATGGTTGCCCCTCTCCTACGACAATGTCAGCTCCGTAATTTCCTGGCGCCTCCACCATTCCCAGTGAAACCGCATCAACACCTACAATGAGAGCAGTATTTTCACCGATTACCTGCTTCAATTTCACTATTCCTTCATCCAGTTCGCCAAATGCATTCGGTTGCTCGACATAGACCGCGCAGGAACCCGATGCAGAGGTAGCCTCTTCGAGATCCACCCTCCCATCCGAGTCATGTTTGAGAACACGTAATTCTATTCCACTGCCCTGGGCATAATTTTGGATAACTGAAAGCCGGTGGGGAGGAACGAATTGTGAGACGTAAACAACACCCTTCTGTGTGGCCTTCCGTCCCTTCACCCTTACTGCACAAGTGATAGCCTCTGCTGCTGCCGTACTGGCATCGTACATTGAGACGTTTGACACTGGCAATCCGACTAGTTCTGAGATCATTGTCTGAAATTCCCACATGGCCTGAAGCATCCCCTGGCTTACCTCAGGCTGGTAAGGGGTGTAGGAAGTAAGGAATTCACCTCTTGTGGCAATCATGGGCACCATTGTGGGGACGAAGTTACGAACCAGTCCTGCAGCAAGGAATGATGGGCGAGAGTCAAGGTTTACATTGGAGCCTAGCAAATGCTGCGCATCGGCCCATATCTCCTCTTCGGACTGGGGTCCGCGGAGTGGTAGAGGATCGTTTCTTCTTACCTCCTCGGGGATATCGGAAAATAAGTCATCCATCGTCCTTAGACCGATCACCTCGAGCATTTCCTGCTCTCTGCCAAGGTTTGGAAGTTGGTCCATTCTGCTCCCTCGGGATGAATGCCCGTAGAGGGAGTATATGATTTTCATCAGTCGGAAGCCTGCAAATTGTCTATCATTCCACCGACACACTCTTATTGCTTCGGACAGAGAGCCACATGCTAGCATGAGAGTCGCGATTACTGCATCTGATTCATTTGTCGCCCCATACATCGTGGAAGCGCTTGGAGATAGAGCAGTTGTCATTCCGGACGAGGCCCTGCAAGACCAGACTTCAATTGATGTTATGCTTACTCCTTGCACTGCTCTGATTCACATTAATTCACGGCCTCTAGATACTTCGGTAGCCAGAAATGAAAGAGAGGCAAAGATCGTGATGAGGGAGGCTGCTAGACCAGTTTTAGACGCCGTTGACAGGCATGGTGAGTTGCACTTGGTCATACTGGGGACGCTAAGAGTCCATCCCCAATGGTACCCTGGTGACGACTACTACGGCCCTGAGTCGACCCTGTCTCCTCGGGACACCGCTGCGGAAGGTCAGCTCTGGATTGAAGAGAACGCATTGGAGAGAGCGGAGGCCGGAAGGCCGGTTAGCGTAATCAGGGCATCAAACGTTCAGGGAGTTCCACTCGATGGACCTCCGGGGAATGGGATACTTCACAGATGGGCTGTTGAAAGTCAGATGGGGTGGGTCAATGTCCCTGGTTCTGGCGATGACGTCAAAGACTTCATCCATGTGGAAGATTTGGTACGAGTCATTGAAACAGTTTTGCAAGATCCACCTCTGACTAGAGAGAGTTTTGCAGTGGGCTCTGGCAAGGGCATTACCATGAGTGACTTGTCCGATATTTACAATCAGAAGACAGGTGCAACAGCTGAATTAAACCAGAACTCGGATAACGAGGTGTGGGGGATAGTGGATGCTTGGTACTTGGAACATCGATGCGGATTTAGGCCACAAATAAGCCTCGAGGAGATGATTGGAGAGGCTTTCGAGGTCGCGGACCTCTAAACGCCCATTATTATCCTCTTTCTGATTGAGTTCCAACCTTCGACAGAGGCGTCAATGGTGCTCTCGTATCCCACTCTGAAATCGCTCAAATCAGCAGAAGCTGGAAGTCTAATTTCCGACTCGCAGGAGAAAGATGGATCATCCACAGACGAAACTTCGGCGATTATCGTGCTGCCTCCCCTGTATTCATCGGGAAGTCCGATTCCGAAGGTCTTCTCCAATGACGAGATCTCGATCGACAAAGCGTAGGGCGTACCCCTGTGGGTTTCTACTACACGCCTCTGGTCCGACATCAATCTGGCTTCAAGGAATGATTGGACTACTCCGGATAGTGATTCTTTATCCAACACCTCCGGAGGTGTTTCTGTGGGTGACTGAGGAGTTTCGGTCACCGAGGTGAATTCGGATTCCTCCGGAGGTGTTTCTGTGGGTGACTGAGGAGTTTCGGACACCGAGGTGAATTCGGATTCCTCCGGAGAGGGGGCTTCCTCTGCCATAGGCGGAGAGGAGGGGGTTTCCGATTCTGTCGAGATAGCCGAGGCAGCTGCGGCCGCTATCCCAGCAGCGGCTAGGCCAGCTGCTAAGGTTTCAGCGGGAGGTATCCTCGCAATGACGACTGCCTGGTAAGCATCTGCCCTTGCATCCCAGAGCCTCCCTGCGGTAGATTGTAGGGTGAACGGTAGCTTGGAGATCAGCGAGCTAACCTCGGCATCGGCTTTGGACCTCCCCGCCTCGACGGCTTCGACGCTGGTGGACTGTGGATCAATTAATGCAAGAACCTCTGAGAATTGACTGGTGACGTCGTCCAAGGTGACTTCCTCGACGGGATCTGGAGAAGGGCTGTTTTCGATTCCACTGACTGAGAAGGGAACATATGCAATCTCCCTGCCATTTTCGTCGTCATCATGCAACCTCAGTGTCCATTCACCGGTACCGGGATTGGGGAGGTCGAGCCCGCCCCCTGTTCTTCCTTCGAGATATCTGAAGCTAGTATCGTGCATATCGTTGAGGGCCTCGTCGCCATGGGGGATATCCGAGGGTACGATCCCTATCCATGCGCTAGGTGGCAATTCGGGGGTCGTGAACGTGAAGCTAATGGCCTCATCGGGAAAGAATCTGGACTTCGCGAGGGCGATCTCTATCTCGGTGACCTCTTCGGTCACCGCTTCATCACTGCTATCTGATTTCGGAGTTGCTGGTTCTCTAGACGGGAAGACAGTGATCTTTCCAACGCCCACCCACCTCCTAGTCCCGGTGGGCAATCCCCCTGAGCCAGGGACACGTGTCCATCCTCCCCTGTACCAGTCATTCCTGCCGTCTTGTTCTCTGTCATCCAAGCTCCATGATGGGGCCCCTCCGGAGCCAGCGTTGTAGTAGTAAAGGATCGCTCCGTCCCCATTTCTAAACGAGGGTTTGCCATTAATCTCGTCTTGCGGGGAGTAAAGTCCGTTATAGAGGGGGTTTGGATGGTCTCTAATGACGATCTCGGAGCCTGCAGAGTATTGCTGATTTGACGTATCTGAATCGACTAATGAGATTATTTCGGGAAGGCTCAACGAGCCATCGCCATCTGAATCGAGTACCCCTATAATCGCCCTCACAATTGCCTCAGGGGCCGTCTGCCCTGTGATAGAAGAGAGTGCGGACGAGAACTCCTCATAACTCAAGAAGCCATTTCCATCGATATCATACTTAGAAAATAGTGATTCTGCGGACAGTCCTTTGGAAATTAAAAGGGTCTGTAGATTCTTTATTGCTATGGCTTCTATTCCACCGCTCATGCTGACGCCTCGGACTAGGACGGAGGGCATTCAGCAATGAGGTTTGTCGCGGCGGGATGCGAATTTTGCACCCTGATGCTATCTGGGATTGAATGGTGGCCTAACTATCTCTGCCCTGACCCTGCGCCTACGACTGGCTTGAATCCATACCTCATCGCCAACGGCCGATCCGTCGATATATGCCATGGCAATTCCCGTTCCGCCCAGTGATGGTGCCGGTGCCCCGCTAGTCACGTAACCGATTAACCGAGCATCTTCTCCGGGCCCGTCTAGGACCATGTGCCCCGGCCTAGGAGAAGGCCCCCTTTCCTGACACAGCAGTGCGTGCCATCTTTCTTCGCTTTCTAGGGAAGAAACTAATCTATCTCGACCTATGAAATCATGATCCATGCTCAAACCAAAGGGGACTGCAGTTTCGACTGTGTCCCTGGCGAGGAAAGTATCTGGAAGGGCGGGGTCAGGGGATTCTCCGAGACCCGGCCACAGGAAGTCCTGCCCTGAGAGGAGATAACCCATCTCCAGCCTCAGAGTATCACGGGCACCCAGTCCAACAGGGACGATTCCGTTTTCAGAACCAATTTCTAGCAGGGCCGACCAAAGTTTTGGGGCGTGTTCGTTGGTAACGAAAATCTCCACTCCCGGCTCCCCGGTGTACCCAGTTCCCTGAATCCAACCTGTAACTCCTAAATCATTAGCTGCTATTTCCTGACAGCGGAACCTTCCCACGGAGTTTGCAGGCCCGAGGGTTTCGGAAACAATCTGCGATGACTCAGGCCCCTGTAATGCAAGGATGCTGGTCTTGCTAGACAAATCCTCCAATGAAACGGAACCGTCTGATGGCAAATGGGATGAGAGCCATTCGAACATGGTGTCTACCATCGATGCATTCGGAACTCCGAATACCTCATCTTCCGTATTGACTGCGAAAATCATATCATCGATGATATTGCCATCTAAATCTAGGAAATGCGTGTAGCCGCACCTGCCACTTGCGAAGTTCATAAACTCCTGAGTACCGATGGACTGTAGCCATGATAATACATCACTACCCTGAAAGCGGAAGAATCCCATGTGTGAGACATCGAAAAGGCCGGCATGGCTCCGAGTTGCGAGGTGCTCCTCCTGGATCGAAGTGTACCAAATTGGAAGTTCGAAACCATGGAAGTCGACAATATTCGCCCCTGACTCAATGTGCTGCTCAAAAAGGGCGGTTCGTACAGGGGGCTTACTTCCCATGACGTTAGCAAGGAGAGGAGAGGCAATAAGTTTCGGGAAGTGCATAATCAGATTGGGCACATACTGGAAATTGCCAATTGGCACCATTCATAGTAGAGTAAACATATGATAGTAAACTTTAAATAATACGGTATAGACTATACAACTGCGAGTTGAGAAGATGGAAAAGGAGACTGCGAGGCAGACCGGAGTGAATAAGAGTACCTCTAGGAAGACTACTAGTGGACGCTCCATAGTTCCGGCCCAAAGGCCTTCCAGGAGCAGGGGTACGGAGTCGGTGACAGGGCCTTGCAAGATTTGTGGCTCCAACTCGTGGGACAATGATGACATTCGAGGAGAGACGTCCTGTTCGGACTGCGGCTACGTTGCTGCGGAGAATATGATCGACCCGGGTGCCGAGTGGACTAACCATTCAGGTGGGGACGATAGGAGTAGGGTTGGTGCGCCAACTACGCTCACACTTTCCGATAAGGGCCTATCGACCGAGATTAGGCGTTCTGATCTAACCTCAGGCTCGGCCAAGAGGCATGGAATGTCGGGGAAGGCACTTCGAGACTGGAGGAGGAGGCAGCGTATCGACCAGAGAAGTAAAACTCGGGACAGTCGAAGTCGGAATCTCTCGAAGGCTATGCAGTTCATCAGGGACAGGGGGGACCTACCTCCACAAATTGAACAACAAGCTGCGGGGCTATACAGGCATGCCGTAGACAGGGGCTTGGTGACCGGGAGGAGTATTCGAGGAGTTTCAGCTGCATGCGTATATGTTGCAGCTAGAGAGGCTGAGATTCCCAGGAAGATAGAAGAGATATCTGAGGCATTTGATATGACCAAGGAGGTTGAAGTCAAGGAGCTCAAGAGGACCATCAGGCTCGTGGCAAGGACGCTTGGAGCGCACCACATCACAGGCCCAGAAGAGTACTTTGAGAAGTTCCACTCGGATCTTGGCTTGCACCCCTCCGTACTTGGAAAGGTCAGAGAAACTTGGGAATTGGTGAAGGACGACCTTTCTTGGCAGGGGAAGAAGCCCTCGGGAATTGCAGGAGTCATCCTGTACAAGTCATCGCAAGATAGCAGCTCACCAAGGACTCAGAGCGATGTCTGCAAAGTGGCTGGAATTAGCGAAGTGACGCTCAGAGGGCTACTGAAAATACTGAATCAGATGCTAGAGTCCAGAGGGAACCGATAGACCTAGGTGAACAGATAATGGTGGACGCTGGGGGATTTGAACCCCCGGCCGCCTGGTTGCAAACCAGGCGCTCTTCCAAGCTGAGCTAAGCGCCCCT
>MDSX01016331.1_pt1 | contig 10582 bp, 8 predicted proteins | sample 811141 | NCBI WGS metagenome assembly MDSX01 (sample SAMN05326642, study PRJNA326480) | marine metagenome | isolation source: seawater | place: Atlantic Ocean: South East | collected 2010
AGGGGCTCTTGCTGTTCGAAGCTTGCCTGAAAACTCGCGACTGCGTTTAATTCATTTGGGTAAGGCCCATAATAAGATCTGGGAGAGAAAAGCGCTAGCAGAAATGCAACGCAATCCTCGTTACTTGTGGAAAGGTGAAAGAGCAGGTTGGGAGGTGCGAAGAGAATTTTCCAAAACAAACTTAATGTTGATTTCCTCAAGATCGGAGGGTGGGGCTAATGTTATTTCGGAGGCTCTTGCAGCTGGAGTTCCCATAATTGCGTCTAATATACATGGTAATGTTGGAATGCTGGGTAAAGATTATTTAGGTTATTTTAATGTTGGAGATGAGTTGTCCCTGAGAGCTTTACTCTTAAAATGTGAAAACGATGAGGTTTTTATGCGCAAATTAAATACTAGCTGTTCGGTAAGGTCTGAGTTGTTTAATTTTGCTGAGGAGGAACGGCGATGGAAGCATTTAATAAATGAGGTTAGGCAAAAATAATGGTTTCTATCGATAAATAAATAATACTATGATGTATTTGATTTAGAAATAATTTACGATAATATTTAATCAAAAAATAAAGGGGAAATTATGTTGAAAAGTGGATTAAAATTTGTGGCTTTTGGGGTTGCCCTCAGTGCAATTAATTTCATGGCATCAATGTTGAACGCGGAAACTCGTGTAACTTATAAATCGGCTAAATCCACGTCTTCATATTATCAGATGGCCGTGCAAGTTGCCGAGGCTATGAAATCGGGATCCAATGGGAATATTATAGTAACCGTTGAGGAGAGCCAGGGTTCTGTTCAAAATGTTAAAGAAGCAATTTCTCGCCCTGGGAATTACGTATTTACGACCCCTCCTGTGCTGGTGAAACTTGCCAAGGGAGGAAAGGCGATGTTTAAGGGAAAGGGAAATCCAAAGTATAAAGATATTAGGGCATTATTCCCAATTCCTTCCCTAACCATGCATTTTGTTTTAAGCAACAAAAGTGGTGTAAAACGGTTCGATGATCTGAAAGGTAAAACAATATTAATTGGAAAGGGATCTTTTGGCGCCCGTGAGGGAGCTAAATATCTAAAACTATTTGGTTTGAAGGATAGCGTTAAACTTGCGAATGTGGAGTTATCAAACGCGGTTCCAGCGCTAAAAAATGGCCAAATAGACGGTTTTGTTACTGCTGGATCTTGGCCGGCACCTAATGTTATTGAAGCTGCCGCAAGTACTGGCGTTCACGTATTAACATTGTCACCAGAACAAATAAAAAAGACAAAGCGAACCCGTTTAGTTATACCTGAAGGCACATATAAAGGCCAGAAAGGTCCTATTACCACCACATCACTGCCTGTAGTTGCTTATTCAACCATACGAATGAGCGCAGCGACTGCTTATGCTTTGACTAAAACTTATTGGACCGAGAAGTCTAAAATGGGTTCTAAAGCAAGCTGGTGGAATGGAGTAGGTGAAGGATTGATGAAAAATATAAAAGGCAAAATTCATCCCGGCGCACTCAAATATTATGCTGAAGCTGGCTTTAGCATTGGAAGCGGTCAGAAATAATTATTAAAAAGTGACTAAGTAAAAACCCAGACAATAATTTTTAAATCTGGGTTTTTTTTGCCTTATTTTTAGGAATTTTGAGTTGCTCACTATAAATCGGTTTGTTTGGCTTTTACTTGGTGCTACTACGATAGCATTTCATTTGTATTTAATATTTTCTGGCTTGATACCCAATCTAGTTAGTCGTCCCATTCATCTAGCCTTAGCATTGCCATGGGCCCTAATATTTATCTCGAAAACTAAATCAACTAAGATAACCGGAATCTTACTTACTTTGATTGGATTATTCATTTGTTTTTGGATAGTTTTTAATGAATCTTCACTTGGGGATCAATACGGTACCCTTGAGAGTCAATTTCAGATTATGATGGCTATTGTCCTATTATTAATTGTTTTGGAAATGGCTCGACGTGTTATAGGTTGGCCACTACCTATAGTTGCGCTTCTGGCAATCCTTTATGGTTTATTTGGTCAATATATACCGGGAGAAATTGGATTTTCTCAAGTTCCAATTGCTAGTTTTTTTGGCACGTTAATAATAGCTGAGGGCGGTATTTGGGGAAAACTTACCGGTATTTCGGTCAATATAGTGTCTATTTTTGTCATATTTGGCGTTATTTTGAATTCAGGTGAAGCCGGTCAGGGATTTATGAATTTGGCCTATGCAGCGGCCGGACGTCTAAAAGGTGGTGCGGCAAAAGTTTCGGTTATTTCATCGGCCTTATTTGGCTCAATATCAGGATCTGCCTCCGCAAACGTTGCCTCAACTGGGGCAATTACATTACCAGCCATGGTTCGACTTAAATATCCAAAATCTCTTGCTGCAGCGATAGAGTCGGTCGCTTCAACCGGCGGCCAAATTATGCCGCCCTTAATGGGTGCTGGGGCATTTATTATGGTTGAGTTGACCGGGATTCCTTATATCTCAATTATGGAGGCTGCTCTTCTTCCGGCAATTTTATATTTTGTTGCTGTCTGGGTTGGAATTAATGCTTTTACCCACCGATATGAGCTTAAAAGGATACCACAAAACGAACAACCAAGAATTAAGAAGTTATTCGTAACAACTTGTTTTTTCATTATACCATTTTTTATATTACTTTGGGGTATGTTTGGTCCCGGTTATACACCTCAGTATGCAGCTTCACTAGCAATTCTAGCAGCCGCCATATTACTTTTTTTTGATGAGCATCTAAATTTCAATATGAAGCGCACCATGGAGCGATTTGATAAGGTTTTGCTTGGTGCCGGTCAACAAATATCAGTTATAGCCTCGATAATTATCTGTGCTTCAATTATTATTGGTGTTCTAGGTATTACTGGACTTGGGGTAAAAATAACCTCATTAATTTTATCAGGTTCAGGAGGAATGGTTTGGCCTGCATTATTGTTGACGGCATTAGCGTGCCTCATTTTAGGTATGGAAGTACCCACAACTGCTGCTTATGTTATTTGTATCTCCATAGCAGGCCCAGCTTTAATTTCATTTGGTCTAGAACCGCTTCAGACGCATCTTTTTGTTTTTTGGTTTGCTTTACTATCCACAATAACACCGCCCGTTTGTGGGGTAGTTTTTATTGCTGCAGGGATGGTTAATGAAAATTGGTTGAAAGTCGCATTGACTGCGATGTCTATAGGTATGGGGCTATATCTTATTCCACTCGGCATGATTGCTAATCCTGATCTAATTAAATTTGGCGAAAAACCTCTCGTTGCTTTTTTAGTGATGTGCAAGGTTGGTGTTGCCTTAACCATGATTTCTTTTGGAATAATTACTCCAAAAATAATATGGGTTCGAATAGGCCTCTGTATGACAGGTGGGTTGTTATTATTTGTGTAAGGATATAGATTTTATAACTTTATAAAACCACTGATTTTTTTAACTTCCTATCATAAGATTATTAAAGTAAATAAAAATCCTGTAATGGTAAATTTGGAAATGAGCTCATGAAACTCTCTTTAATTCTTTTAGTTCTCCCTTGGTTCCTGCGCTTTAAGGCGTGGCGTCATAAAGAATTTGCGAGACGATTAAAAGAAAAAAATATTATCGTTCAAATGAAAATTGCAGACAATTCTAAAGGGCGTTTTTATATATTCGATGATGGAAAAATAACATCTAATAATGGAATTCATCCCGATCCAAATGTATGTATTAGTTTTAAGTCGGAGATGATTGCGAACGCACTTTTATTACCGCCCATCGATTATCAGGCTCAGATTGATGCCATTAAGAATTTTAATCTAATTGCTAAAGGTCCGGATGAACTTGTTACCTGGTTTTCGGAAACCATAATGATGAGTCAAACTGTAGGTTGGGATTATGGAACATTATTGAATAATGGCGAGATCCGCTATGTCAATAATACAAATGGCGGTCCCGTTTACGTTTATGTAAAAAATAATAAGATCATTCGTATTACACCAATAGACTTTCAAGACGATGACGGTGAAACATGGACCGTGAAAGCAAGAGGAAAAAAATTTTCTCCTCCCCGTAAGACCACTATTTCCCCTCATGGGCTAGCTTCAAAGTCGTTGGTGTATTCCAAAGATCGCAATTTATACCCTATGAAACGGATTGATTTTGATCCAAATGGTGATCGGAATTATCAAAATCGTGGCATTTCTGAATATGAACGCATTTCGTGGGATGAAGCACTAGATATTGTGACCTCTGAAATAAAACGAGTGAATAGAGAATATGGCCCAGGCGCTATTTATGCCGCACGCAGTTCTCATCATACTTGGGGCAATGTCGGCTACTATATAAGTGCATATCAAAAATTTATTAATATTATAGGTGCGACAACGACTTTACTAAATCCGGACAGTTGGGAGGGCTGGTATTGGGGGGCTATGCATCACTACGGTCATTCTATGAGAAATGGTGCAGCTGAGATTTATGGCCAGGTGGAGGACTGTTTGCAAGAAGCTGAGATGATTGTTTATTGGTCCAGTGATCCAGAGGTAACCAATGGTGTCTATGGCTCATTTGAGGGAACGGTGCGCCGTCAATGGGCCAAAGAGCTAGGTATTGAGATGGTTCATATTGACCCCTTTCTTAATGAAACGGCGGCGTTTCTGGGGGGCAAGTGGTTGGCTCCTCGTCCCACAACTAGCCCAGCCTTAGCTCAGGCGTTGACGTATGTTTGGATAAAGGAGGATCTTTACGATAAAGATTATGTCGAGAAGCGGACCACAGGATTTGATCAGTGGAGCGCCTATATTATGGGTAAGGATGAAGAGGGTATACCTAAAACGCCAGAGTGGGCAGAAAAAGAAACCGGTGTTCCTGCGCGTGAGATCAGGGCGCTTGCACGCAAGTGGGCTTCAAAAAAGACTTATTTATCAGCCGGCGGGATGGGAACAACTCTCGGGGGCGCTTGCCGATCTGCAACGGGAGCACAGTGGGCGCGCTCAATGATTTGTTTGATGGCGATGCAAGGGCTAGGTAAACCTGGAATAAATTTTGGAGGTTTACAATTTGGATCTCCGATTGATTATAATTTCTATTTTCCGGGTTATGCTGAAGGTGGTTTCAATGGTGATGGACAGAATTCGGCTAATGGTGTTTCTCTTTACCAGCGCATGCCACATCTATTAAGTCTAAACCCAACCCAGCAGAGTATTCCTCGTCTTAAGTTGCCCGAAGCAATAATGGAGGGTAAAACCGAGGGTTATCCTATTGATATACGGTCCATTGAGGGACAGTTTTTTCCAGTAAGGTATCCGTCTCCCGGTCATTCGCCAGCTAAGATGATGTACAAATATGGTTCGTCCTACATAGGCACCCAACCAGATAGTAATCGCTACGTAAAAATGTACCAAACCGATAATCTGGAGTTTGTTGTAAGTCAATCAATTTGGAATGAAGGTGAAGTTAAATTTGCTGATGTAATATTACCCGCTTGTACTAATTTTGAACGTTGGGATATTGGGGAATGGGCTAATCCCGGAGGTTATGGTCATGATTGGGTTGGTCAACTCAATCACCGAGTGATTGGAATGCAACACAAATGTATCGAGCCCTTAGGAGAGTCTAAATCGGATTATCAAATTTTTCAGAATATACTAATGCGATTAGGCCATTCCGCATATTTTACGCAAGGGCATAGAGAAATTGACTGGGTTAAGCGTATGTTTGACGCATCTGACTTACCTGGTGGCATTTCTTGGAAGAAATTTTGTACCAAAGGATATTATGTGGTTCCGGCGGAAAAGGAGTCGCTTCGTCAACCAACTTCTTATAAATGGTTTGCAGATGGCGAAAAAAAGAATGTCCAAGAGCCGCACCCACTTCCTGGGGCCTACGGAGAAGAATTCCTTGAAGGTCTTCAAACACAGTCGGGTAAAATTGAGTTTGAAAGCCAAAGTCTGAAACGTTTTGGGCAGGATCCAGAACGTCCGCCTTTGAATAAATACATTCCTTCTTGGGAAGGTGTTCATACGAGCGAGCTTTATGAGAAGTATCCATTACAGTTAGTTTCACCGCATGCCCGTTATAGTTTCCACACTAAAGGTGACGGCAAGGATAGCTCCATTAATGATATTAAAGATCATCGTGTAAATATTGATGGTTATTTTTATTGGTTGGTTAGGATTAGTGCAGCTGATGCAAAAGCTAGAGGGATAAAAGAAAACGATCTAGTTAAACTATATAATGATAGGGGTGCCGTTATTTGTGCTGCACAGTTGACTGAAAGATTGTTGCCTGGAGTAATCCATTGTAGACAAGCGTCGGCAGTTTACGACCCACTTGGTAAACCTGGAGAGTCGGCGGACCGAGGTGGATGTGTTAATTTACTAACTTCAAAGCAAATGCAAACAAAAAAAGTTCACTCTGCCGCATATAATTCCTGTCTGATTGAGATTGAACTGTGGGATGGAACAGATGCTATTCATGGTACCTCCAGCGCGAGAAAAGAAGTAGAACCAGCGGAGTAGGGGTCGGAGATAAAAATGAAAAAATGGAATATGATTATAGACGTTGAAAAATGTCACAATTCTAATAACTGTTTTTTATCAGTAGCTGACGAGTATATGGGTAATGAGCATCCTGGATATTCGACAGCAATGCCAAAGCATGGTCATCATTGGATTAATATTTTGCGCAATGAGAGAGGGCAAGCTCCCATGGTGGATGTAACCTATCTGCCCACAATGTGTAATCATTGTGATGATGCACCGTGTATGAAAGTTGCAAAGAATGAAGCAATAACAAAAAGACCAGATGGTATTATGATTATTGATCCAGAAAAGGCTAAGGGGCAGAAGCAGATTATAGATGCTTGCCCGTACAAAGCGATCTGGTGGAACGAGGAGAAAGAGGTGCCCCAGGTTTGGATTTTTGATGCACATCTAATTGATCAGGGATGGAAGGAGCCTCGTCCTGTGCAAGCGTGCCCAACAGGAGCATTAAAATCGTTGCTTATTGAAGATGATGAGATGCAAAAAAAAGCTGATGAAGAGGGATTGGAAGTTTTAAAGGCTGAATTAGGCACAAAGCCGCGGGTTTATTATAAAAATTTAGATCTCTACAATAAGTGCTTTTTAGGGGGAACAGTAATATCAAAAATAAATGGGGTGGAGGAGTGTGTTGAGAATGCATTCATTGTAATAACCAAGGATGGCGATAAGATTTCTGAAACTTGGACCGATGCATTCGGTGATTTTAAAATCGATGGCCTAGAGCCAGAAAGTGGGAATTATGATATTGAAGTTTCGCATCCGGATCTCGCTTCTAAGAAGGTTACCGCGGCTCTTGGCAGCAGCACCTATGTAGGTTTGATTGAGTGCTGAATGTTTAATTTAAAAAGTTCGCATACTAGCTAATGTTATGGATTTCATCCATAAAAAATTAAGTTGTTTTCTAATTTGCGTGTTTTATCAAGATTGTTTATAAATCCTGAATTATGAGATTTTCATTAAGGCTCTGGAGGAAGACTAATGACTGAAAAAGAAAACACAAGAAATCCGATAAAACTTTTTCATCATATGGCAATTGACGTGTCTGATATGGAGAAATCTATAAATTTTTACCGCAAACTTTTAGGTTATAAGTTAACTGAACGCCATGCCGCGAGTGAAGTTGAAGCTATACCTGTTGAGCTGGCTTTTTTGCGTATACATCAAAATCACCATGATTTAGTGCTCTCACATACACCAGGGAAAAAATATCGTCCGCGCAATCAACAAGATGATATTGAAGGTACCACACTACATCATCATATTGCGTGGGAATGTCAGGACCGAGAAGCCTGGCTTGAAATGTTAGATAGAGTTAAAGAAATGGGATTAGAAATTATTCGAGGTCCAGTAGTCCATAGTCCATATGATCCTCGAGGTGACGGTTCCTGGGGCGAAAACGAAAGTTTTTATGTCTTTGATCCAGATGGCCATCGTTTAGAGATATTTTGCGATATGGCTAGTATTGATGATGATGGAACCTTCAGATCCTTCGAAGGGAACCGTATTGAAGAGGCGAAGGTGATCGAGGTTTAGTTGGCAGTTAATGCCGCCCCTGCTTTTCGAAATATTTTTGATGGTACTCCTCACCGAGATAAAATTTATCAATCGGAGCCACCTCGGTAACTATTGGATCTTTATACCTACCAGATTTTTCAATTTCTAATATTGCCGATTTAATTGCTGCTTCCTGCTCCGATGAGTGGAAATAAATTGCGGAACGATATTGTGTTCCTATGTCTGGGCCTTGGCGGTTTAGCGTGGTTGGATCGTGTATAGTCCAGAAAACCTCGAGCAGTTCATCGTATGTAATTTTTTTTGGGTCAAACTCGACTTGAACTACTTCAGCATGTCCAGTTTGCCCAGTACAAACTTGTTGATAGGTTGGGTTAGGTGATTTTCCGCCTGCATAACCAACGGGAGCTTTGGACACACCGTCTAATTTGCAAAAAGCATATTCTATGCCCCAAAAACATCCAGCTCCAAATGTTGCCTTTTCCATAGTTTCTTTCTCCTTTACAATACTTTTATACTACGATTATCTAGCTAAAGGTAGGTTGTTAATGCTGAATGTCAAATTACACCATCTCTCGTTTTCGACGGATCAGTTAAATGCAATGGTGACTTTTTATCGAGATCAAATGGGCATGTATGAAGTTGGAGAAGGAGATCGAGGAGTTATACTTCAAGCGAAAAATCGTATTATCCATCTCACCAATGGACCACGGAATCAGTTAAACTATGCTGGTTACGGCGCGCCGGACTTGGACATATTACGCGATCTTCGCGGAAGGCATGAGGACTCAGGTCTCGTTATTTTGCCCTCACCTTCATTAGTCTTTGGTGAGGAAGCTTATACCCTGATGGATCCTGATGGTAATAAGATTGTCTTTGGGTTGTATTCCGATTCACCTGAGCCGCAGAAAACGATGCCTGGGCGAATGCAACACGTTGTTGTCGGAAGTCCAAATGTTGAACTGATGATTGATCATTATACCAAAGGGGTGGGGTTCATCATAAGTGATATAGTTCGTCGCGAAGATGGCACTATTACGTCCTGTTTTATGCGCTCAGATAAGGAGCACCATAGTTTTGCTGTGTTTCTTAATGATGCCGTCAAATTGGACCATAATTGTTATGAAACTGAGAATTGGAATGATATTAGGGATTGGGCCGACCATTTCTCTAAATCTAGGATTACGCTTTGGTGGGGTCCAGGGAGACACGGGCCTGGTGATAATTTATTTTTTATGGTGAGCGATCCCGATGGTAATTCAGTTGAATTATCTGCAGAAATTGAGATCGTTGGTGCGGATCGAGAAATGGGTACTTGGCTGCATGAGGAGCGGACCCTGAATTATTGGGGTAAGGGAATGTTGCGTGTGGATTGAGCTAGGGAATTTTATAATTAATTACTAAGGATAAAATATGTCTAGTTTAGAACGTTTATTAAGCGTGTTAGATCTTTATTCAGAGGTTGAGCCAATTTGGACGCTTGAAGAAATTACACGGGAAACAGGTTATGCACGTTCGACAGCCTATCGTTATGTTAAGGAGTTATGTGATGCGGGCTTAATGATTCCAATTGGAAAGGGTGCCCATGTTTTAGGGCCACGTTTTATTGAATTTGACCGTTTGATTAGAAATACAGACCCGCTTTTGATAGCTGCACAAAAGGTTATGCCGCAATTATATCAAGAATTTGGTGTTGGACTTCTTCTTCTAAGTTCCTTATATGGCGATAAAGTTCTCTGTATTCATCAGGAACCACTGACGGTAAGCTTCGAAGTCAGCTATACGCGCGGGCGTCCCATGCCTTTATTCTACGGTGCTACGGCAAAGATAATATTAGCCAATCTACCAGAGCGCAGATTGGCTAAGTTATTTTTAAATCATCGGCTTGAGATTTCAAAAGCAGGTCTTGGTGGCGAGTGGAATCAATTTAGGGGGCATTTGAAAAAAATACGGGATCAAGGTTTCTGTGTTTCTCGAGGTGAAGTTGATGAGGGCGTTACTGGGATTGGGTCGGCTATTTTTGCGGAGAGAAAGTCTGTAATTGGCAGCCTTACATATGTATTGATGGACGCAAATGTAACAATTAATGAATCTCTTACATCTAGATTAAATGCAGGTTGTGAACGGATATCCGATAAAATTTCTGCGATTTTACAAGATCACGATAATATGCTTAATGGGTATTCTCAGGTCATTTCATTAAAAAAAATTAAACCAGATAATGTGGCTTAATATTATTATTCGATTTAAAATTGTTCTTGTAGTTTTGTTATTAGGAATTACTCCCTCTCAGGTGAGTGCTTCTGAAACACCCTCGTCTAGGGTTATAGATGATTTTCATGCCGATTTATTGAGTGTTATGAAAAAAGCGACAGTTTTGAGTGCCCGAGAACGCTATAAAAAACTGGAACCCAGTCTTGACCGGGCTTTTGAATTTAATTTTATGATTAAGTTAGCAGCTGGTTCCGCTTGGCGTAAGGCCAGTAAATGGGAAAAAAGTAATCTTTCTCGAGCTTTCCGGCGAATCAGCATTGCGAATTATGTTTATCGATTTAATGG
>MDSX01055729.1_pt1 | contig 10576 bp, 8 predicted proteins | sample 811141 | NCBI WGS metagenome assembly MDSX01 (sample SAMN05326642, study PRJNA326480) | marine metagenome | isolation source: seawater | place: Atlantic Ocean: South East | collected 2010
AACGACGACAGATTAGCCAGGATTTAGTCGCTGCGCCCAAAAGAACCTTAAAGGATAGGAACGGACAACAGTCTGCTCTAGCACTCCACCGCATCTTTCCCTCTACCTTGGTGATTGACCTCAACCAGCGGGTTCTCGATATCTCGAGCACGGATCACTGGATATACAAGATCAAGCCTGACTGGCCCGAAGAACCCCATTGCTTCCGTTACAGCATCTCGCCATTTCTATAACTTGCGTCGCAGTCAAGAAGTCTTTTGGCGTTGGAGATTTGAATCAAAGGGCCATCGCTTTTAATAGTGATCCCAAGATCCGCATTTTTGGCATCGTGTTGTAGATCAAACTACAATTCCCGATACAAAAACGACTATGCTGACTGGAGGAAACCATGACTGAAAACTTACAGGATCTGTCTGCGCAGTGGGGTGTTTCTGCTGAAACGTCAACAGTGCATCAAGATGCCTATGTGTGGGACAACACGTTGCCATGGAGCAGAGAGGCCAAGCCCGACATCAGGGTCAAACATTTATCCAGAATGAAAAAGGCCGGTCACGATGTTCTGTCGCTGACCCTCGGCGGAGATCGTACAAGTTTATCCGAGGCGATCCATAAAATTGCACACGAGCGGGCATATTACCAATCGCATGACGATAAATTTGTACTGGTCGACAGTGTGGCTGACATAAAGCGTGCAAAAAAAGAGAACAAGCTCGCCATCGTTTTTCATTTTCAGGGTACAAACCCTATCGAATCCAATGTGGAGATGGTCGATGTCTACTATCGACTCGGTATCCGGCACATGCTCATGGCCTACAATCTTCGTAACCCCGTAGGTGACGGATGCAAGGAGCGTAAGGACAGCGGGCTTTCGCACCTCGGGGTAAGCCTTGTACAAGAAATGAACCGAGTGGGAATGGTCGTGGACTGCAGCCACACGGGGTACAACACCACAATGGACGTGATGGACGTATCTACTTCACCGGTTGTGTTCAGTCACTCAAATCCCAAAGCGCTGAATGATCACCCCAGGAATATACTTGATGACCAAATCAAAAAATGCGCCAGCACCGGTGGTGTCGTCGGGGTCAATGGGGTGGGTATTTTCCTTGGAAATAACGACAGTTCCACAGAAAACCAGATCCGGCACGTCGATTACCTGGTACAAATGATAGGCGCCAATCATGTCGGCTTCGGGAACGACCATATCTATGCGCCCGAAGAAACATCACCAAGTGCCTGGAATCCTCCTGCACCCGGCGATGTGCCTTGGTCAGAGATTAGCTATACCCAGCCCGAGCAGATGCCGCATTTCACCGAAGCATTACTCAAGAAAGGGTACAGCGACTCCGATGTGTGCAATATTCTGGGAGGCAACTGGATGCGAATTGCAGAACAAGTGTGGAAATAATTCACATCAACGACGGGTGAGCCTATTCTTCAAACGTGAAGAGAATCTGATTTCGAATTAATCGTTCAGATGACATGCAGACATTCTCTGGGGTGCGATTTCAACCAGGGAAGGCGCCTCCTGCTGACACCTTTTTGTTGCCGAAGGACATCTTGGATGAAACACGCACCCGGATGGTGGGTCTAATGGCGAGGGAATTTCTCCTTTAATGGGCTCAAATGTTCTGTGCCGTGTCTGGATGTCTGGTATCTCAGCCAGAAGGGCTTTGGTATAGGGGTGATTGGGCGTCTCAAATAATTCTGTTCTAGGGGCATGTTCTACGATGCGTCCGAGGTACATGATGGCTACGTGATCCGAGAGGTGACGTACCACGCTCAAGTCATGGCTGATAAAGAGGTATGTCAGGTCTAGCTCTTCACGAAGATCCATGAACAGGTTGAGTATCTGGGCCTGTATCGAGACATCCAGCGATGCGACGGCCTCATCACAGACGATAAATTCGGGTCCAACCGCCAGGGCCCGTGCAATACCGATACGTTGTCTTTGTCCCCCTGAAAACTGGTGGGGGTAACGGTGTTTGAAATTGGGGTCCAGCCCCACCCGTTCCATCACTTCGTTGAGTTTCGTATCGATCTCCGACGACGCCCATAAACCGTGGATTCGAGGCGCCTCCGCAATGATCTGATCGACTTTCTGCCTGGGGTTCAGTGAACTGAATGGGTCCTGGAAGATCATCTGAACCGCAAGGGTATAGTCGACTTTGTCGGACGACTGGAGATCGGACACTACCCGGCCGCCGTATGACACCGTCCCCTGGCTTGGTGGGTAGATCCCCGAAACGATGCGTCCAAGCGTCGACTTGCCGCAGCCTGATTCCCCGACGAGCCCGAGTACTGTGCCTGAATGAACCGAAAGACTGACATTTTCTACTGCATGAACAGTTTCTTCGCTCACACTGAGGCCCATCCTGCGGGCGATCTTAGCGGTTACATCCAGTTTCTTGGTGAACTGTTTGGAAACGCCGCGAAGCTCGACTAATGGACTATTCATTTTTCAGTTCACCAAGGGGTAGTGACACCGAATCTGTCGATCATCCGTTGCCTGGACCAGCGCAGGTTCATCGGCACACTTCTGCTTCGCGTATACACAGCGCTCCATGAAACGGCAACCCGGATCCGGGTTGATCATGGTGGGCATTACACCGGGTATCTGGGCCAGCCGTTGGCCCGTCGAGTTACGGTTGGGTACGGACTGGATCAGCCCTTTCGTATAGGGGTGCGTTGGACGATCGAGCACATCATCGATTGGACCCTGCTCGACTAAGGTACCGGCATACATGACACAAACCCGGTCGGCAAGCGCGGATATCACCGATAAATCATGTGTGATCCAGATGATGGATACGCTGTGTTTTTGCCTAAGTTTCTGCATTTCATAGAGGATCTGTGCCTGAATCGTGACATCGAGTGCAGTTGTCGGTTCGTCGGCAATAATGATATCTGGTGCATGAAGCATGGAGATCGCGATCACAACTCGCTGCCGCATCCCTCCCGAGAACTGATGGGGATAGGCACGAAGTCTTTCGTCCGGTGAAGAAATGCCCACCATGCCCAGCGCGTCCCGTGCCCGCTGACGGGCAGACTCTCGGCTGACGGCTTCGTGGGCAAGAATGGCCTCGATCATTTGCGTGTCAATTCGCAGCAGGGGGTTCAGCGTCATCATCGGATCCTGAAAAATCATTGCGATCTCACGGCCACGAAGTCGGTTGTATCGTTTGTCACCGGCGTTGATCAGGTCTTCACCTTTGAACCGAATTTGCCCTCCGTGTATTTTGCCGGGCTCATCGATCAACCCCATAATGGAGAACCCAGTGACGGATTTCCCCGATCCGGATTCCCCGACGAGGCCAAGAATTTCACCTTTCTGTAAATCGAAACTGACATCGTCGACAGCTCTGATCTCACCTGCCTGGGTCTGGAAACGGGTGTCTAGGTTTCGCACGGAAAGTACCTGGCTATCCGTCATCGGCGCAGCCTCGGATTAAGAATGTCACGCAACCGATCTCCGACAAGATTAATGGCAAAGACCGTTATCAGCAGTGCTATGCCGGGCAGAATGCTGATCCATGGATAACCTGATAGAAGATAATCAAAACCGTTTGCAATCAACAGACCGAGTGAGGGCTTGGTAATTGGCAGGCCCAGCCCGAGGAAGCTGAGCGTAGCTTCCAGGGATATTGCCCCAGCGACCTCAAGCGTTGCGATAACAATCAACGAGGGCAAGCAGTTCGGCAGTATATGGGCCAGTATCACCCGGGGGGCACTCAGGCCAAGGCACTGTGCCGATTCCACGTATTCTTTACGACGCTCAGTAAGTGCAACGCCCCGCGCCGTTCGGGCATACAACGCCCATTGGACAATCACAAGGGCGAGCATCACATTGAAAACACCTTTACCCAGGATAGCCAGAAGAATCAGCGCGATTAGGATGGTTGGAAAGCTGAGTTGGAGGTCCACCAGTCTCATAATGAGGGTATCGGTCCGACCGCCATAGTAAGCCGCACACAACCCGAGAATCGTGCCAATAGTCAGTGCGATTACGACACTTGAAAGCGCAACACTCAAACTGATCCTGAGCCCATAGAAGATTCCGCTGAGCATGTCCCGTCCCTGGTCATCCGTGCCAAGCCAGTAGGTCATCAGTTTCTTCTGAGGACCCCCCGTCATTGCCACCCGAAACTGGCCGACATCGGCGGATGTTTTGGGTAAGATAAGAATCAGTTCCCGGGCGTCATCTGGAGATACTCTCCAGATATTTCTGAATTTGTCCTTTTTACCCACCGACAATGTACTGCCCCTCGGCAATCTTTCAAGGTTGACCGTTTTCAGCGGGTCCAGATTGCCGTTGGGGGTCGGAATAACTCTGACTGTCCAATGATAGGAGCTGTTCGGGTGGGGTTCGAGAACGATCGTAGCGGCATCAGGTGATGTGTCACTACTTCGGTCCGTAGGTGTGACAGATGCTTTCGGTACACCGGACTCCTTCAACCCTGAAAGTGATACTTTCAGACTAAGTGTTGCCAACTTGGAGAGTTTGGGGGAGCCGGGCTTAAGTCGTCCATCCTTGATGTCAATTACCCGCAGGTCGTAAGGATCCTGCGGGGAAATCAAAGGAGCGGTAATCGCAATGATGACTATTGTCAGTAGTACGCAAAGCGCGGCTACAGCGACCGGACTTTTGAAAAACTGCTGCCGGACATCCCGGAACGGAGAAATGGTTTCCGTACCCGACGCCATGCTCCCCACTTCGGATTTGTTTTGGGCGCTCATGATCAGGAGGAACTTTTATCGCTGTCCAAACGGATTCTGGGATCAATCACTGAGTACAACAGGTCAACGATCAGGTTGATTGTTATGAACAGAAGCACCACGATTACCAGATAGGCAAGAATAACCGGCCGGTCGAGAATATAGACAGAATCAATGATAAGTTTGCCCATACCCGGCCAGGAAAATATGGTTTCAGTTACTACTGAATAAGCGATCAGGTTACCGAACTGGAGACCAACGACCGTGATCAGGATCACCAGCGTATTCTTGAAAATATGAACATAGACGATACGCTTTCGGCGAAGACCCTTGGCCCGTGCAAACTTCACGTAATCCAGAAGGGCGATCTCACGCACGTTAGCCCGAATGAGCCGAATAATCAGCGTGCATTGCGCGAGCGCTAGGTTGATAGCCGGCGTGATGATGTGTGACCAACCGTCAGCCGTCCACAAGCTTGTCGTAATACCCATCACAGTCTTGATTTCGCCGCGCCCGCCGGAGGGAAGCCAGGCTAAGCTAACGGCAAGCACGAAGATCAGCATGATGCCCTGCCAGAAATTTGGAATACTGACACCGACGATAGAAGCCCCCATGATGGTCTTGGATGCGGTCCTCTCTGGATGAAGGCCGGCATACATGCCCAGTGGAATTCCGATAATCAGGGCCATCAGCATAGCCACGGTCACCAGTTCTATTGTGGCTGGCATCCGTTGAAGAACCAGCTTTAGCGCAGGTTCGCTGAATGCGAACGATCGTCCCAGGTCACCCTGGACAAGTTTGGAGAGGTAGATGAGAAACTGTTCCCAAAGCGGCTTATCAAGACCCAGAATCTTCACCATCCGGTCGAACTGATCTTGATCCGCTTCCGTTGAAACGAGGATATCGACCGGGTTGCCGATTACATAGATACCGACGAAGACCAGAGCAGTAACGACGAAGATCACGCCTATGCTCTGCAAGAGGCGTCTAAGGATATACAGGGTCATGAGCTAGGGGGCACTGTACAACGTGGTCGAAACTGACAAAGAATGAGCCTGGGCAATGCGTCGCACTGCCCAGGCTAGGGGTTATGGCAATGATTTACTTTTTATTCACATACTCAGCAAGGGTTGATTCATCAGCCCGAGGCGTGAATTCCAATCCCGTTCGAGAAGCCCAACAGGCCACCTGATAATGAGTCGGAATGATTGGAACATCTGCCATAGCGACCGCGACAGATTCCTTAAGCAACCGGTCATACTTCTCCATGTCGACAGTACCGAGAGCGCCCTCAATCAACCGATTGAATTCAGAATTTTCCCAACGCCCATAGTTGTTTCTGACACCCTCTCGCAGAGCAGGTCCGAGGACGGAAGACGCCTCTCCAGTCATCGCAGCCCAGCCAATGAGAGCCATAGTCATCTCATGTTTCCTAAGCTTGCCGTAGTATCCTGAAACAGGCTGGGTCACCACCTCGACATCCACACCTATTCGACTCAGCATCTGACCGATGGCCTGCGCTTGTTTGTCGTCATTGATATATCGGTCGTTGGTGGCATGGATCGTCAACTTGAACCCATCTCCGTACCCCGCCTCTGCCATCAGCGCTTTGGCCTTCTCGATATCGTGCTCAGGCATAGGGATATTTGGGTTATGTCCGCCAAACCCTTCGCCTGTGATCTGGTTTGCCGGCACGGCAAGACCTGTCATGACTTCGTCAACAATGGCGTCACGGTCGATCGCGATGTTAAAAGCCTGTCTTACCCGCAGGTCACGAAGGGGATTCTTGATCTTGCTACCGTCTTTAGCGGTGATGTGATCGGCGTACTCTCTTGAGACGTCGAGCGACCAGTACATTATTCGCGCGGTTTGATCACAACTGACGTTGATATCTGAATTCTCATCCAGATTAGCTACATCGGTCGTTGGTACTGAGGCGATCATATCCACATCGCCACTCAGTAATGCTGCCACACGGGCAGGGCCACTGGTAATCCACCGAATGGTGACGTTATCCCACTTCGGCGTGCCGCCCCAGTAGTCCTTGTTCGCTGTATAGGTGATGTGATCACCGGCAACAAACTCGACAAATTTATAGGGCCCGGTGCCGTAAAGCATTTTCCCATTGTTAAATTCACTGGGATCCGTTTCCAAACCAACCGTGTGGCTGACGATAGGCACAGCAGACAAAGATCTTGGCAAGAGCGGATACGGTGTTTTTGTGTGAATATGGATCGTGTGATCATCAACGACGACGACTTTCGCTATCTTTTTTGTTCGACGCTTATATGTCGATGGCGAATTGGGGACGTTTGGCACAAGCTCATAACTAAAGGCGACGTCTTTAGCTGTGAATGGGGTGTCGTTATGGAATTTAACTCCTTTGCGGAGTTTGAACTCCCAGATCAGGGGATCATCAGTCGGACTCCATGATTCCGCCAGACCGGGTGTTGGCCCGAATTTTTCATCCGGTTCTATCAATGAATTAAACACATGTTTGGCTAGTTCATGATTCGAGTTCAGCGCTTGAGCTAAGGGGTGGAGTGATCGCGGCTCTGTTGCGACTGCTATCGTCAGGTCCGCCGCCCATATCGGGCTCGACAAGGTGCCGAATAGCGCGACACCAACCAGGGCTTGTTTAAAACGGTTCATCCAAAATTCTCCTATCAGTTATGCAAAGAAAAATATGACTGCTTTCTCCAAAACACATACCAGACACTAACTTGTGGGAAACCGCTCTAGTGCGATCCCAATGACTTCTTTACCTCTTTTCCAGACCAGAGATTTCCATTCATCCTCATCCGGGTACGAAGCATCTTTCACTTCTTGTTTGATCTTTCTGCCAAGATCACTATCCAACTCTCCATGTAGATGGAGCCACGAATTGGCAAGCATCGCCTTACGCATGGTCTCTCTTTCACGCGTTCCATACTCGAGCCCGACGGCCGCCCACTCCAGAGAGCCGACTAACGGCCGGAATCCCGCAAGAATGCTACCTTTAGAGCCGGCATAAAGGGATGCGCCGGCGGTGGTGCTGTGAACCTCGTCGCCATACCAGTTATAGAAAAAATCATAGACCGCTTCACCCGGCTTGCTGGGTGTCATCAATTCACCGTACCCATAAGGCCCGAGACCAGTGTGAATATCTATCATCGCAGCACGTTTACTCTTTTTTAGGTAATCGCTGCAGATCAACCCTAGCGTTTTGTTGGACCAGGTGGCTGAAGCTCCGCCATAGTGAATGCTGTCTGCATGCTTGTGCTGGCCCTTGTGCATCGCTTTGCGGACCGGTACCTCGCCATACTTTTCGTTGAGGGACTGAATAGCTGTAAGGTAGCTCTGGTAGGCGGTATCGTTCCATTCGACAGGAATTAGGTGATCGACAATTTCCTCGAATAAATCATTCTCGGGGTAGTTCTTGTTTTCGTGGTCGACGAAATTCCTGTTGAGGTCTACGTTGTCTTCATTTTCCCGACGAAGCCAAGCAAAACCATAGGGATTGATCGCGTGCACCAGCAAAAGAGCCACGTCTCCACTGGGTTTAGGCGCATCCGGATCCAGGAGCAGCCCGATCTGGATTGCTGACCCGGCGAACCCTTCGACACCATGCGTTGAAGAGGTTACAACAACCACATTTGGTGCGTTGTCTGGCCCTATCCAGGTGGCATCCGTGAATAGCGATTCACCGGCCGGCCCACGTTCCGGGTTCTCATAACTCCTGACGGTCGCTTCAACATCTAGACATGCGGACAGAAATTTAGCGCGGGCATCAGAGTATGTAGCAGAGAAATAACTGCTCATCCTGCAACCTCCGTATCCTTTTTATATATTTTCTCGTTATGGTACACCTATAACCCCTGTAAGATATAGATGCTATTCGTATATTTTCTGGTTATGTTACCCCGATAACCCCTGTAAGATGTAGATGCCATGGGCGCTCGTAAAGATATCTTCGCCCCAGGTGTTCAAAAGCTTCTCTATAGACGGATGTTGGAGCAGTCTTGAAACGCCTACTGAACTCCATGCGGGTGATCCTGAAACCACAGGGTCATGTCTTTCAGGGTTGGTGGATTGTTGGCGCGGGTGGTCTGGTTCAGTTTGCCGGTGCGATGCTCTTCTTTCAGGCATTCGGTGCCTATTTTCTGCTCATCGAGGCGGAGTTTGGCTGGAGCAAAGCACTGATGGCCGGTGCCTTCGCGCTGGCCCGGGTTGAGAGCGGCCTGTTGGGTCCGATACAGGGCTGGATGGTAGATCGCTACGGGCCTAGAGCGGTCATGCGGTCGGGGCTCGTGATCTTCGGTCTTGCCCTGATTGGCTTCAGCCGAATGGATTCGATCATCGAGTTCTATATCTATTTCTTTTTCATTGCGCTGGGCACCAGTCTGGGCGGATTCCTGTCAGTCACCGTGGCGCTGGTCAACTGGTTCACGCGTCACCGGGCCAAGGCCCTGGCCTTCTCACAGTTCGGCTTTTCCTTCGGCGGCATTCTGGTCCCGATCACGGTGTACGCCCTGCAAGCCTACGGCTGGAGAGCGACTGCAGTCGGATCCGGCATCATCGTTCTGCTGGTAGCCTGGCCCCTGACCCGGATTATCGATCACCGCCCCGAACACGTCGGCGAAGCACCCGACGGAATACCTCGGGATCTGGCCGAGCAGTCAGCAGACGGTCAAAAACGCAGCGGATCGGCAGGGTTTCGCAAAACCGACTTCACCGCCGGTGAGGCCATGAAGACAAAAGCCTTCTGGTTCATATCGCTTGGCCACGGCACCTCGCTGTTGATCGTCGGGGCAGTAATGGTACATCTGGTGCTGCATGTTAACGGACAGCTCGGCTATTCGTTGATCATCGCGGGGCTCGTGGTCTCCCTGATGACAGCGATGCAGATTGTCGGCCTTATCAGTGCGGGAATACTCGGCGACCGAATCGATAAACGTATCATCGTTAGCGTGTGCATGTTTTTTCATGGCGCCGGACTACTGCTTTTGGCCTACGCTGAGAATATCTGGATGGTCGTCGGATTCGCTGTAATGCATGGCGTCGCCTGGGGGATCCGAGGCCCACTCATGCAGGCGATTCGGGCCGACTATTTTGGGGCGACAAATTTTGGGTCGATAATGGGCTGGTCCTCCCTGATCGTCATGTTGGGAATGGCCCTTGGCCCGGTTTACGCCGGTTACATGGCCGACCGTAGCGGCAGCTATGAGTCAGGATTTACCATGCTCGCGATCACTGCGATCTTTGGTGCGATGTTTTTTATGCTTGCGAAAGAACCTCCGCTGCCGCAACGGCTCAGAACCTAGCGTCATGTCGGAGTGATCGTACCTGATGCTTCCTGGGCACTACAGTCCAGGTCATTTTCTGGCCACACTGATTTTTCTGGGTCCAGAAAGTCCAGTGGACGATGTCCGTAAGACGATTAAGTAAAGTAGTAAGGTTAGTGGGTCCGGAAGGACTCGAACCTTCTGCCAATAGATTATGAGTCTAGTGGGTTAACAGCAGGGGCTAGAGTTATCAAGAACATACGCATCCAAACCCATACGTAGAGGACTGACTATGGCCCAAATGGACAGGAAGGGACGCCTGTCAGTCACATTATTGTCACATGAAGGAGGGGAGTGCCCGCCTCCAGCGGCGTTCTTGAATTTACATATATCTAGTCTGCACAGCAGTGTAAGTACCTATAGGGCATAGGCCACTACACTATAATTATTTGACTCAATACACCGGGAATCGAGGCCATGGGTGAAGCGACTGACTTAGTAAGATCTCGTCGTCTCGGATGGTCGTTAGAGCAGCCGTTCTATGTGGATCCGCTCTACTTTCAACTTGATGTAGAGCGCGTGTTCCGAACGGGTTG
>MDSX01106661.1_pt1 | contig 10575 bp, 3 predicted proteins | sample 811141 | NCBI WGS metagenome assembly MDSX01 (sample SAMN05326642, study PRJNA326480) | marine metagenome | isolation source: seawater | place: Atlantic Ocean: South East | collected 2010
AACTGAAGAAGATGATCAGATGGTTCAAAATGCTAATGCAGGTAGTTTGGCTTGGAACTACCATGAAGTTTTACCACTTTCTCAAAGAAACAAAGAAATATTTATGTTAAAATATAGAAATTATTTTTTCCATAATTATTTAAAACAATTTACAACTAATCAAATACCTACAGTAACAGCAGACGCAGCAGTGTTTGACTTAAGTGAAGGTAAAGAAAAACAAGCAGACGAGTTTTTAAAAAGAAACCCAGCAAATTAAATTAAATGACAGAGAAGGAATTTATAATGTCTTTACCACAAAATCTAACTGAACCTCAGAAAAAAGAAAGATTAGCTAAGTGGAGACAAGAGAATCCTCAACCTAAAAAGGAAGAACAACCTAAAGAAGTTGAAGACAAATCAGACTTACCTATTGGTGCAGCTGGACCCGCAGGTGAACCTCCTAAGAAAGAAGAACCTCCTAAAGCTGAAGAAAAACCTGATGATGAAGAAGTAGATATGGGTCTTGAAACAGAAGTAGATTTAGGTACTGTTAAAAAAAGTCCAGGTGCTGATGCTACTAAAGAAAAAGTAGAAAAACCATCTTATGATATGAATAGCGCTAGCTACAATTCATTCATGCAAAAAGAAAAAGCAAAAGAAATACAGGATCAGCTTAAAAATAAAGATGCTTCAACTCTACAAGGAGACTACACAACTCCTAATGGTCAAAAACTAGGTGAAGTAATTACAGATGGTAGTGGTTGGGAATATAAAATGGAAGCAAATCCAGATAACCCAGCACAACCATTGTTTTATACTAGAAAAGTTGGTGATACTGATTGGACTAACGCTAGTAATCATGGTGGTAAAGAAGGTGATGATTTAGCTAGATCACAAGTAGCTGAAGCTTCTATAGCTAATTTATTTGGTTTATCTGAGTTTGATGATTCTAAAAGGAAAGAATATTTTGAAGCTGACCAAGCTGCAAAAAAAGCTAACTTAGAAGAATTAAGAAAAAAGAGAGATTCTTATAAAAAAAGACAAGAACAAGGATATACTGGTTTATTATTAGGTGAAGACATGGAATGGGACGAAGACCAGAGTTTGCTTGAAAATTTATCAGAAGCTAAATTTGGTGAAATAATAGCTAAAGGTATTGGAGATGCTGTTGGATTTGGAGTTGACACAGCTTTAGGAGGAGGTTTAGTTGGTAAATATGGTTCACAAGCCCTAGAATACTTAGGTGTTATTGATCCAAGCGATACTAAATTAGAAGATGCATCACTTGTTGCAGGTTATAGTCCTGAAACATGGATAAATAATATAATTAAAGATTATACTGATTTTGATGAAGACAGTAAAGCTTTATATGGTGAGGACTATGATTTGTCTGAAGAAATGGCTGACAAAGTAGAAAGCGGTGTGTTAGCTTTTGGTATGTCATTAATGTCTGCTCCTGCATGGATTCAAGACACTTTAACAGTAGGAGAAGATTCAGTAGAAGGAACTATTTTTGAAGGAATGCCTAAAAAGTTTTTACAAAAAACTCTTTCTCCTTCAATACTAGGTCCTCTAATGCAGGTTGGTGATAATATTACTATTCCAGAAGAAATAAAAGAAACAATTACAAAACTAGGTTTAAATGGAGATCAATATAATACTGTAAGTGATATTATATCTCTTGGTTTAGGTCAAGGTTATTTATTAGATACTGAAGTAGCTGCTATGGGTAAAGTAGCATATCAAGAATTTTCAGGACAAGTTGATGAATTAAGTGCCGGTATAGCTCAATTTGATAATTTTGCTTCTGATGAATTTGGAAATACTATAGATTTTCTTAAAGAAGGTGACACTGAAAAAGCATTAGGTGCGTTTGTAACAGGTGCAAGTAGAATTACTGCAGATGCTGTAGGATCACTACCGTCAGTCGCACAGTCTATGATTCCTTATGTGGGTATTGCTTCTATTGTAGTAGGTGAAGCTGCTAAAGCTAATATGGAAAGTGATTTAGAAGGTAGAGAATTAAATGCTGCAAGATTATTTCATTCTAATGTAATTGGTGCATCTGAAGGTCTATTAGAGTATACTACTAAAAAAATTGGTGGTAAAATGTGGGGTAGTTTAACTGGAAAAAATTTAACTAAACCCGTAATAAACAAAACATTAACACAATGGGGTGTTTCAATAATGAAAGACTTTGGAGCAGAAGGTTTATCTGAAAGTGCTACTTTATTAATAAATAGTGTTGCTGATCAAATATATAAAGGTGATGATAGAAACAATGACGGAGTTATTGATGCTAGTGAAAGATCTCGTAAAGGTATGTTTGGAAGTAAATATTTACCAGAGTTTGGAGAGTTAATAGATACTTTCTTAATTGGTGGTGTAATGGGTGGTGGTATGGGTACCGTTACAGCTGGTTCAAGTCTTCTTAGAAATACTATTGATTATAGAGGTATTAAAAATAATTTAGATCAAACTGGGGTTAATAATTTGTCAGATTTATTTGGTAGTCCAGATCCATTGTTTGATAAAAATGCTACTCTTCCAAAAGAAGATGAGGTATTACCTGAAAATGTTACTGAAAAAGAAGCTGTTGAATACTTAAATCAAAAAAATAAACAAAGAACTAAGGACGGAGAAGGAAGTAGATTAAATACAGCTGAAGCAATAGCTGAAGCAAAAACAGAATTAGCAAATCAAAAAAACAATGAAACAGCTCAAACAAAACAAGCTAATAGTTTTATAGAAATAGCTACTAATCCAGCAACTGAAAGATTTTTAGAAACAGATTTAAAAAGAAAAGTAGAATCTGGAAACATGTCTACTACAAAAGCTGATGAAATTAGAAGTAATTTTAAAAAGCAACAAGCAGCTGCTTTAGCAATTAAAAGTCAGGGCATAACTGGTACAAAAGGAGTAGAAGCAATGAATCTACTACAAGAAAAACAACAGTTACAAGAAAATATTAAGAAAACTGACGATGCTTTTAATGTTCAAGATAAGCAAAGATTAGATGAGATAAATACTAGATTAGGTGAGATAAAAGTTGAATCACTAACTGATTCTACTGCTGAAGCTATAATGAAAGGCGATGAACGAGGTCAAGCAATCGCTGATCAAATGGGTATTAATTATACAGCAGGTGATCAATCAACTGTTGATAATAAAATAAAAGAATTAGAAGGTAAAGGTGGAGATATAGATACAAAAAATTCTACTGAATATGGAACTTTTGTAACGATGCCTGATGGTAGTAAAGAAATTGTTATAAACAATGATATTGCCATGGAAGATAGAGTTGTTACTACAGCTCAACACGAAATATTACACGGTGTATTAAAAACAACTTTTGATAACAATCCTGAAGTTGTTATAGAAATGGGTAAATCTTTATTAGCAGAGTTGCAAAATAATCCAGGAATTACTCTTAGTCAAGATTTTTTAGATAGAATAGCACAATATGAAACTGATTTAGCTAACGGTAAAATTAGTGAGGCGGAATTCTTTGAAGAAGTAATGACATTGACAAGTGAAGGTTTAACTGATGGTACTATTCAAATGAATGAAAGTGCTTTAACAAAACTTGGTGATATAATTAGAAGAGCTTTATCTAAGCTTGGTATAAATGTTACATTTAAATCTGGTAATGATGTTTTAAATTTTATTAAAGATTATAACAAAAGCTTTGAAGCAGGTAAGTTAGATAGAGGACAAAGAAAAATAGCAGAAAAAGGTATTAAAACTACAAAAATATCTAAAACAACTCCAGGTAAAAAACCTTCTAAACGAAAAAAAGTCGAAAAACCAAAAAGAACTGATACAAGAACACCTAATCAAGTATTAGCAGATATGGGTAAAGGACCTTTAAAATTGTTTAGAGACGCCCAAGGTAAGTTAGTAATGGATTATGGACCAATAGAACAGTTAACTGATACCGGTAGAACATTACCTAAACCTTATAAATCAAAAAAATCTAGAAGAAAAATAACACCTACAAAAGAACTTTCTCCAGAAACTGAATTATTTATGGAGTTTGAAAACGATGCTTTACAGCAAGTGTTGGTAGCTGAGGTTATTCAAAGAAATGATAGTAAGAAATATCCAAACTTTAATCCTAAAAATATTATTCCAATAGCAGAAGCTATGGTAGAAAACAATTGGGGTTTAATTGGTCCTCTTTTAAATTTTAATAAAAAATCTATTGAAGAAATAAATATTGCTAAACAAGTTGTAACAGATCAATTAGCAGGTATTTTTGAGGGTTCAGGAGTAGTAAATTTTGGTACTAAAAAATATCCACAAAGAACAACCAGTGCTCTTCAAGGTTTTTCATTAGATCCTGAAGGTGGACCTGCCGCTGCTCAAGTTAGTACTTATTTAGTTGAAACAATAAGAAGAAGAAAAGCTGAGATAGATAATGCGATTATAGATATAACTAAAGCTGGAACTGAATTAAGTCAACAAACAGGTGATCAGCAAATTGAATCAAAATCTAAATCTCAACCAGTAGTTAGAAAAAGAAGTCCTAGATCTTTAAAAAAATATAATGATACTTTTTTAGGTAATTTAGAAGCTAAAGATAAAACAGCTGCAGATAAAATAATAACTGATGCTATTGAAGCAGATATAGCTGCAGATGGTATACCTAAAACATATGGTAAAGCTAGAGCAGGTGAAAACTTAGGCAAAGTGTTAGGTAAAGCTTTTGGATTAGATCCTAGAGTATTTACAGATAAAAGCTGGAATATAAAGCAAGGTGATAAAAAAGGATTAAGTAATTTAAGACAACATTTATTTGCTAATGCTCAAAAAGATTTTAGCTTATTACCCGATGCTTATGCTGGTCCTAGTAAAGTAGAAGGTAAATCTACTTTTATACCAAACAATGTTTTAAAAGCTTTATACAAAAAAGGTGCTGATGGTAAATATAAAAAAGATAATAGTAAAACATTAAAAGATTATATAAACTTATTAGGTAATATTGATGGTCAAATATATAGAGCCTCTGAAGCTCAAACCCTTAAAGGTTTAGCTGATCTATCATTTAGAAATATAATTGTAGAGCAAGCAGCTGCTAAATTAGAAGGCGATGATAAACAGTCATTAAAAGCAGGTGCTAAGTTTTCTAGAAGAAGAACACCAAATAATACAACTAAAGACGCAGAAGTTGTAAAAGCAAGAAGAGATTTTGAAAAAGGAATATTAGAAAAACACAACAATGATCTTTTAACTACAGAAGGTTTAAATCAAGCTTTAAATGAAACTGGTCAAGTACAAGGTGCAGAAGGTGCTTTAAAAATGCTAGGTTTTGGTTCTAATGCTTTACAAACTAATGATACTCAAATGCAAGAAATAATTGAAGAATTTCTTGCTGAAGCTGAAGTTAATGATCACATAACAACTTCATTAATAAAGTCTCTTCAGTTAGCTAATTTTGGTGCTAAAAATTTTTGGGCTTTTGATTTAAAAAAACAAACCAAAAACGAAAGAGCAGATTTTGAAAAATCAGGTTTAAAATCAGTAAATCCAAGAGCAAAATACTATAAAGTTATAAAAAGTGATGGTAGTTTTACTTTTGTTAAAGGAATACAAGGTAAAGCAAAAACATACAAAAAAAGTATAACATTAAAAGATAATACTAAAGTAAAAGTCGGTGATAAAATATATACCTTAAAAGATGGAACTCAAGTAAAAAAAGGAACAAAAGGTGCTAGAGTAGTTTATAATTATACCGTACCTTCTTTAGAATCAATGAGAAAAGAAGTAGGAGATTCTAAAGCTAATTTTATACCTAATCGAGGTGGTATGTTTTGGAGTACACAAAATGATCCAAACTATGAAACACTAAAAGAGCGTGCTGAATTAAATAGTAGGAATTCTATTAATAAAAAACTTGACGATAAAATAAAATTAAATAAACGTGTTAAAATAAAAGATGGTAAACCAAATCCACCAAAAGGTTTAACAAAACAAGAAGCTGATAATAATAATAAAGATGCAGTAGAAGCTGCTTATGATCAAATTAAGCTAGCAACAAAAAACGGTATGAGTTTGTTAATGGCTGCTAGACTTATAAGACATGGTTATCAAAGCACAAATGGTATATTTAAAACTGGTATTCCTTTTATAGGAAAATCTAGTTTAATAGGTAAAGGTGTAGGTAGACGAACAACAGAAGAGCATAGTCCACCTGTATCAGTTAACGGTGGTAGTTTTATAACTTCATTAGCTAGTGAAATACTTAGTGATTTCAAAAATGGCGAAGCTATGAAAACAGCTAAAGCATTAAAAGATAATTCTTTCCAAGTATTAATAGATATTGCTACTGATAATGCAATGAACAATAATGGTTTTAAAGAAAAAATTTTAGAAAACACTAATGTTAGGCAAAAAATAGCAGGTCCTGGAAGATTAACTACAGGTAGTCGTAAAGGTAATGCTTCTCCATTACAAAATATACCATTGTATGATAAGAATGGTAATCTTACTACAGAAACACTTGCTGATCAAACAGGTATTACTCAAGAAAATAAAAGTAAATCATCTAAACGAAGATTTAATAATAATCCTTCTGCTTTAAATTATCAAAATAATTTAATTAGAGACAATGCTGTTGATCCTGATGGTTTATCAAAAAAAGATGCTAAGAAAAGATTAAATGTTTCTATGCCTGTGCAAGATGCTAAAAATGATAATGTTATAAAAAACAGTAAAGATTTAGGTCCTATTATTGAAGACCCAAACATAACAGCTGAGCAGATGAAAACTGTTTTAGTTAATTCAAGTAAAACTAAAGCTAGAGCTGCTGAAATAAATCCTGAACAAAAAGGTATAAGTGTTTTTGATTTTGATGATACACTAGCTAAAACAAAAGAAACTGTAATAGTTACTATGCGTGACGGTACAACTGATGAAATATCAGCTGCAGAGTTTGCAAGGTCAGCAGTTAAGTTAGAAAGCGATGGAGCAACTTTTGATTTTAGTAATTTTAATAAAGTATCTGAGGGTACAGGTGAAGGACCTTTAGCGGAACTAGCTAGAAGACGTCAAGAAAAATTCGGTAGTAAAGATATATTTGTACTTACAGCAAGACCTCAAATAGCTGCAACATCGATTAAAACATTTTTAGATGGTATTGGTTTAAATATACCTTTAAATAATATTACTGGTTTAGAAGACGGATCTCCACAAGCTAAAGTTGATTGGTTGTTAAATAAAACAGCTGAAGGTTATAATGATTTTTTCTTTGCTGATGATTCATTTGCAAACGTCAAAGCAGCTCAAGAGGTATTAGATGCTATTGATGTAAAAAGTAAAGTTAAACAAGCTAAGTCTAGTAAAAGAAGAAATTTAAATAAAGAATTTAACGATATAATACAAGAAGTTACTGGTAAAGAATCTTTTAAAAAATATTCTGATGTTAGAGCTAGATTAGAAGGTAAGAAAAAAGATGGTGGTATTCTTAAAAGAATTGGTAGACAATTTACTATTACACCATCAGCTGATGATTTTGCTGGATTAACATATGCTTTTAGAGGAAAAGGCGAACAAGGTAATAGACACGCGGAGTGGATAGAAGAAAATTTAATACGTCCTTATAATAGAGCTGAACTAGCTTTATTATCTGCTAAAGTATCTGTTGCTAATGACTTCGCGGCATTAACGGCTAAATTTCCTTCATTAAAAAGAACTTGGAAAAAACCATTTACAAACCCATTGTTACAACCTATAGGTGAAGGAATTTACACAAAAGAACAAGCTGTAAGAGTTTATTTATGGAATAAACAAGGCATGGATATACCTGGTATGTCTAAAAGAGATGTTGCAGATTTAGTAAAAGCAGTTGAAGCAGATGCAGAATTAAATGTTTTTGCAGATGAATTACAATTAATACAAAAAAGCGAACAATATCCTAAACCAGGAAAAAATTGGTTAGGTGGAGGAATTAAAGATGATATATTAAATGGATTAGATACTTCATTTAGATCAGACTTAATGGCTGAGTTCAATGAAAATGTAGATCTTATATTTACTCCAGAAAATTTAAACAAACTAGAAGCTTTATATGGAAGTAAATATGTAGAGGCTTTAAAAGATTCTCTACGTAGAATGAAGTCTGGTAGCAATAGACCTGTTATAACTGGTAGTGGAGCTAGAGCTGTTAACGAAATGTTAGACTGGTTAAATGCTTCAGTTGCAAATGCCATGTTTTTAAATGTAAGATCTGGATTACTACAAACTTTATCTACTGTAAATTTTATAAATTGGGGTGATAATAATATGTATGCAGCCGCTAAAGCTTTTGGTAGTAAAGAAATGTGGCCTACATTTTTAAGATTAATGAACTCTGATTATTTAGTAAATAGACGTGATGGGTTAAAAATAAATGTTAATGAAGCTGAGCTTGCAGATGCAGCAAAAAAAGGTGGTATTAAAGGAGCGTTTAGTTTTTTAATGGATAAAGGTTTTGTTATTACTAGAATAATGGATAGTTTTGCTATTGCACTTGGTGGAGCACCGTTTTTTATTAACCGTAAGAAAGCTTTATTAAACAGAATAAATCCTAAAACTGGTAAACTATATACAGAAAAAGAAGCTGACACAAAAGCGTTTGAGGATTTTTATGCAATTGCAGAAGAAACCCAACAGTCAAGTAATCCAAGTAAAATATCGTCTCAACAAGCTAGTATAGCTGGTCGTGTATTATTATCTTTTCAAAATGTAACAATGCAGTTTAATAGAAAAGCTAAAAAATCTATATTAGATTTTGTAAACAGACGTAGAAAACCTGGCTTAACTCAACGTGAAAGTGATTTAAGCAATTTATCTAGTGTTATATACTATATAGGTGTGCAAAACTTAATATTTAATGCTTTACAACAAGCCTTGTTTGCTTTAGCATTTGATGATGATGAAGAAGATCAAAACTTAACTAAACAAGAAAGATATGCTAATATAGCAAACGGTATGGTTGACTCAACATTGTTTGGACTTGGGTTTGGTGGTGCTATTATTTCTACTGTTAAAAACTTAGCTTTAAAAATAAATAAAGAAAGCAAAAAAAATAAACCTGATTATAGAGATATACCTGATGATGTGTTTGATGTTAGTTCGGTTGTAGATGCTAAGTTTAGAAAACTTAAATCAGCCGCAAGAACATTTACATATAATAGAGATGAAATCAAGAGAAGAGGTTGGAGTATGGATAACCCGGCTTTTTTAGCATACGCCCAAATACTTGCTGCATTTACAAATGCTCCTTTAGATAGAATGTTACAAAAAATGAATAATTTAAGGCAAGCAACTGATGAGCAAACAAGAACTTGGCACAGAATAGCTTTAACTTTAGGGTGGAATGGTTGGAACTTTGGTTTACCATACTGGGGAAGACAAAGCACTATAGATAAAGAAAATAAAGAAGACGAAAAAATTAAAGTAAATTATCAAAAACAAGTCAAAGAAGTAAAAGCAAAAGGATTTACTAAAAAAATACCTTTATCTGGTGAAAATCATTACATACCAAAAGGTGAATTAGGTGTAGATTATATGCAGGTAGAAAGACCTGATGGCACAATACAATATTACGTAAAACATAAAAAATGAAAGAAAAAATAAAAAAATTTGTAGACAACCTACAAAAACTATGGAATAAATTATTATATAAATTAATGTTTAAAAAATATAAATAAAATGAAAAACTCTATTTTAATCTTATTATTATTATTTTCTATGATCACATTTTCACAAGAAGTAAGAAAAAAATGTGTAACAATAGAAGAAGAAAAATTACCTAACTATAAAGTAAAAGTAATTAAAACAAACCACTGTGTAGAACCTCAAGAAATAACTGTTGCAGTTTATATTGTTACAGAGTGGGAAAAGAAAAAAAGAAAAAAACGTAAAAAAAGAAAAAATGAACAATGAAACAAATTTTAACTGTCCTCTTTGCGGCGGTATTTGCGGTCTCTGCTAATGCTCAAGATAAAAAAAGTTTATTTAAAAGTATATACGAAGATTTATTTGAGTATAGTACAATTTATTTAGCAGGTGATATACAAAACCCTAAAGAACAACCTAAGGATTATTTTGTAAGAACTAATCCTAGTGGAAATATTTATGAACCACCAGTTGTAGTTGATGGTACAGATTATTATGACTATGATTATCGCTATGGTTTTGGTATTAGAAAAATTGCTAGGTTTAATTATGAAGTTAAAGGCAAAAACTATTACGATGGTACTGAATCTAATGTAGGTTTAGCAGCTTCTAACTCACCGATTAAAGGTTTTGAATATCTAGTACATGTTGAAAAAGAAAGATCCAGAGATGAAGTATTTAAAAATCATCGATATTTCTTAAAACATAGTGGTAAATATCATATTGCTAAGATAGAAAGTAGAAAACAAGGTAAAATTAATTTTAACTATAAGTCAGCAGAACTAAGAGCTAAATTACCTATTGGTGAAAAGTTTTCTTTAAATGCTGGTGCTATGTTTCGTACTCATCAAAGACCTTATGGTTATAATCCTATAGAAATATGGTTAAATGAAACTGATGAAAACGGTTGGCCAGTTAATTATTGGTATCAAC
>MDSX01066427.1_pt1 | contig 10573 bp, 11 predicted proteins | sample 811141 | NCBI WGS metagenome assembly MDSX01 (sample SAMN05326642, study PRJNA326480) | marine metagenome | isolation source: seawater | place: Atlantic Ocean: South East | collected 2010
GGCGCGCTCCAATGGCTGGCTCCTTTTTTCCAGATAGACAAATTGGTCCGGTTCTTCTTTCCTACGGAACCGAAGAGCAACAAGAACGATTCTTACCCTCCATGCGAGCTGGGCGATCCAAATGGTGTATTGGAATGTCAGAACCGGATGCGGGATCAAACGTTGCTGGAATTGCCACCAAAGCAATCCAAGATGGAAGCCACTGGGTAGTCAATGGACAAAAAATTTGGACGAGTGGTGCACAATCTGCCGACTGGTGTTACTTGATTTGCCGCACAGACTTCGACACCGCCCCCCACAAGGGAATGAGCGAATTCATTCTTGATATGAAGTCCCCAGGGATAGAAGTTAAACCCATCAAAGACGCATCGGGCGATTCACACTTCAACGAAGTCTTCTTTAACGATGTTTTGGTTCCCAACGAAAACCTGGTCGGAGAAATCAACAACAGCTTCGGTCAAACCATGCGCCAGTTAGAGCACGAGAGAGGCGGAATTGACCGCCTCGCTTCGAACCAACGGTTATACCTTGATGCCAAAGCATCGGTTGAATCACCCAATGCTCTTATTCGACAGCAGATTGCCGAAATTGAGACCGGCTACAAAATTGGTCGGGATATGGTCCTTCGGAACGTTCTTCGTCAAACACCGTTCCCCCAGTACTCAGCGGTAACTAAGACTTGGTGCACAGAGTTTGAGCAAAAAGTCGCCAACTTCGTGGGTCTCGTCACGGGTTCCGAAGCGATGCTCAGTGGCCGCGTAGCAAGAAATCTGGTTTACGCCCCTGCCTATACGATCATGGGTGGGACCACACAAATCCTAAGAAATATCATCGGGGAGCGAATTCTTGGCCTGCCCCGGGAACCTCGGCCCCAGTCGTGAGCCGCACAAGCGCGGTAATTCCGCTTGAAGGAGCAATGAACTGTCGCGACGTGGGTGGTTACCGAACTGCGAATGGCCAACAAATTCGCACGAATGTGCTGTTCAGGTCTGACAGACTCAGCCAACTGACCGAAGATGATCAAGAAGAACTTGAAAGCTTAGGAATTAGGACCGTCGTAGATTTCCGAACTTCAGCCGAAGCAAATCGTGATGTCTCTCGACTCTGGTCCACGGTCACCACTCATGCTCCGTTGCCAATCGGTGATGAGATAGCCCAGCAGACTGAGTTCGTCGAGAGAGTAAGAACAGGCAAGATAACTCGCGTCTCAGTTTCTGACGTAGCGGACAGCTATAAGGAGATGCTGACTGATGCCGGTAATCAGTTCGCAAGTTTCCTCAACCTCGCAGCTGACTATGAATATTGGCCTCTGCTATTTCACTGCACCGCAGGAAAGGACCGCACTGGAATCGCTGCGGCATTAATCCTTGAATTATGCGGAGTCGAGCGGACCCAAGTGCTTGATGACTACGAATTGACAAACCGCCTGAGATCCGAAAAACGCATCCGAGAACTAACCCCCAGTCTCCGAGCAGCCGGAGCAGACATTGAAGCTATACGACCAGCGCTGTCAGCCCCCAGAGCCGCCATGCAACAGACCCTTGAGTACATAGATGACACCTTCGGCGGCACCGAGAATTTCGTTATCAATTCATTAGGCCTAGACCCCGAGACTCTTTACGAGCTCAGGCTCAACTTACTATTGTAAATTTTTCTGCCCAAACCCCATCGGTTTCGGCAGTCACCTTCGAAAAGCCAAGAGCTCTAGCTTCTGAAGCCGGTTTACTAGCCCACAGACCTAACCAAGTTCGATAATTCCTAATTACGCAGGAGCATAATCTTCGGATATAACGAACGCTTTTAGGCCACTTCGAAAGACCACGCATCTCCTACTGGTTTAAGTCGCCCCGCTGTGCGCCCAGCAAAATGAGTCCCGATGACTAGCCGGCCATCACTCCATTTCCCATAAGCCTCGAACCGCGTCGCAGTTGACATATCTTGTCGCCAGTCGGCCGAAGAGGCCATTTCTGGGTGAGCGAATTGAACTGGGTGATGAGTCATGTCACCGGTAATAAGCGCTATGTCGTTCCCTGATTCGATAACGACACTCACATGACCCGGAGTGTGACCAGCAGTCAACTCGAGCGAAATATCGGCCGTTACTTGATGATCCGCTTCAACGACTGTCGCAAGTCCTGCATCGATAATCGGTTGGACTGAATCCTCAAAAACCGGCCCGTAATCTTGAGGCTCAGCAGCCCAATGTTCGAATTCAGGCCGCACGAAAAGGTATTCCGCATTAGGAAACGTCGGAACCCATGTCCCATCAATCAGCTGCGTGTTCCATCCAACGTGATCAACATGCAAATGGGTACTTAAGACAACGTCAACGTCCAGGGGAGAAAATCCGCAACGGCTGAGCTCTCCAAGGAAATCAGTTTCCAAGTTATCAAACGCCGGGGCACCCGGCCTCTCCTTATTATTTCCGCAACAAGTATCCACGATGATTGTCTGCCCATCGGATTCGATCACGAGAGCGTGAATCGAGAGCTTCATCCTTCCTTCATCCGTCACAAAGTCGGGCCGCAGCCAATCCAAGTCGTCGATTACCTCCTCAGCACCAGGAAGGAGTGCCGAAAATGGCCAGTGTTTTTCCATTTCGAGAACTTTCGTAATTGATACATCGCCAATATTCCATGTAGCCATTTCCGTTCCCCCTAATGACGCGCTAGCGCCTACAGTCTGGTAATTCCATACGCCACACTAGAACGACTCAATAAGATCCGCGACTCCAACAGAAAAGAGGAAATCGGTGAGCGAAGAGGAAAACCGTTTCGAGGAAGCAGCCATCGAAGCGGAATTCGAAACTGGCTTTCGAGAAGAGACTCGCGAGGAGGCTCGTCGAGGTGTAGTAACCCGGCTACTTCGCATGACGGCCGGCACAATAGTCACCATTCTCGGGGTAATAATGATGCCCCTTCCGGGACCCGGTCTCTTAATAGTCGCAATCGGGCTAGGAATACTCAGCCGAGACGTAGCCTGGGCGGATCGCTTGCTACAAATAGTTCGCCGTCGGCTACCTAGCGATAACGATGGCCGTATTCCGCGCTCAAGTATCGTGACGATGATCGTTTTAGGCTTGGCGGGCGTCGCAACATCTACCTGGTGGGTTTTCCTTCGGTAACCAGAACTTATGTCTGTTGAGAAGGGAATCCATTTATTCCTGCAGACAAAACACTCGATTCTGATGGCTTTTCGCTGTCTCTCAAGACCTAGGATTCAATTCCAAGACCGAGTGATAATTCATAAAACTAGGAGAAGACATCAACTCTTTCTCCGCGAAACAGTGAGGTTCAAAAGACCATGAGTAAGTTCCGGGTAGAGAAGGACACTCTGGGCGAGATTGAGGTTCCAGACCACAAATACTGGGCTGCCCAAACCCAGCGCAGTCTTGAAAACTTTGAGATAGGGGGACAACTTATGCCCCATGAGATAGTCAAATCCTTCGCCGTTTTAAAAAAAGCTTCCGCCTTAGTAAACGCCGAGTTGACAGACTTTCCGAGTGATAAGGCCCAAGCGATCGCCGCCGCATGCGACGAGATACTTTTGGGTGAACATGACGACCAATTCCCCCTAGTCGTTTGGCAGACCGGCTCAGGCACCCAGTCGAACATGAACGTGAACGAGGTTGTGGCTAATCGAGCTACCGAGATTATGGGCGGAGATTTCAGGACAGAAAAACTTGTTTCGGCCAACGATGACGTGAACAAAAGTCAAAGCTCTAATGACACTTTTCCAACGGCAATGCACATGGCTGCGTACGAGAAAATCGTTTCCGAGACACTTCCCAAAGTCTCACTCCTACGAGAGACACTTGCAGCCAAAGCAAAGAGTTTTTCAGACGTGGTCAAGATAGGTCGTACTCATCTCATGGATGCAACTCCCTTGACCTTGGGTCAAGAGTTCAGCGGTTACGCAATGCAGTTGCAACGAGGATCCGAGGCAATGTCGGATAGTTTGCAACGAGTCAGAGAGCTTGCTTTAGGCGGGACTGCAGTCGGTACCGGACTAAATGCCCCCGAAGGTTACGACATCGCCGTCGCTGAAAAGATCGCCGAGCTCACCGGCCACCCTTTCGTCACAGCGGAGAACAAATTCGAAGCACTCAGCGCCCATGATGCAATGGTGGAAATTAGCGGAAGCCTCAAGCGAGTAGCAGTCAGTCTCATGCATATAGCAAACAACATTCGCCTACTGGCGAGCGGCCCTCGTTGCGGCATCGGCGAAATAATACTTCCAGCAAATGAGCCGGGGAGTTCGATCATGCCCGGAAAGGTAAATCCCACCCAGTGCGAGGCCATTACCATGGTCTGCGCTCAAGTCATCGGAAACGACGCAGCGGTAGCAGTAGCCGGAACCCACGGCCAATTCCAGCTAAATGTCTTTAAGCCAGTTATGGCCTACAACGTGCTTCTTAGCGCTCAGCTGATAGGCGACGCATGCCAAAGCTTCAATGACAATTGTGCTGTGGGTATTGAACCCAACCCAGAAAGAGTCACTGAGCTACTTTCGAAAAGCCTGATGCTCGTAACTGCTCTCAATACAAAGATCGGATACTACAAAGCCGCCGAAATTGCCCAAGCAGCACATGCCAACGGCACGACGCTTCGAGAAGAAGCAGTTAATCTCGGACATCTCACAGCCGAGGAATTTGATGAGATCGTTATTCCCGAAGAGATGGTCGGGAAAGTCTCCTAGCTAGCTCGGTGCGGGTGGCCCGTATCTATTTTCGGTGGTGTCGCTAGGAAGACACATGAAGAAAAGAATCAGAAAGACAAGCGGTGTCGGGAGCACAGCAAAGGGCAGCCACCACGCCGACCTTCCCGTGTCGTGAAGACGACGCACCGTCACTGCAAGATTGGGCACCAATACCGCCAACGCATAGAGAAGACTAAAACTTCGAATGGGCCCGCCCAGTCCGCCTAAAAGCCAAAACACGCTCGCGAGAATCAGGTTCGCGAAGGTAAACCACCAATATTCAGCTCGCTCTGACCTGCCTTTAAAGTCCGTGTACTTGAGCAGCCCGGCAATGTAATTTTCGATCAGAGGCATGGGAGGACCGTACCTCACTCGGAGCGATTCGACGTTGTTCTTCTAATACATGCTGTACTAGACCACAGGGAACTATCAAATTGGCAGTAGAGGGGAATCAATGCGAGCAAAGCTTCCACTTGTTGAAGTGCCTATCGTCGATTACGGGGACGACCAAACCCAGATGATCGCTTATCGGGAAGAGGGAACAAAGCGCGCGCTCTCTCTCGGCAATCGGGGGCCAATTCGATTCGATGACAGCGGCGAATTAGCGCCAGACATAGTCAAGGCTTACACAGAGAACGGGTTCTATGTTTTTACAGACGTCTTGACCGCGACAGAATTAAACGAGATCGAAGCAGATTTAGCCGACATGCTTCACCGTTCACCAGTATGCAAAGATGCTCTCGTAGATCGCGACGGCAATCCAGCTTTGGGTATTGATTTAGAGGCACGAAACATTAGTTGGGTGAAACCGTTATCTGACCCTCTAGGGGGCACAGATGCGTCCTACGGTCGCCACGAAGCAAAAATGAATGAGCCAACTCCCCCCGCCGAGGCGCCAGAGCACGTTGTTCAACTGTTTCTTGGGTCCCTCCAATTTTCTGATGCGTGCCTTCGCCTCTACGGCCACCCACAGCTATTGCGAGTGGCTGAAGCAATCAACGGACCGGACTTCACACCGTTTAACGAAGCCGTGTGGATTAAACAGCCTGGCTTAGGTGGTTCAGTAGCTTGGCATCAAGACGGCTGGACTCACTGGAATAACCCGGAACTTGACGATCACACCCACGGGTTCAATTTCATGGCGCAGCTATACGGTTGCGACGCAACAAATGGGCTATGGGTTGTTCCGGGCTCAAATCGTCTCGGGAAACTAAGTATTAAATCAATGGTCGCCGCCGCCGGCTCTGACCGGCTTCCCGATGCAGTGCCATTAATCTGTAGTCCTGGTGATGTAGCAATCACCAGTCGCCAAGCGGTTCACGGGTCTTTCGCTAACACGAGTTCTAACGTTCGCGTCACACTCAACTTCGGTTTTCATCGACGATCATCGGTACTTGGAATTCGCAGTGGCGGAGTTCACAATCCAGTATCGGAATACAACGAGGAATACATTTTTGAACGATCCAAACTGATTGCGTGGGCGATAGATGCTCGTTCTCAGCATTTCCACGACGAAGATCGCTACGTTTATGAACCTTTTGTTGGGCTTGAGGAAGACTTCGTTTGGAGCGAACAAACGAGACCGTTATTACGCGACTACAACCTAAGAGATATAGGAATATGACATGAGCGTTCTTGAATATACGGCAGAAAACCACGTCGGATTGGTGACACTTAACAGGCACGAAGCTCGAAACTCAATGAATCCCGAGTTGATAGTCAGACTCGCTGAGCTATGGACTCGCCTCAAAGAGGATGAGAGCGTTCGTTCAGTTGTTTTAACCGGAGCGGGAGACTCTACTTTTTGCTCCGGCTTCGATCTTGGGACGACTATTCCTGTAATTACAGGTTCCCGGCAACCTCAAGATGAGTTTGAAGAAGCAATCTCCGAGGATCGAGATCTCATGCGTCGCGCCACTCTGACAGGCTTCGATCTCGGAAAGCCTGTTATAGCAGCCGTCAACGGGCATGCAATCGCAGGCGGCATGGAGCTCATGCTCGCTTGTGATCTCAGAGTCGTAGCGAAGGGCGTAAAGCTAGGTTTGTCCGAAGTTGCCTTAGGTTTGGTGCCGGGGATGGGTGGAACCGCTCTTCTGCAGCGACACGTCCCCAATGCTCTGGCTATGGAATTGCTCTTGTGCGCTCAGCCAATACTGAGTGACGACATCGCCCCGTCCGGCTTGTTCAATCGGCTAGTGGACCGTGAAGCCGTCTTATCGGAATCTTTGACTATCGCGGAGGTAATTGCGGGCAACGCACCACTGGCGGTTCGCGCAGCAAGAAACGTGGTGCGTCGGTCTATTGACCTGACTGAATCGGAAGCGCTACAGCTTGAGTCAGAAGCAGGAGCACAACTTTCACAAACCAAGGATGCTGTTGAAGGCCCATTAGCTTTCATGGAGAAACGGTCACCGAACTTTCAGGGCAAGTAACGGCTGACGCTTTCCTCAAGGACTCTTCTCATCTGTATGAGCGAGACTAAGGAGTCAACGCGCCCGCTGTTGAAAGTTCAATGATGTGCGCTTCTTCAACGCAAATCTTCCGATACCGAAACATTTCCTTCGCTCCATCGGCATCGGGCAAACTCGTAAACGCCTCGTAATTCGGATACCACACCGCAAGGACTTCATGAAAGCCTTCGAGACCTCCCACAACAGAGCCCTGAACGTCAGCTCGCCACAAAACGGCTCCTCCATTTGCCTCAACAGAGTGGGTGATAGCAGCCATGTAGTTGGAGTATTGGCCTCCGTGAGGGAACTCAACGTCAGCTTTATACCTATTTAGATTTAGCATCACCATTGATCTCTCAGGGTGCACTCGAGCTCGGTCAAGCAAAGACTCCATTTGACGCCCATCAGAAGTGTTGTGACTTTTCATGGAAGCACGCTAGTACCCAGAGGATCTCTAGGGTCACACAAGATCTCCACTTACCTCTCCAAGATTCTTGTGGTCCACTGGTCAGAAGAGCGCTCCGACCAAAGAAGCCCTCCATTTACTCTCCCTACGCGACGAAACTTCCTCTTCATCCAAAGATGCCAACTGTATTTAGCCGACCATCCTTGCCAAGAAGGCGTTGATATCGGATCGGGCTTGTCGCGCCACCGCCGTCTGACCCGCAAATCCATCAAAACCGTGCGGAGCACCCGGATAAACGTGAAGTTCAACCGAAACTCCCGCATGGTTAAGCCTTTTCGCGTACTCGATGTCCTCATCAGCGAAGCCATCGAGGCTTCCAGTCATAATGAAAGTCGGCGGCAGGCCGCTGAGATCTAGTTCTCTGCTTGGTGCGGCATAGCTGGGGACATCTTCGGACTCAAACAAGCTTCCTAAATAAGAGCTCCAGCCAAAGTGATTAGATTCGGGATTCCAAATAGGAACGCTCCAACTTGCAGTTTCAGTAGCTCGACTGTCGTCAATCATTGGATATATGAGCAGTTGATAATCGATTTCGAATTCACCTCTATCTCGGACCAACAACGCCAATGCAGCAGCCAACCCTCCACCAGCACTCGGGCCTCCGATACCAATTCGAGTCACATCCACCCCTAGCGATTCCCCATTGTCCTTCAGCCATTTCAAGCCCGCGTATGAATCTTCTAAACCAGCTGGATAAGGATGTTCTGGCGCTAAGCGATATTGCACTGCCGCTCCCACTAGATCAAAGCGACGACACCAACGGTCAAAACGATCATCATCTTGTTCAGGGGATCCAAGCACATAGCCGCCACCATGCGTCCAATAAAGAGCCGGCTGCAAAGAATTCGCGTCGACGCACCGGTGCGTTCTCACACGGATTTCATTTCCGTCCGCACCGGTTATTAAATGATCTACTCGCTCAACATCATCAGAAAGCTCGACTTCTTCATTTCGAAGCAGCCGAGAGGCACGCGCCCCTGAAATTGTCTCAGCGTTGACTGTGCCAAGATTCTCTTGCTTCTCCAGCGCAGCTTTCACCTCTGGGTCGTAATAAGGCTTAGTCGTCATGCGGCAGACCGTAGAGCAAACTGCTTCCTCGGTGCTGCGTATTTTTGCCACAAAGGGATACCTCAACACAAATGCCGGAGGCTCATGTCGCTTCGAACTAGGAATCACCGTTAATCCACCGCTGTCCGCGAAGTGCTACTGGCTCCAAATAAAACGAAAGATTCGCCCTCGACTTTATCCGTGACCGAAAATTCGTAAATACTTTCCTCCAAACACGAGACCATTCTCAAAGATCGAAGGAGTAATAGTGATAGAAGACCTTGGAGCTATCGCCCAAATCATAGAGGGAGCACTTTTGCCCCTATCGTTAATTTATTTAGCTCGGGAGGCACAGCTGAATGTGAAGCTCACTAAGGCGCAGTTCAGTCACACTCTCACTGATCGGCTTTACGAGCGCTATTTGTCATCTACTCAGAACCAAGAATTTGTTGCTTTTCTTTCCAAGGATTTCGCCTCGGAAGACCTTTCCAACGAGGATCAGTGGCGCGTGACCCTTTGGACCAACACGATGCTCGTTGATCTTTTTGACACTCACGAGCAATTTCAAAACGGTTTAGCGACGCAAGAACAACTGGACATGAGAATGAATTTATTAAAGCTTGGTTTGATGCGAAGCCCAGGGGCTAAAGCCGCTTGGTCCCTTTGGAAGCCGTCAAAAAACCAAGAATTCATTGATTGGTTTGAAGCAGAAATATTTGATGGTCCACTAGAAGACGATTCCGGTGAGCAGGCTGCTGCTCTCAATATGAGACGCTCATAGTAAACGTTGCCGAGGCACACCAAGAGGTACATTGTAGAAATGGGGGAAGGCAGTAATGCATGGCTTTGGCAGGCTAGATCGCAGCAGCCACAGACAGCGGGAGATAGACCTCTCGACTATCTATACAGTCGAACCTGTGACCCTTATGGGACACTGTCTGGCAACTGCAAGGTTCAGAATTGAGCTTCGAAGATGACTGAGATTGAAGCTATTCGCAACCTTGTCCACCATTACTCAGATCGCGTTTGCCAAGGAGATCAAGAGGGATGGTTAGATTTATGGACAAATGACGGCGTCTGGGAAATTGGTCGCGGGCCAGCCGAAGGGCTAGATGCGCTCCAAGAAGCCATCCATAGGTCCATGTCACTATTCGACTCGGTAAACCAGATGATTTTCAACGGCACCGCGCAAACCAATGGAGATGAGGGAAATGGTCGTTGGTACATCTGCGAGTTCGCCAAAGCGAAGTCAGGAAAAGCCGTGTTTTATCTCGGTCATTACGATGACACTTACCAAAAGATAGAAGGCAATTGGAAATTTTCGAGCAGGCACCTGAGTTGGCTTTACCAAGGCGCCCCGGACTTGAGTGGAGTCTTTGGGCCGCCACCCGGGTACAACACTTAAGGTCGAACCGCAATGCGAAGCCTCTATCTCGTAGCAGGAACAACTATGGCCGGCGTCTCATCCGTTTTTGCTCTCCTTGCAGAAATTCATAACGAATACGGCATTGCGGAGCGCGATTTAGGTTGGATTGCTGGGTCCGCGTTTGTTGGGGCACTGGTCACCCAACTCTGGCTTTCGCGATATGCCGATCGCGGTTACGGCGGTTTATTGATGCGACTGGGAGTCGCTGCTTCAGCTGCTGGTCTTTTCTGGTTTGGTCTCGCTGACCAACTCTGGCAATTTGTGATTGCGAGGTTGATTTTGGGTGCAGGCGTTGGCGTGATTGTTCCAGCCAGTCGTCGATTTATTATCGTCAATGCCGGAGAAGACCAAGGAAGGCAATTAGGGGCTTTCTACGGCGCGTACCTAGCGGGTTTTGTCTTCGGCCCGCCACTCGCCGGAGCACTCACGGTCGCATTTAACGTTCAAACGCCATTTATCCTCTTTGGCGCCCTTACTGCTGCGACC
>MDSX01063264.1_pt1 | contig 10571 bp, 10 predicted proteins | sample 811141 | NCBI WGS metagenome assembly MDSX01 (sample SAMN05326642, study PRJNA326480) | marine metagenome | isolation source: seawater | place: Atlantic Ocean: South East | collected 2010
ACGGTACCTATGATCTTTGTTGCAACTGCTCAAAATAAAAATAGCAGTAGTGGCGCAGGGATTGCAGCAGGTACAACAAAGGCAAACGCTGGTAAACCTTACTTAATCACCAGCCAAAGAGAGCTTGGTGAAACATTTGGCGATCCACTATTTTATAGTGACGCAAATGGAAATATGATTCACGGAGGTGAATTAAATGAATATGGATTACAAACTGCATACTCATTGCTCGGCGTAAGTAATAGAGCATACGTAGTAAGAGCAGATTTAGATCTAGGAAAACTTGGAGCAAAAGTCACAGCACCAGGCGGCGAGCCAGCAAACGGCGCATATTGGGCTGACACGCAAGTTACAAGTTTTGGTATTTTAGAATGGAATGCAGCATCTGTAACAACAACAGGCGGACAAAGTTTTTCAGTTGTTCCTCGTACAGTAATTGTTGAAGCATCAGATATGGACAGCGGCACTGATGCACCAAAAACATCAATTGGTCAAATAGGTGACTATGCAATTGATGGTACAATTGCATCAGGAGCTACAAACACAAACTTTAGAGTTTATTACAAAACACCAGCTAATTCATCAGCAGCCGGCACAGCAGGCGACTGGGTAAGAGTTGGAACAACACAGTGGAGCGCAAGTTGGCCAGTTGTACGCGGTACAGCAACTCCAGTAAGTATTAGTTTAGGTGACACACTAACAATTAATACTTTAGAAGTTACTGCATCTGGTACTGATATTACAACATTAGCAGCAGACATTAACAGTCGCGGCATTACAGGTGTAACAGCAGCAGTTGTTGATAGTGCATTAGAACTTTATTCAACTGGAGTAGACGTAGTTGTTGAAAATGGCTCAGGCGCACTAGTTGGCGATGCAAATACTGATTCAGACAATGGCGGCGCATTAGGTATTATAACAGGTACGTATGCTGCACCTAAAGTAACAATTGCACCACACACACTACCTCCAGCATATAAAGATAGTGGCGCATCAGAAGCACCTACAGGAAGTATTTGGGTCAAAACAACTGAACCAAATGGCGGCGCAAAATTTAGTGTAAAATCATATAACACTGATACACAATTATGGCAGTCAGTTGCAGCACCAATGTATGCATCACCTGAAGGCGCATTGTTTGGTTTAGACAAATCCGGCGGTGGAGCAAATCTATTAGCTGGCGATTTATATGTAAAAGCTAACGATTCAGAAACAAGTCCAGTACTAGCAGATTTTAGAATTTATTCTAGAGCAGTAGCTGGTGCAACTATTGCAACAGGTGATAAAATTGCTACTCAAATGTCAGTAGGTGCAAAGTCTTTTGCTTTAGAAGAAACTACAGCAGGTTCATTAACTAGAACTAGAAAAACTATTACTACAGCAGCATTATTAGGAGCTTCTACAGACGCTGATAAAATTGCAGCAGCAATTAATGGCGCAGGATTTACTAATATTGTAGCACTTGTAGATGCAAGTAATAAAGTTGTAATTCAGCACAAAACAGGCGGCGAGATTCGTATTACAGATACAGATGGCGCATTAGTTGCAGCAGGATTTGTTGCTACAGGTAACAGTGCAAAGGCAAACGTTTATACTGCACCATCAGGTGACGCTGTTAACGACTTGGTTATTTCAAATTGGAAGCCATTAGTTGCAACTGCAAGTGATGATGCTCCAGCAAGTTTAACAGCAGATGGTGAACTATGGTATAGTTCAGTTGTCGACGAAGCAGACATTATGGTACATGATGGTGCAAATGGTTGGCAAGGTTATTTAACTGTATATCCTAACTCAAATGCAACTGGTCCTATTGTAAGTGCAACAGAACCAACAAAGCAAACTGATAGCGTTACAGATTTAGTAGACGGCGATCTATGGGTTAGCACAGCAGACGTAGAAGCATACGGAACTATATATCGTTATAACAGTACTCTTGCTAAATGGATATTAATTGATAAGTCAGATCAAACTAGTGAAAACGGTATCTTATTTTCAGACGCACGTTGGAGTGACGCAGGTTCAAATTCAGCACAAGCTGACATCATAGACTTGTTATCAAGCGATTACTTAGACCCAGATGCACCTGATGCAGCACTATATCCAGAAGGAATGTTGCTATGGAATACACGCAGAAGCGGATTTAATGTTAAGCGTTTTGAGCGTAACTATATTGACACAGCAGCTGATAATACACGTCATCGAGTAATTGGCGGAAGCGGTAGCTTAGAAGATGAAAGTATGTCACTATACTATCCACATCGTTGGGTAACAGACTCAGGCAACAACGAAGACGGTTCGGGAACATTTGGACGTCATGCACAGCGTAAGTCGGTTATACAATCATTGCAAGCAATGGTTAACGGCAACCAAGACATTCGTGACGAAGAAAGTCGTCAGTTTAACTTAATGGCAACACCAGGTTATCCTGAACTAATCGGCGAAATGGTTACACTAAACTATGATAGACGCTTAACAGCATTTGTAGTAGGCGATACACCAGCAAGATTAACACCAGATGCAACTTCATTAAATGAATGGGCAACTAATGTTAACTTAGCAGTTGAAGATAATGACGATGGTGCAGTTAGCCGCGATGAGTACTTAGGCATGTATTATCCATGGGGATTCTCAAGTGATAATGCAGGTAATAACATTGTTGTTCCTCCAAGCCACATGGCACTACGTACTATGGTATTAAACGACCAAGTAGCATTCCCCTGGTTTGCTCCAGCAGGTACAAGACGTGGTGGTGTTACAAATGCAACAAGTTCAGGCTATATTAATAGCGAAGGCGAATTTGTTTCAGTAGCATTAAACACTGGACAGCGTGATACGTTATACAGTAATAGTATTAACCCAATTACGTTTATTAGTGGCGCAGGCTTAGTTGTATTTGGTCAAAAAACTCGTGCAAGAAATGCAAGTGCATTAGATCGTGTAAATGTTGCACGTTTGGTAGTTTACTTACGTGGACAACTAGAATTACTTGCAAGACCGTACTTGTTTGAACCAAATGACAAGATCACACGTGATCAAGTTAAAGCAGCAGCGGATGCATTGTTATTAGAACTAGTTGGTCTAAGAGCATTGTACGACTTCTTAGTAGTGTGTGATGAATCAAACAACACACCAGCTAGAATTGATAGAAACGAACTATGGCTAGATATTGCTATTGAGCCAGTTAAAGCAATTGAATTTATTTACATTCCATTGCGTATTAAAAATACTGGGGAAATTGCAGCACTAGGATAATATGCGTACTTAATGAGTGGATGAAATACTCCACTCATTTAAGCATAAATATAAGTGTATAGGAGATAAAGAGAATGCCAATCACAACACTAACAAATATTTCGATACCTACAGAAGGTGCTGGATCTAACTCGTCGTTATTGATGCCTAAGTTACAGTATCGCTTTAGAGTATTTTTAGATAATTTTGGTACAGTCGGCGGCGCCGATGGTACTAGAGAAATTTCAAGACAAGTAGTCGATGTAACTCGTCCAAATTTATCATTTGAACAAATTACTATTGATTCTTATAACAGTAGATCTTATCTAGCTGGTAAGCATACATGGGATCCAATTACATTAACAATGCGTGAAGATGCAAATAATAATGTACAAAAGATTATTGGTCAACAATTACAAAGACAGTTTGACTTCTTTGAACAGTCTAGTGCAGTTTCTAGTGGTACTTATAAGTTCCAAACTAGAATTGAAATACTAGACGGCGGCAATGGCGCAGTAGGCGCAAACGTAATTGATCGTTTCCACTTAGTAGGTTGCTATGTTGAATCAGCAAACTATAATACATTAGCATATGCTACAAACGATCCTGTAACAACAACACTAAGTATTCGTTATGATAATGCTATCCAATTTGGTGCAGACGAAGACTTTAACGGTATTGGCGAAGCAGTTCCAAGAGCAACTAATGCTTCTGCAGGTGGAACAAGTATCGTATAATCTACTTTAAGATTGGTGTTTTAATATTAAAGCGAGAATTGTTAAATCAGTTCTCGCTTTTTTATATGCGTAGTTATTTTCTGTAGATAAATATTAGTATGAGTACTTTAGATCCATATCTAGTTAATATAAGCGGCTTGGATGTGCATTTGCGCGATGCAAGGCATGCCCACCAACTTTACAGCGAATATAGTCATGCGTTTGCTCCTAAGCAAAAGTTTCTATACCATGTTGTATTTCAACTGCATCCTGCGGTATCAATTGGAAGTTATAATTCAGCTAAATTTCAAAAAGAAATTGGTGTTCTAGTAAAATCTGCAGATCTTCCTAGTTTTAGAGCTACAATTGAAAATAAGCAGCAATACAATCGTAAAAAGAACGCACAAACACGTATTGATTATCAAGATGTTAGAATTAATCTACATGATGATAATGTTGGTGCTACACGTTCTATGCTTGAAGAATACTATAGATGGTATTATGCTGATGGCTCTAAAGAACTTACTGGTATGGACAAAGCATACGGGCCAAGAGATAAATTTGATTCTAAAGTACCAAGTTATGGATTAAATGTTAAAAACGGACAATTAGTTCCATTTTTTCAGTCTATAAAAATATATCAATTAGCTAGAAAAGAATGGTTTAGTTATACTTTAATTAATCCGTTACTATCTGCATGGCAACATGATAGCTTAGATAATGCTGACGGGTCTGGTATAATGGAAAATGTTATTACTGTAGCATATGAAGCAGTAAAATACGACAATGGTACTATTGGTGATCAGGGCGAACCAGCTAATTATACTTCACAGGAAACGCATTACGATAATCAACCAAGTCCGTTAGGTTACGCTGTAAGTAATATAACACAAACGTACGGATTATCTCCAAGATTATATAACATCAATAACAACACTCCGACAGGACTTATTGCTCAAGCAGCTAACAGTGCAAGTGTACAACCTAGTACACGGAATACAGATAATTTACAACCCGGCGTGTTAGAACAAATTATTATTCCAACACGTCAACAAGATGTAACTGTTACAAGTGTAGCTTCGGATACAGTTCCAACAAATACTGCACAATTAGTACAAGAATTGTCAACAAACGTTTCAGCTTCTAATAGCTTTGTTGCACAAGCAATTTATACTGGTGCTATTTCAGGATTAAATTTAACTGATTTTAATAATTTAAGTGCTTCAGTAAAAGAAACATATACACAAGAATTAGTAGGAAAAATATCAAACGGTGATAAAAAATTGGCATCATTTGCACAAAGTTCAGTTAACGCAACAAAAGGTACAATAGTATAATGGCATCATCAGATAATCCAAAACAAGAAAGTAAAGAATTAACTAAAAAATTCTTTGATAACTATTATAATAGAGAAATTTCTTATAACGCAGCCGATGTTGATGCTGTTATAGGATATTTTCTAAAAAGAGGTTTTGACAACGTTGCTGCGGTTAACACTTCAAGTGTACTACTACAACAAGCGGATAGAGATCAAATAACTGTTTTTCAATTAATTGATACTTTAAAAGGAGTTAACGATGTGCAACTAAGTAACATTGTTGCTCAAATTCTAAATTTAAATAGAAGCAAAGTAAGTACACTAGGATATAAAATACCAGAAGAAAAACAATTATTTGAGCAACGTCAAATAATATTATAATGTCACGTTTTGCACAAGGTAAATTTAATCTCAAAAATCCAACCAAGTATGTAGGCAACAAAACTCCTACATATCGTAGTGGTTGGGAATTTACTTTTATGAAATTCTGTGACGAACATCCTAGTGTAAGTCAATGGGCAAGTGAAGCTATACGTATTCCGTATAGACATCCTCTTACAGGCAAGCAAACAATTTATGTTCCAGACTTCTTTATTGCATATGCAGATAAAGGCGGAAAAAGCCGTGTTGAACTTATTGAAGTTAAGCCTGCTAATCAAGCAATGCGTGAAAGACTGGGCAAGAGTAAACACAATCAAGCACACTGGATTATAAACCAAGCAAAGTGGGAAGCAGCAAGAGCGTGGTGTAAACAAAAGAAAATCTTTTTTCGTATTGTTACTGAGGATGATATATTCCATAACGGCAAAAGAAAATAATGTCTGTAATTATTAAAGATTATAATAGTGTCTTTATACATATTCCTAAAACCGGCGGCAGTAGTATACAAAAATGGCTATTAGATAATACAACTAGTCAAGTAACAAAAGCTACTAAACACCACACATTAAAAGCGATTGAATCAAAGTACGGAAAATTTGATTTTAGTTTTGCTGTTGTAAGAAATCCTTGGGACTGGTGTGTAAGTTGGTACTTCTTTAGTCGAGATAGAGCGTTACGCAGGATTCAAAATCCTAAACAAAAAGGTAAGTTTAGTTTAGAATACAATCAACAAGTTTTAGACGACTATGAAAAAGGTTTTGATTATTTTATAGAAAAAACACATTTAAAAGATCAATATCATAGGACTATTGGTGTATCTTATATTATGAAGTTAGAAAGTATAAACCAAGATATACAAAAATTAAAAGATAAATTTAACATCAAACAAGAGTTACCGCACTTAAATACTTCCTCTAGAAACAAAGATTATAGAGAATATTATAATGATAATACTAAGCAGATCGTAGCAAACAAGTTTAAGAATGATATTGGTATGTTTGGCTATAAATTCTGATAAATAATAGTAGCAGTTAATGGAAGCTACATGTATCTAAATCGAATATCTAACAAAGACTTTTGCTCTCATCATCCATGGAATAATCGTCGAACTAACTACTATGGAGAATCTGCTGCATTTGGATGCAGCAATACATGGGGCATAGGTGTTGAGGATAATCAAGAATATCCTCATTTGTTAAAATTATGGAACGGTGGAAATCCTGGCGATAGTAATGATGGTATTACTAGACGAGCAATTCAATACATATTAGAGTTTAAACCTAAATTTATATGTGTACTTTGGACTGATTTAAATCGCAGAGAATGGATTAATGAATCTAATAATATTCAGCAATATCTTGTAAACTGGAAGATAACACATTGTCCTAAAAAACAATGGAAAGCATTTTCGCAACTAAGTAATGATAACTATAATGCATATGTATTTGAACGTAATCAATTACTTTTACATAGTATTTGTAAATTACATAATGTACAAATATACGAAGATAACTTTAGAGACAGTTGGACATCTAGAAAATTTTCAATAGGTTCGGATAATATGCATCCCGGCAAAGATTGGCATGCACATCAAGCTGTCCGGTTTTACAACTTAATAAAGGAAAACTCTAATGACTAAAAAATTAGAAGATTTACTAAATTTACCTGATTCAAAGGAAATTATTGAGCAAGCAGAGACTCAAGAGGTCGAACAGTCAAAGCATGAAATAGAGCGCGAGCAAACTTTTCGTGACATGGCCGACTTTGACAAGATATCAGCAGCATTGCCAGCTGTTAAAGGCTTAGGCGAAATGGCGGATAAAGAACTAAATGATGTAGCTGATAAAGCAATGCAAGCATATGAAGATCTTATGGATTTAGGTATGAATGTTGAAAGTCGTTATAGTGGCAGAGTTTTTGAAGTTGCAGGCGGAATGCTTAAAACAGGATTAGATGCTAAAGTTGCAAAATTAGACAAAAAATTAAAAATGGTTGAACTCCAACTTAAAAAAGAAAAAATGGACAAAGATGGTAGTGCTAATACTGGAGATATAGTAAACGGCGAAGGCTATGTTATTACTGACAGAAACAGTTTGCTTGAAAAATTAAAAGGTATGAAAGGAGAAGAATAATGCTTATATACGGATCGTATGCTATGAAGCATTGGTTTGACGATTATTTTCGCCCGGCACCGGATATTGACATAGTTGTATATGATAATGATCTTTATGATCAAACGGTGATTGATAATCTTAAAAAACATAATTTACCAATTGAAATACAACCTGCTGAAGAAGCATTTTTTTACAAAATGTTTGAAGATCAAATTATAGATTATTTTTTAACACCTGATGCTATGTTGACTGTAAGAATGTCACATGCTATGTATGCATACAATTTAGACAAAGCATTAAATGACATTATGTTCTTACAAGACAAAGGTGCAAAATATGACTTAGAAAAGTTACTAGAACTGCGTAAACATTGGAAAAAACGTTATGCAGGATTTAGAGAAAAAATGGACATGAACCAATCGCCAGAAGTGTTTTTTAATAGCAATGTTACTAGGTTTGTAGAACATGACGAACTACATGATTTATTAAAGTTTGACAATGTACCTGCATTTACTAAAATATTACGTGATGATAAAACAGTTGCAGTATCAAAGGATAAGTTTAACAGTCTTACACATCAAGAAAAAATACACACATTTATGGAAGAAATTTTAGTTCTTGCTTGTGAAAGATATTATTATCTACAAACTCCAAAAGAAGCTATTGCAATGTCGTGTGGGGATTTTCTTACACGTATGACTAGCGGCTGGTATAACATTTTTTTATTAGAAAATATAAAATATGTTTTTCAATTTGATGACAAAGAAAAATTACACTTAATGGATCGTATTATGCAATATTTACGTATGCAAAGTTCTAAAAATGAAGGTGTATTAAATAGTGCAGAACACCGTCAACAAGGATAAATAACTATATAAAGAATAGGATCATTGCGCAATGAGATCGTTTACAGAAATATTAACAGAGTCTAAAAAGACTTATGAATTTAAAATAGGTGTTGCAGGACCTAGTTGTACACCCGAATGTATAGAAAGCATGGAAACTTGTCTTAAGAAATATAAGGTAGTTAACATGACATCGGGTAAAAAGACACCGATACAGGAACGTCCGTTAGACTTTCCACAGTTACAGAATATGGAAGTTACTTACTTTGAAGCAGAAGTTGAATATCCAACAACACCACAAGTATTACAAGAATATATAGCACGGTGTTGCGGACTTGATCAAGCACATATAATTGTAAGAAATATGAATGATCCAAGAGAAGAGTATCAAGAAACTAAAGACGATACTCCATACGAAGCAATGTTAGATAAAGAAGACTTAGGCGGCGAAAGTGCTCAAGATAACGTTGCAGGAAGTCGTGTTATGAATTTATTAAAAGAATTAGAAACTGCTCGTAAAGAAAATGAACACAGTGGTGCTGAAGGTGCACCAGTTGGAGAGTCATCTGACATTGGCGATGTAGAAAATTCTAAAGCAGTTGTAGGAGGCTGATAAAATGAATATGAAAAAATTAATTGAATCAATGGATCATATTGAAGAATGTGGAATGGCAGAAGGTCCTATGGGAATGGCGCCGCCAGCAATGGCTCCAGAAGATAAAGGCAATCCAGTAACAGTAAACGTATCAATGAATGCAAGTGGTAAAGAACATGTAGCCGATTTGTTAGGTATGATGAAAAATGCAGGACTAGGCGGTGCAGAGCCAGTTAGTGCTAAAACACTTTCACCACGTATGGACATGGAACGTTTAGCAGGTATTATGGACGATCCAGCAATTCCAGGCAAAGACGATGTACCAGGCGATGCAGATGTTGATGATAGTAGCTGCATGGATGATATCGATACTGATGTCGACGAAGGTGCTATGAGTGATATTCATGCAGAATTATCAGGCGCTGATGATCCGGCCCAAATGGTAATGGATTTAATTGATAAAGGCGGACCAATAGGTAAGTATCTATATGGTGAACTAGAACAAATTGCAGCAGAAAAAGGCCAAAGCCTAAACAACACTGATGGTGGCGAGTTTGTAGACGAATTACTTTCTGACATGGGTATTGAAGAAGAAGTAGAAACTGAAGATATGTCCGACGAAGGCACTTATACTATTAAAGTTAAAGGCAAGAATATGGACAGTCAAGACGAACTTGCTAGACTAGCAGGTATGTCAGGCAGTTCAGATACTGATGTCGATGAAGCTGGAGATTATGCTAATGAACCTGATCCACAGTACGGTGACATGAGCGATGCTATCCCAGATGGTAATGATTTAAATCGCAAGAAGAAATCATATCCTGCAACACAAGATGGCGACAATCCAATGGCTGTAGAAGCAATCAAAGCAACACTATTAAAAGCACTTGCTGAAAAGAAGATGCCTATGGGCGCAGGACCAGATGGTAAAAAAGGCACCGACGATGATAAACCTGCTTTCTTAGACCAGAAGAAAGGTGATAAGAAAAGCAAAGGCGGAAGCAAGCCTAAAAAAGGTGTAGTACCTCCACAGTTTAAGAAAAAAGGCACTGACGAAGGTGTTGCAACAAAAGACTGTCCAAAGTGCGGCGCACCAGGTAAAAAGAAACTAATGGCTTGCTCAAGTTGCGGCTGTAGTTAAACGAACGTTCTACCGACTGAGCGAACGGACCCAAATAGCACCCTAGGGTGCTATTTTTTTGAATAAATATTACTATGGCAGCATCACTAGACGGCGTCTTAATTAAGAAAGCCAATAAACAAGAAACATATACAAACGAGCAAGTTGAAGAACTGCTAAAGTGCATGGACCCTGACGAAGGATACTTACACTTTGCAAAACACTTTGCATTTATTCAGCACCCTGTAAAA
>MDSX01028789.1_pt1 | contig 10567 bp, 9 predicted proteins | sample 811141 | NCBI WGS metagenome assembly MDSX01 (sample SAMN05326642, study PRJNA326480) | marine metagenome | isolation source: seawater | place: Atlantic Ocean: South East | collected 2010
AATGCAGAGCAGTGTAGAGCACAAAGAGTAGATCCTGCGAATCCGAGGAGATCTCCGTGGTTATTGAATATATGTTTAATTTTCTTCATAGATATGTAACTCTGAGGCAAATATAAGTCCTTTTAAACAAAGCTGCAACAGTATTGCAAGTAATCAGTTAAGAAGTATTCCTTATTCCAACTTTAAGAAAGAAAAAATAAGATTAAGCAAGACCTATAAGATTTTACATGTCTCGAAGATATATAACCTAATTTAAGAAAATTACTTTTTTAGCCACCAGCCAAGCCATCCACCAGTAAGCGCCCAAGGGACTATAGCATCTATTAAATCAGGTAGGCTTTCTGTCTTGAACCAAATACTATTAAGATAACTGATAGTGAAATAGCCAATTAGCCCCACTGCGATGGAACTCAATACTGTGCTTTTAATGTCTACCTCTCTGAATCTTCCAAAGAGCCAGCAAAGCAATAATACAGAGATAAAATCTATAACGAATCCTCTGAACATATTCATACCCATATTCATCTGAAGATTATCACGATAGTTTATTTGCAGCCATCTCTTACCAAGATAAGGCACAATATATTTTTCTGAATCTTCCATGGATGCTCCCTCAGGCATTCTAGGTAACATATATTGTCCAGGCTCAAGTTTGCCATCTAGCATGGTTAAAATCTCATCTTGATCCACAGAGTATTGCATTTGGGAGTTATGCAAGAAATTCCAGGAAATAAATTGCCAGAAAAATAGAATTAGACCCCCGACTAAGGCACCAATAATAAGCTTTTTCATAATATGGTTGATTTATGTTAGTAATAGCATAACTAACTTTCATGACATTAAAATAGTGAAAATAGAGCACATTATAATATATAGAAAAATTGTAATTTTAAAAAAACTAAAACATCAACTACATGGCTAAACCAAATAATGACTACGTACTAGGAACAGAAGCCTTAGAAATGCATCGACTAGGTGTACAGCATCAGGTTTGGTCAACAGAAGCGAATATAGCTTGGAAAAATGCGGGATTTACTGCAGGTATGACTATTCTAGATTTGGGTTGTGGTCCAGGATTCTGCACTCAAGAGCTAGCCTATATCGCTGGTGAAAGTGGTCATGTAATAGGAGTAGATCTATCTCCAAAATATATCGACTTTTTAAAACGCGTTTCGGATTTACACAACCTAGAAATAGAAACAATATGCGCAGATTTTATGGAGATGGACCTTGAACCTAATTCGCTTGATGGTGTATATACGAGATGGGCACTGGCTTGGCTACCAAACGTAAAAGACGTATTAAGAAAGGTAATCAGCGCTATGAAACCTGGAGCTACATTCGCTGTACAAGAGTATTATGATTGGACCTTACTACAAACCGAACCCTACAGAGAAAATCTATACCACGCGACCAGGCAAGCTAGAGAAAGTATGAGTGACCATGGAGGAAATCTAGATATCGGGCGCAAAATACCCGGTCTATTTCATGAGCTAGGATTAGAAGTAATCTCTACTCGACATATGACCAAGCAGGCTAGATCACATGAACATGATTGGAATTGGCCCAAATCATTTTTCAATACCTATCTTCCTAAACTAGTCGGTATGGGTAAACTAACCCAAAAGCAAGTGGATATTGCTCTATCAGAATTTAGAGAACTCGAAGATGTACCTGGTGCTACATTACAAGCTCCTTTAATGATAGAGGTAATAGGTCGGAAGTAGTAGACTCATAATTTTTAGATTCTCTCTTCTCATCATTAAAAATCTAAATATTTATTAAATAAATCTGATACAAGAGATTCATATTTTATTCGATTCCCTTGGCAACTATTGATTTGTATTTCGTAAAATAACTATTTGCATTTTGAATAACCTTTTAATAATCTTCGTTAGAACATCTCTACATTAATTTAAAGAGAATTGATGTAGACCGTCAAAATTTAAAATAATAAAAATGAATTCCTGCAACAATCGAGATTATACCGTATTTATACACTAAATATGGTACAATCGGTTTCAATATTATTTAAATGGTTTGATCCACAACCCAAGCATTCAGGTATAGTATACTTTGATGGTATCTGTGCTGTATGTAATGGATTTATTGACTTTCTTATTAGTAAAGATTTTAATCATAGCTTACAGTACGCAGCACTTCAAGGAGAGACCGCTAAAGAAAATCTCAAAAAAGAATTATTCAACAATATTGATTCACTCATATTTCAAACTGATAAGAAAATTTATACTCGATCTAATGCTGCTCTAATGGCACTTTCAAGTATTGGAGGATTTTGGAAATTTGTTATTTGGCTGAAACTGATTCCTCGATTTATAAGAGATCCTATTTACAATATAATTGCTAAGAACCGATACAGTTGGTTTGAGAAACGTGATGTGTGTCGAATACCTACAGAGAGCGAAAAGGGTAAGATCCTAGATTAGTCAAATACTAAAAAGCCCACTCAACTTTCATTGAATGAGCTAGCTTTTAATAGTTTAAAGAACTAACTATTACTTACCTCCAAATATACTGGCTACATAATCTCTGTTCATACGAGCGATATGCTCTATTGATATTTCTTTTGGACATTCAGCTTCACATGCGCCTACATTAGAGCACATACCAAATCCTTCTTTATCCATCTGTGCTACCATACTAGCTGTACGTTTAGTCTTTTCTACTTCCCCTTGTGGTAATTGATTGAGGTGAGACACTTTAGCGGCTGTAAACAGCATCGCTGATCCATTCGGACATGCGGCTACACACGCTCCACAACCTATACAAGCTGCAGCATCGAATGCATTAGATGCTAAATCTTTTTCAATAGGAATTGCATTACCATCTGGCGCCTGTCCAGTATTGACAGAAATAAATCCACCTGACTGTATGACATGGTCAAATGCACTTCTATCCACAGTAAGATCTCTTACTACAGGAAACGCCCCTGACCTCCAAGGCTCTACAACGATAGTATCTCCATCTTTGAACTTACGCATATGCAACTGACATGTAGTTGTGCCAGTCTGAGGTCCGTGTGGACTTCCATTGATCGTCATACTACATGATCCACATATACCTTCACGACAATCATGATCAAATGTTATAGGAGATTTTTTTTCAACGATGAGTTGCTCATTGAGTACATCCATCATCTCTAAAAATGACATATGCTCGCTAGCTTCTACTTGGTAAGATTCTAGTGCTCCTTTCGCTTTACTGTTTTTCTGTCTCCAGACTTTTAGTGTCAATTTCATATTAATTGTAGATTAAGGGAGATCGAAAAAAGAGAAATTAAGATACTCAATTCTTCATTTAACTAACTCACCAAATTTATCTAATCATTTATTTTTCAAAATAACAGAAATGAATCCTGCTTGCTCTCAAAATTTCGCTTTTCGAAATCCATTTACTATTTATTTATAAGACCTCGTTTTCAACTCTACATTGTCAAATACTAATTCCTCTTTATGTAGCTTAGGATCATTATCATCCCACTCCCAAGCAGATACGTATGTGAAGTCAGTATCATTACGTTTAGCCTCTCCATCTTCAGTTACGTATTCTTCACGGAAGTGACCACCACAAGATTCTTCTCTATCCAAAGCATCTAGAATCATAAGCTCTCCATGTTCCATAAAGTCTGCTACTCTTAGTGCTTTTTCAAGCTCTGGGTTGTATTCATCCGCGTCTCCTGGTACATATACATCTTTGTAGAACTCTTCTCTGAGCTCACGTATCATCTGACGACCCTTGATCAAGCCATCAGCGTTACGAGACATACCACAATATTCCCACATAATCTTACCAAGCCTACGATGAAAGCTCTCTACTGATTGTGATCCATTGCTATTAGCTAGTGAATTGATACGGTCTGCTGTCTCTTTCTCGGCCTTCATAAACTCTGGAGTATCGTTGGCAATCTGCGGTGTACGAATCTCCTTTGATAAGAATGTACCAATAGTATAAGGAATCACGAAATATCCATCAGCAAGTCCTTGCATGAGTGCAGAGGCTCCCAGCCTATTAGCCCCATGATCAGAGAAATTACACTCACCCAAAGCGAATAGACCTTCTACGTTAGTCTGTAAATTGTAATCAACCCATAGTCCACCCATTGTATAATGAACTGCAGGATATATTTTCATTGGAAATTTATATGGATTTTCTCCTGATATTTTTTCATACATCTGAAATAAGTTACCATACTTCTCAGCGATTACTTCTTTACCCAGTTTTTTGACGAGCACCTGATCGGATTCATCTAAACCCTGTGAATGTGCAGCAGACTTACCATATCTCTGTATAGCAGATTCGAAATCTAGATATACAGCTAGTCCAGTTGGAGCAACACCATTCCCTTCATCGCAAGCAACTTTAGCTGCTCTAGATGCTACATCTCTAGGAACTAAATTACCAAATGCTGGATATCTACGTTCTAAATAATAATCTCTGCCTTCTTCTGCTATGTCGAGAGCTGTTTTCTTGCCCTCACGGATAGCAGCTGCATCTTCTTTTTTCTTTGGCACCCAAACTCTACCATCATTACGCAGTGACTCTGACATCAGTGTCAACTTAGATTGGTAATCTCCAGATACTGGAATACATGTTGGGTGAATTTGTGTAAAACAAGGATTGGCCATCAAAGCTCCTTTTTTTACTGCTCTCCATGCAGCAGTCACATTAGAACCCATCGCATTAGTTGATAAGTAAAATACATTACCATACCCTCCCGTAGCTAATACAACACAGTGTGCAGAGTGTCTCTCTAGCTCACCAGTCAATAGGTTACGCGCTATAATTCCTCTCGCTTTTCCATCCACCATAACAAGGTCCATCATCTCATGACGATTATACATTTTTACTTTACCTGTAGATATCTGACGAGACAATGCTGAGTATGCACCAATGAGCAACTGCTGACCTGTCTGGCCTCTGGCATAGAATGTACGTGAAACTTGCACACCACCAAATGATCTATTTTCTAATAGCCCACCATATTCTCTAGCAAATGGTACACCCTGTGCTACACACTGATCTATAATATCAGTACTTACCTCAGCCAATCTATGTACGTTACTTTCTCTGGATCTATAGTCACCGCCTTTGATCGTATCATAAAATAGTCTGTATACGCTATCTCCATCATTTTGATAGTTTTTTGCGGCATTGATACCCCCTTGAGCAGCGATACTATGCGCTCGACGCGGACTATCATGGAATGTAAATGTTTTTACATTATATCCTAGTTCACCCATCGTCGCCGCAGCGGAAGCTCCTGCGAGCCCTGTTCCAATTACGATTACGTCTAGTCTTCTCTTATTATTAGGTGCCACTAAAGACATGGTGGCCTTATAATCTGTCCATTTGTCTCCAAGTGCTCCAACCGGTATTTTACTATCTAAATTCATAATATATATATCTTATAAAGTATATCAAAAGGATGTAGGTATGCAAAGAGATTATCTCATCACGAAATAGTAATATAATGGAATGATTGCGTATCCAATTGGAAGTACAACTGCTAAAAGCTTGCCTATGCCATCGATAAGCTTATTGTATTTGCTGTGATTAAGCCCTAATGTCTGGAATCCGCTACCGAACCCGTGCCATAAATGAAACCCAAGAACTAGCATACTGAAAACATAACTAACCACAAATAATGGGTTGTCAAAAGTGATAGTCACTTGCTCATATAGATTCTTAATCGGCTCCCATCCATCATATGTTACTAATGGAATCGTATCCGTAAACTTCATCTTAAACCAAAAATCGCCCATGTGTACAATAAGAAAGAAAAGAATTAATGTCCCAAGTAGCGCCATATTCTTTGAAGCCCACTTTACATCTGCTTTATTTCTAGCTGTCGGCTTTATGCCCTTAGCGGTTTTATTCTTGAGATAAATCACAAGACCTAATACTGCGTGCAGTAAAATCATCACATATAATCCGATAGATACAAACTTGATCAGCGGATTAGTTGTCATGAAGTATGCGTACTGATTAAACGCCTCTCCTTGATCGCCTGCAATCAGCTGCAAATTGCCTACAAGATGAACTATGAGGAATGTAATAAGGAATAATCCTGTAAGACTCATAATCACTTTACGGCCTATACTAGAACTAAAAAAATTTGTAATCCAACTCATAAAAATGCTTTATATACTTGTATTCGAATATTTTAATGTCAAAATCTTGACAATAAACAATTTGCAAAGCTAAAATATATCGAATAGCTAGCCAATATGGGTTAATAGAGTTAAATTATTTGGAATTAATCTAAATAAGTAAAATGTGTGATCAGTTTAGTTTTACTGAATCAAGAATTAATGTGTTTTAAAGTTAAATATTCAAATTACGATAAAGTAGATACCAAAAACAGCTTTATCAAATTTCTAAAAAACCAAATTTCTAAAATATTTTAGAAAGGAATCAAATACAAAAAATAGGTAATTAATATTAAACTTACTGGTGCTGTCACAATATTTGGTGGAGAAAATTTGCTACTCTATGACTTAAATAAAATAATCAATATATCTGCAAAATCCCATCCAACTTTCGCTGAACGGGATATTGTATTTGGAATTTTAATCTTTATACAACTTACAATAATTGCACATGTTACAAAGTGTTACTTAGTAAATAACATTTCTCTATACTTAACCATCGGCCAGATTTCATCATCAACCATCATTTCTAATGCATCACAATGTACTCTGATAGTCTCGAAGTAAGGCTTTACCTTATCACAATAAGCAATGGCTTGCTTATCTAATTTCGTCAATTTATTAGCTCTTGCTCCCTCAGCATTCATCTTATCTACATTAGCAGAAATACCATTGATATGTATGGATATGGCCTTTGCTAATTCTATCTGCTCTGATGCCATCTTTTTGTATCCTGTACCGAATATCTCCTTAAGACCTCTTAGACTTTTTAGGATTACATTTTGATATTTGATCGCCGTAGGGATGACATGATTTCCTGCGATATCTCCTAATGTACGACCTTCGATCTGCATTTTCATTACATAATTTTCTAAGTCAATTTCGTATCTCGCTTCTGTCTCTACATGATTCATTACACCATGCTTTTCATAGAGAGATAAGGCCTCTTTACTTATTTTTGCAGCTAATGCTCTTGGCGTATTTAGGAAATTATTGAGTCCTCTCTTCTTCGCTTCTTTTACCCAAGGTTCGCCATATCCATCACCTTCAAATCTAATAGCCTTAGATGATTTTATATACTCTCGAAGTACGTTAAATATCGCACCATCTTTCTTCATCTTCTTATCCTTTTTCAACATTGCATCTACTTCAGATTTGAACTGAATCAACTGGTCAGCCATAATAGTATTTAATACTGTCATTGGCTCTGCACAATTAGCAGTAGATCCTACTGCTCTGAACTCAAATTTATTGCCAGTAAAGGCGAAAGGTGAAGTTCTGTTTCTATCTGTATTATCTAGAAGTACATCTGGAATTTTTCCTACCACATTAAGTTTTAGATCAGTCATCTCTTCTGGTGTGATCTTACCTTTCGATACTTTCTCTAAATCATCTAATACTTTAGATAACTGCTGTCCGATAAATACTGAAATAATAGCAGGAGGTGCCTCATTAGCTCCAAGTCTATGATCATTACTTGCAGAAGCGATAGTCGCTCTTAGTAAATCTGCATGTGTATATACAGCTTTGATCGTATTAATAAAGAATGTTAAAAATTGCAGATTACTCATTGGAGTTTTACCCGGTGCCAATAGATTCACTCCTGTATCTGTAGCTAATGACCAGTTATTATGTTTTCCTGATCCATTGATACCCGCAAATGGCTTCTCATGGAACAATACTTTAAAATTGTGTCTAGATGCTACCTTCTCCATCACGTCCATCAATAATGAATTGTGATCCACAGCAAGGTTCGCCTCTTCAAATAATGGAGCCAGCTCAAACTGGTTAGGTGCTACCTCATTATGCCTAGTTTTCACTGGTATTCCGAGTTGGATAGATTCTATCTCAAGATCTCTCATATAAGCGAGTGCTCTTTCAGGTATAGATCCAAAATAATGATCATCTAGCTGCTGACCTTTGGCTGGAGAGTGGCCTAATAATGTACGTCCTGTTGCAGTTAAATCTGGTCTAGCCGATGCAAGTGCACTATCTATTAGGAAATACTCCTGTTCCCAACCGAGCGTTGCGATTACTTTCTTTACGTTTTTATCGAAGTACTTACATACATCAGTTGCTGCTGCATCCACGGCTTGTAAAGCTCTTAGTAGAGGAGTCTTCATATCCAATGCCTCACCTGTGTATGATACGAATATCGTTGGGATACATAATGTAGTACCGATTACGAATGCTGGCGATGTAGGATCCCACGCGGTATATCCTCTCGCTTCAAATGTATTACGGATTCCTCCATTAGGGAATGAAGATGCATCTGGCTCTTGCTGCACTAATTGTCCCCCTGCAAATTTTTCAATAGCATCTCCATCTCCAATAGGCTCAAAAAATGCATCATGCTTTTCAGCTGTAGTACCTGTCAATGGCTGAAACCAGTGCGTATAATGCGTCGCTCCTCTAGAGAGAGCCCATGTCTTCATCGACGCCGCTACTTGATCAGCGATCATACGGTCTATCTTAGTACCGTGATCGATAGCAGACCTTACGGCCTTGTATCCTTCTTTGGTCATGAAGTGCTTCTGCGCTCTCTTGTCAAATACGTTAGCTCCGAAAAGCTCTGACCTAGTATCTGAGATCTCATCTACCTGAACAGGTAATCTGTTTGCTGAATCATGTAATGCTTGGAATCTTAATGTAGCCATGTTAAATACTAATTTTGAATTATTAATTATCAATGTAAACAGTACTAAAACTTGCGATTTAAATCGCATTGGCGCAAAACTATACAAAATAGAGGGGTATTTTATGACAATTACTAACATTTTATCCACTTCACCCCTACTTTATACAGGGTGTGAGTCATAAAAATGCGATTACAAACAGATTGTACCCAAATATTTTAGGTGCGTCACCATCTGAAATAGCATTATTAGTCAACATTCTGAATAAAATCCAATGCCATGAGCATACTGCCAGCGACATGTAACTTCTGATCAGGAAATAAAGATTTATAACCATTCGCCATGGAAGTGTCTGCTTTGATAAAATTCTGAATAATACGCATCAGTTTAGTATAACTTTCTATGGTAATATACTCCGGGATATTACGTGCTTGCATAGCTTCCATTGCTTTTCTAAATGAAACTAGATCCAAATAGGTGTAACTCTGAGGATCGTTAAGCATAAGGTAATTGACAACCATTTTCTCGTCGTGATAATGATGCAATAGTTTAGGCTCTTTCTTTTTAATCTGGTTACGTAGTTCATCACAATGAAATATAAATCGAGATATCCTCATCTGTAGATCTTTGCCTTCATTAAACAAATCACGAAACATACTACGTATAAATTCTTTCTCATACCTAAGAAATGTAATCATAGATTCCTTTGGATGATAATCTACTCCAGTCCATAGTCTGTTTGATATATCACTATGTAGACTCTCTGCATACATGATGTCAAAATCCAATCTCTCTATATCCCAAATCTGAGCAAAATGTTGCTGTGCATCCCACATATATAAATTAGGTAACTCATCTCTCCCCATTAATCTGGTAGGAAACTGCTCCAAGTATTGATCGAATACGGCTTTACTGAACATATATGATAGTAATTATTCCTGCAAATGTAACTTACTAACTGAAAATCTAACAGTCCTTAGACATAACTCCAAGGTGGAATAATAATTAGATTGTAATCTGCTTGGTTTTTATTTCGCACCCGTCAGCTTTGCACCGAGCCAAGCCATAGGGATATAAGCTAATACAAGATCAACTACTATAAACCATAGTGGAGCAGGTATCATTACTGCAGCAGCTATCCCACCTAACAAATGAAAGATACCAAGACCCATTGCTATTTTAAATTTATGTGATGCGGCTATTGAACATCCTACAACAACTCCAGCAATAGATCCTAAAGCATGAGCTAAAAATGGAACGAGATAATGCTTAGATGTAAACTTATCAAAGTTAGCATTAATACTTTCGATATCCATAGGATCCACTCCTTCTGGTGGTGATATGATGAAAGCACTGGCTTGTACTAAGCCTGAATTGACAAACATCATCACTGCAATTCCAATTATTACTGCTAGTACATTTCTTACTTTGGAGTTCATAATATTTTCATTTTGTTGCTATTAAAATATCACAAATAATGTAAATCCAAACATTTTCAAATTCAAGGTCCTTATGAGAGATTCGTTCTGCTAACTCTTATGAATCACTTAATTATATTTTGGATAAAATCCTACAAATCTTTATTTACAATCCATAAACTATAATGCCTTCTATTTATTTTAATCCAAACGATCGATTATTTCACTCCTAATTGTTTAATGGCAATCTCCTATTTTGGAAATTTTAACATAAAACACTGATACAATGCAAATAACATATGTATATTTGTTTTAATATGTAATGCGCTGGTCCAACCTACGG
>MDSX01037979.1_pt1 | contig 10564 bp, 21 predicted proteins | sample 811141 | NCBI WGS metagenome assembly MDSX01 (sample SAMN05326642, study PRJNA326480) | marine metagenome | isolation source: seawater | place: Atlantic Ocean: South East | collected 2010
GGTGGAGCCTCTACACCTTCAAAAGTTTTCAAAGGAATGAGAATGGCAGGAAGAATGGGTGGGGATACAGTAAAAACACAAAATTTAAAGGTTTTAAAGGTTTTACTTGATAAGAATTTAATCGTTGTTTCAGGTAACGTTGCTGGGGCAAAAGGTTCTTACGTTTTAATTGAGAAATAACATGGAGTTAGCAGTATTAGATAAAACAGGAAAAGATACAGGAAGAAAAATTTCTTTAAATGAGACGATTTTTGGTTCAGAACCAAATGAGCATACTGTGTATTTAGATGTGAAGCAATATTTAGCTAATCAAAGACAAGGTACCCATAAATCTAAGGAAAGAAACGAGATTGTTGGGAGTACTAAGAAATTGAAAAAGCAAAAGGGCTCAGGAGCCGCTAGATATGGAGATGTTAAATCACCAATATTTAGAGGTGGAGGTAGGATATTTGGTCCAAAACCAAGATACTACGGATTCAAGTTGAACAAGAAAGTAAAAGCTGTAGCTAAAAAATCGGTATTATCCTCATCAATTAAGGAAGATAAGGTTATTATCCTGGAAGATTTAAAATTTGAAACACCTAAAACAAAAGACTTTGTTTCTATATTAAAAGGTCTTGATCTCGAAGGAAAGCGAGTTACATTAGTAACTGCTGAAAACCAAAAGAATGTTTACTTATCTTCTAGGAACATTCAGAGGCTAAATGTTGTGGCTACTTCAGAAGTTAATACTTATGATTTAATCAACTGTAGTAAACTTGTACTTTCGGAGAGTTCTGTAAAAGAAATTGAAAATATTTTAAGCTAGTAAAGATGAGCGTTATTGTTAAACCAATTATAACAGAAAAGATGTCTAACCTTGAAGAAAAGCTTGGTAGATATGGATTCATCGTGGAAAACTCAGCAAATAAAATCCAAATAAAAAAGGATGTTGAGTCTACATACGGTGTTACAGTTGAGTCAGTTAATACTATGCGTTATGCTGGTAAAACTAAGAGGAATAGAAAAACCTGGGCAATGGATGGTAGAACCACTTCATATAAAAAGGCAATTATTACTCTAAAAGAGGGTGAAGTAATAGACATTTACGGTAATATTTAAAAAGATGGGTTTAAAGAAATTAAAACCAAATACTCCTGGACAAAGACATAAGGTAGCAGATACTTTTGACGATGTTACGGCGTCTGGTCCTGAAAAGAGTTTGATTGCGAAGAAGAAAAATTCCGGTGGTAGAAATGCTAGTGGTAAAATGACAGTTCGTAATATAGGTGGTGGTCATAAGAAAAAATATCGTTTAATCGACTTTAAGCGTTCCAAGTTAAATGTTCCTGCAACTGTTAAAAGTATCGAATACGATCCAAACAGAACAGCGAGGATAGCCTTACTATATTATTCAGACGGTGAAAAATCTTACATACTTGCTCCTAATGGATTGACTGTTGGGTCTATTTTAAAGTCTGGTAAAGGTTCGCCAATTGAGGTTGGAAATGCCTTACCCCTCACAGAAATACCTTTGGGTACTGTTATACATAATGTTGAATTTCAACCCGGTCAAGGTGGTAAATTAGCAAGAAGTGCAGGGTCTTATGTTCAGTTAACAGCAAAAGAAGGTAAGTATGCCACTTTAAAATTACCATCAGGTGAAACTCGTCAAGTATTAGTTGCGTGTTCTGCTACAATTGGAGCAGTATCTAATTCAGATCACCAATTAGTAGTAAGTGGAAAAGCTGGTAGGAGTAGATGGTTGGGTAGAAGACCAAGAGTTAGAGGTGTTGCTATGAACCCGGTAGATCATCCAATGGGAGGTGGTGAAGGACGCTCTTCTGGTGGTCATCCAAGATCCAGAAAAGGGTTGCCGGCTAAAGGTTATAAAACTAGAGCGCCGAAAAAATATTCTGATAAGTACATTATTGAAAAGCGTAAAAAATAATAAGATATGGCTAGATCACTAAAAAAACCACCATTTGTGCACTATAAGTTGCAAAATCGTGTTGACGAGGCTCAGGAATCCGGGAAAAAAAATGTAATTAAAACTTGGTCTAGAGCATCAATGATTACTCCTGATTTTTTAGGATTAACAATTGGCGTACATAACGGAAACAAGTTTATTCCTGTTTATGTTACAGAAAACATGGTTGGTCATAAGTTGGGAGAGTTTGCTCCAACAAGAACCTATAGAGGTCATGGGTCAGATAAAAAGAAAAAATAATTTTAATTAAACCATTTTAACCAATGGGTGCTAGAAAAAGAAATACAGCAGAGGCGTTAAAAGAGGCAAATAAGTCTCAATACTTTGCCAAGTTAAATAATTGTCCAACATCTCCTCGAAAGATGAGATTAGTTGCCGATTTAGTCAGAGGAATGGAAGCTTACAAGGCTTTAGGTGTTTTAGAGTTTTCTAATAAAGAAGCTGCATCTAAAATTGTTAAGCTACTGAAATCAGCTATTCACAATTACGAGGCTAAAACAGGAGATGCTCCTGAATCTGGAGAATTGTTTGTAAGTAAAATTGCTGTTGATTCAGCTAGAATGCTTAAAAGGGTTCAACCTGCTCCGCAAGGAAGAGCTCATAGAGTTAGAAAACGTTCGAATCACGTAACGTTGTTTTTAGAAAAAGTTAATTAGTAAGAAAATTATATATAATGGGACAAAAAACGAACCCGATAGGAAATAGGTTAGGTATTATACGTGGATGGGATTCCAACTGGTATGGTGGGAAAAAATATGCGGATAAAATTCACGAGGATTCTAAGATAAGAGACTATATCCGTGCTCGTTTGGCAAAAGCATCTGTGTCAAAGATTGTTATTGAAAGAACTCTTAAGTTGATTTCTATTACAATTCACACAGCTAGACCTGGAATTATAATTGGTAAAGGTGGTCAAGAAGTTGATAAGCTTAAGGAAGAGATTAAAAAACTTACAGGTAAAGATGTTCAGATAAATATTTTTGAAATTAAACGACCTGAACTAGACGCTAAATTAGTTGCTGATAGCATCTGTCGTCAAATTGAAGGTAGAATCTCGTTTAGAAGAGCGATGAAAATGGCTGTTGCATCTACTATGAGAATGGGAGCAGAAGGGATAAAAATTCAAGTAGCTGGGCGTTTAAATGGTGCTGAAATGGCTCGAACAGAAAGTAAAAAGGATGGAAGAATTCCATTACATACTTTTCGTGCTGATGTAGATTACTGTTGGTCTGAGGCTCATACAACCTATGGTAGATTAGGCGTTAAGGTTTGGATTTGTAAAGGAGAGGTTTATGGTAAAGTTGATTTAACCCCTAACAGTGCTGCTAACAATAAACAAGGTGGTAAAGGTGCTAAGTTTAAAGGGAAGAAGAGACGTTAATTATTCATTGTTAAAAATTTAAGAGATGTTATCTCCAAAAAGAGTAAAATATAGAAAAGTTCAAAAAGGTAAGGGTAACGAGAAAGGAGTTTCTCACAGAGGTGCTCAAATTGCCTTCGGTTCTTTTGGAATTAAAACATTAGATCAAGGGTGGATAACTAGTAGGCAAATTGAAGCTGCCCGGGTTGCTGTAACTAGATATATGAAAAGGGAAGGGCAAATTTGGATAAGAATGTTTCCTGATAAACCTATTACTAAGAAGCCTGCTGAGGTTAGGATGGGTAAAGGTAAAGGTTCCCCTGAGTATTGGGTAGCTCCTGTAAAACCTGGTAAAGTTTTGTTTGAAGCAGATGGTGTTCCTTTAGAAATTGCAAAAGAAGCATTAAGACTTGCTTCTCAGAAGCTTCCCGTTAAGACTAAGTTTGTTGTAAGAAGAGATTATTTAGAAGCTTAAAAATAATAAATTATGAAAGCTGCAGAATTAAGAGAATTATCCGTTCAGGATTTAAAAGTTAAATTAGCTGAAGAGTCAAAAGCTTTAAAATCGTTAGTGTTAAATCACGCTGTCTCTCCGATTGAAAACCCGATGGTTATTAAATCCAATAGAAGATTGGTTGCGAGGTTAAAAACTGTTCTTAAACAAAAAGAGCAAGCTTGAGCTCTTATAAAAAATTAAACTATGTCGATTAGAAATTTAAGAAAGGAAAGAGTCGGAATTGTAACAAGTACTTCTATGAGTAAATCAATTGTAGTTGCAATTGAGCAGAAGAAAAAGCATGAGAAGTATGGTAAGTTTGTAAAACAAACTAACAAATTTGTAGCTCATGATGAAAAGCAAGAATGTGCTGTTGGAGATACAGTAAAGATTATGGAAACCAGACCGTTGAGTAAAACTAAAAATTGGCGTTTGGTGGAAGTACTTGAAAAAGCAAAATAATTAGTTGATTAAGAAGTTAAAATTTAGTCATGATACAACAAGAATCTAGGTGTAAAGTTGCTGATAACAGTGGTGCTAAAGAAGCGTTATGTATTAGAGTTTTAGGAGGTACTAAAAAAAGATATGCGTCAATTGGTGACAAAATTGTCGTTTCTGTAAAGAAAGCAATGCCTGCCGGAAATATTAAAAAGGGTGCTGTAGCAAAGGCTGTAGTTGTAAGAACAGCTAAGGAAGTAAGAAGACCTGATGGTTCATATATAAGGTTTGATGATAACGCAATTGTTTTATTAAATGCAGCTGGCGAAATGAGAGGAACTCGTATTTTTGGACCAGTTGCTAGGGAATTACGTGAAAGGGATTTTATGAAAATTGTTTCACTTGCACCAGAGGTACTATAAACTATTTACGATGGCAAAGTTAAAGTTAAAAAAAGGGGATTCAGTAAAAGTAATTGCTGGAAATAATAAAGGATTAACTGGAGAAATTTTAAAGATTCTCACAGATAATAATAAGGTAATAGTTGCCGGTGTTAACAAAGTAAAAAAACACACTAAGCCTTCTTCAAAAAATCCACAAGGTGGAATTGTTGAAATTGAGGCTCCTATCCAAATTTCAAACGTTATGTTACTGGATGGTGATACTCAATCACGTGTAGGTAGAAAATTGGTTGACGGGAAAATAAAGAGATTTGCTAAAAAAACTGATAAGATTTTAGACTAATGGAACAATACGTACCAAATTTTAGGAAGCAATACGAAGAAAAAGTAGTTCCTGCTTTGAAAGAGCAGTTCAACTATAAAAATGTAATGCAGGTTCCTAAGTTAGAAAAGATTGTAATTAATCAAGGAATAGGAGCAGGAGTAGCCGATAAACGACTCGTTGAAAATGCTGTAAAACAACTTTCTACTATAGCTGGACAAAAAGCGGTAACCTGTTATTCAAGAAAGGATGTATCTACCTTTAAATTGAGAAAGGATATGCCTATCGGTGCAAAAGTTACTCTAAGAGGTGAGGGTATGTACGAATTTTTTGAAAGATTAGTAGCTGTTGCACTTCCTAGAGTTAGAGACTTCAGAGGAGTTAATTACAAGTTTGATTCAAGGGGTAATTTCACTTTGGGAATTAAGGAACATATTATATTTCCTGAAATTGATATCGATAAGGTAGACAAAATATTAGGGATGGATATTACCTTTGTTACTACAGCCGAATCTGATGAAGAGGGATATGCACTACTGAAAGAATTTGGTGTGCCATTTAAAAACAAAAATAATTAATTAGACATGGCAAAAGAATCAATGAAAGCCAGAGAAGTCAAAAGAGCTAAACTGGTTGCAAAATATGCTGAGAAAAGAAAAGCTTTAAAAGAGGCTGGTGACTACGAAGGTTTACAAAAGCTCCCAAGGAACTCTATGCCTATAAGAATGCATAATAGATGTAATATTACTGGACGACCAAAGGGTTACATGCGTCAGTTTGGTTTGTCAAGAATTCAATTCAGAGAAATGGCAAACAATGGTTTAATACCTGGTGTACGTAAAGCAAGTTGGTAATTAATTGATTAAAAGAGAAGAAAAACATAAGTTATGAATACGGATCCAATAGCAGATTATTTAACAAGGCTCAGAAACGCTATAGCTGCCAAGCATAGAGTTGTTGATGTTCCAGCTTCAAATTTGAAGAGAGAAATCACGAAAATCTTGTTTGATAAAGGTTACATTTTGAATTATAAGTTCGAAGTTGATAACGGGCCGCAAGGTAATATTAAAATTGCATTAAAATACGATTTAAAAACGAAATCCCCCGCTATTAAAGTTTTAAAGAGGGTATCTACTCCTGGTTCAAGAAATTACACTGGGGCAAAGGATTTACCTAGGGTTTTGAATGGTTTAGGTATTGCAATCCTTTCTACTTCAAAAGGTGTTATTACCGATAAAGAAGCTAGGAAAGATAATGTTGGAGGAGAAGTATTGTGTCACATATACTAAATATTTAAAAAAATGTCACGAATAGGAAATGCACCAGTATCTTTGCCACAAGGCGTTGAAGTGAAATTTAACAATGGAGAAGTAACTGTCAAAGGAAAGTTAGGTGAATTGACACAGGAAATTTCAGAAGGAATTACTGTGAATGTTTCAGATAACGAAGTCGTTATTGCACGAGAAAAGGAAACCAAGGACCTTAAATCTAAGCATGGTTTGTATCGTTCCTTAATCAGCAACATGGTTGTTGGTGTAACAGAGGGGTATACTACTAAACAAGAGTTAATAGGTGTTGGTTTTAGAGCAAAAGTAACAGGACAAATGCTTGAAATGAATTTAGGTTTTTCACATAATGTTGTATTTTCCCTTCCCAAAGAAGTAAAGGTAACCGCAGAACAATCTAAGGGGCAACCTCCTATTGTTACCTTCACCTCTATTGACAAACAATTAGTTGGACAGGTAGCTGCAAAATTAAGGTCCCTTAGAAAACCTGAACCATACAAAGGAAAAGGTATAAAATACCTTGGTGAACAAATTAGAAGAAAAGCTGGTAAATCAGCAGGTTAATATATTAGTAAGTTATGGCAACCAAAGAAGCAAGAAGAGCTCGAATTAAATCGAGTATTAGAAAAAAAGTTGATGGAACTTCCGAAAGACCTAGAATGTCAATTTTCAGAAGTAATAAGGAAATTTATGTTCAATTTATTGATGATGAATCAGGTAAGACTTTAGCCTCAACTTCATCAACAGATAAAGGTTTGAGCACAGAAGGTTCTAAAATCGATTTAGCGTCAGCTGTTGGTAAAAAAGCTGCGGAAGTAGCTATTGCAGCTGGAATCGCACAGGTAGTTTTTGATAGAAATGGATACTTATATCACGGTAGAGTAAAGGCTTTGGCCGAAGGTGCTCGAGAAGGTGGATTAAAATTCTAATTAAGAGATGGCAAATAATAACTCAAACAAAGTTAGATCTAGTGAAATCGAATTAAAAGATCGATTAGTAGCTATAAATAGAGTAACTAAAGTAACAAAAGGTGGTCGTCACTTTTCCTTCGCTGCAATTGTCGTAGTTGGGAATGAAGATGGGATCGTAGGTCACGGTTTAGGTAAAGCGAATGAAGTTACAGAGGCTATTACTAAAGCTATTGATGAAGGAAAAAAGAATTTAGTTTCTGTTCCAATTTTTAAAGGAACAATTCCTCACGAACAAGAAAGTACTTTTGGAGGTGCTAGAGTTTTCATGAAGCCCGCTTCATCCGGTACGGGAGTTATCGCAGGTGGTGCAATGAGAGCTGTTTTGGAATCAGCAGGAGTCAAAAATGTTTTGGCCAAATCTAAAGGTTCCCCAAATCCTCATAATGTTGTGAAAGCAACTGTTATTGCTTTGAGTGAACTCAGAGATCCTATGACAATCGCTCAAACTCGAGGTGTTAAATTAGAAAATGTATTCAACGGTTAATTTTAAAAAGATGGCTACTATCAAAATCACTCAGGTAAAAAGTGCTATTAATTATCCTAAAAGACAAAAGGATACTTTAAAAGCTCTAGGTATTTCTAAGCTTAATCAAACTGTTGAGAAAGAGGATAATCCTCAGATTTTAGGTATGATTAGAGCCGTAGAACATTTAGTAAAGGTTGAAAAATAATAAAGATTTTAGAAATGCAACTTAACAAATTAAAACCAGCGAAAGGATCTACTAAGTCTGATAAAAGAATAGGTAGAGGTCAAGGATCAGGTAGAGGAGGTACCTCTACAAGAGGTCATAAAGGAGCAAAATCTCGTTCTGGATATTCTAGAAAGGTCGGTTTCGAAGGAGGTCAGCAACCAATTCAGAGAAGACTTCCTAAATTTGGATTTACGAATCCTAATAGAGTAGAATATAAAGCTATAAACTTATGTGTTTTACAGCAACTTGTATCTACTAAAGGTATTTCAGATTTTAACCATGATGTTTTTGTTGAAAATGGACTAGCATCTAAAAATGAATTGGTAAAGATACTTAGCACTGGAGAACTAAGTGATAAAATTAATGTTGTCGCTCACCGTTTTTCTACATCTGCTAAAGAAGCTATTGAGGCTAAAGGTGGTACCGCAACAACCGCATAAAGTTATGAGTAACGCGATTAAAAAATTAAAGAATATTTGGGATATTGAGGATTTGCGAACACGAATCCTCAATACTGTTTTATTCTTGCTTGTATATGTAGCAGGAACTCAAATATTATTACCTGGTATAGATTCAAAAATATTGTCAAATGCAACAAGTGATGGAGGTTGGACTGATTTAATCAATCAATTTTCTGGAGGAGCCTTTTCAAAGGCTTCTATTTTCGCATTAGGTATTATGCCTTATATAACAGCTTCAATTGTTATCCAGTTATTAGGTATGGCAGTCCCACAATTTCAAAAACTTCAAAAGGAAGGAGAAAGTGGTCGTAAGAAGATGCAAACCTATACTAAATTTTTAACTATTGCTGTAACTGCTGTACAAGCACCTTCATATCTCAGGATGTATGTGGGAGCTAAAGGAGCTATTGTAGATGACGGATTTTTATTCATGTTTACATCTGTTGCTATTATGGTAGCCTCGACATTATTTTTGATGTGGTTGGGTGAAAAAATAACTGAAAAAGGAATTGGTAATGGAGTTTCTATTTTAATAACAGTAGGTATTTTAGCTCGTTTACCAATGGCTATAGTCGAAGAGTTCAAGGAGGCTTTCACTGGTGATGCTGCTGGTGGACGATCATTTTTTCTAATCGTAGAATTTCTTGCTTGGTTTTTTATAGTATTATTTACTATCGCAATTGTAAAAGCTGTAAGGAAGGTACCGTTAGAATATCCCAAACAAATGGTTGCAGGAGGTGCAATAAATAAAGTTCAGGGAGGAGGTAGAAGATATTTACCTTTGAAGATTGCTATGGCTGGAGTTATGCCTATAATATTTGCTCAAGCAATTATGTTTTTACCTACTGGATTAGCAGGTTCCGATTTTTTAGGAGATGGTTTTAAAGGAATCATGAATGAAATTGGCGATCCTAACTCTGTTTGGTATAATATTACAACTGCTGTTTTAATTATAGTAATGACATATTTTTATACAGCGATGGTTGTTAATCCTCGGCAAATGGCTGAAGACTTTAAAAAGCAAGGAGCTTTTATTCCTGGTGTTAAGCCAGGTAATGATACTTCCAATTATATAGATGGTATTATGTCTAAAATAATGTTTCCAGGAGCATTATTTTTAGCCTTAATTGCTATTTTTCCGGTTTTCGCCAGAATGGCAAATGTAAATACAGGTTTTTCTTACTTTTTCGGTGGTACTTCACTTTTAATTATGGTTAGTGTTGTTTTAGATACGCTACAACAAGTGGATGGTTATTTATTAATGAGTCATTATGATGGGTTAATGAAAACTGGTAAAGTAAGAGGAGAATCTTCTCTAAGTGAATCCTCTTCTGTAGGTATGATTTAATTCATAATATGGGAAAGGAAATATATAAGACTAGAGAAGAAATTGAATTAATAAGAGAAAGTTCTTTACTTGTTGCAAAGACACACGGTGCAATTTCTGGTCTTATTAAGCCAGGTGTTACAACGCTTGAGTTAGATAAAATTGCAGAAGAGTTTATTCGTGACAACTGCGCTATTCCAGCATTTAAGGGATATGGTGGTTTTCCAAATACGCTTTGTATGTCTCCAAATGAAGAGGTTGTTCATGGTATACCAAATGATAAACCTCTACAAGACGGAGATATTCTTTCTGTAGATTGTGGTGTTTTGAAAAATGATTTTTATGGTGACTCAGCTTACACTTATACTGTAGGTGACGTTGATCAAAAAACTAGACAATTGCTTAGAATTACCAAAGAATGTTTGTTTCATGGTATTGATCAGGCAAGAGTAGGAAATCGACTAGGTGATGTTAGTTTTGCTGTTCAACAAAAGGCCAAAGAATACAATTATGGTGTAGTTCGCGAGTTAGTAGGTCATGGAGTTGGGAAATCTTTACACGAAGAACCTAAGGTGCCTAATTATGGTTTTAGGGGTAGAGGCTTGCAACTAAAAGAGGGATTAGTTTTGGCAATAGAGCCTATGATTAATATGGGTACACATAAAGTAAGGTTTTTGAACGACGGTTGGAGTGTTGTTACTCAGGATGGAAAACCTAGTGCACATTTTGAACATACTGTTGCGATTATGAAAAGTGGTCCAAAAGTATTATCTTCGTTCGCCTTTATTGAGGATGAGCTCAAAAAAAACGGAATAGAAATATTGTAAAGTATGGCTAAACA
>MDSX01005020.1_pt1 | contig 10562 bp, 6 predicted proteins | sample 811141 | NCBI WGS metagenome assembly MDSX01 (sample SAMN05326642, study PRJNA326480) | marine metagenome | isolation source: seawater | place: Atlantic Ocean: South East | collected 2010
AAAAGTGCGATGCGCGCTCGTGTTCTTCTTCTGTTCGCCCTCGCGGGGGCAGATTTTCGGCCTGGCGGCTCAGTAAAAACGATATGCACATACCATGTCCATTGCACACGGCGTCACGCGGCTCTTCGCGGGAAGGCGCGGCGCTGGGGAGCAACTGAACGCGCGCCGGCCGAGTCGAGCACAAAAAGCGTGTTCGGCGAAGCATGCAAATGATGACGAATTAAAAACGAAATATATGGTTATAATTAAAAATGTACCTTCGAAGGTAGAGTGTATGTACGTAGCCACGGGCACTACGTACATACACTTGTGTTCTCCCATTTTTGAAATAAAGCACCTCAAACCGTTCACCGCGGCAGATTTTTTAGACTAACTCTTAGATTTCTCTTATCCGCAACTTGTGATCCACAAGCCCTAAACCAGTGCCCACTTCCCAAACGAACAAGATGGCTGCAATCTCCGCCCTCCAAGCGCGCTTCCTGACCGGGATTAAAGCGCGCACCGCTGCACACAAGACCGATCGCATTAGCCGTGCGGTCGTAACCAAGCCCGCACATGCCACGCTCGGGTGAGAACCGCCAATCTCGGAGGCGTATATCGCGAGAGCATTTCATTTCCCGTCATTTTTGCCCCTGTCCTTGGGGTCCCTCCCTGATGATGTAGACGTTGTATCCTTGGACGTCCTCGAATACAACGAAAGCTGATGAAAGCTCACATGGACACCTTGTTCGCTAACCTTACAATCGTGCACTCGGTGATGTCCGCGAGATCTAGCCAGAGACTGAACAACTCTTTCCTTTCCCGCAGCAGCAGCAGAAAGGCGGAACTTCCGAAAGCGGCAAAGCCCCTATTTGCTGCCGTGTTATCGAATGCTCTCACCGCGCTCCCCTCATTGGCGGGTGAGCCCGGTAAGATATTCGATTTCAACCTCACCCTACCTATCATTGCAGCCGAGTTCCTTCTATTGATGGTCATCCTTGATAAGACGGTCTTCGGCCCGGTTGGCAAAGCTCTCGATGACCGCGATGCACTCATCCGCTCACAACTCGAGGCTGTCGGCGACAACTCGACTGAGGTTGCTAACTTGATTGTACGTCACTGCCCAATCCCTGGCCATAGAGCTTTGATTTCCACGTTACCCTTTTTATTGCACGCTCTCCCTCCTATCAGCGAGCAGCTGTCATACTGAACACGGCGGGCTGGCCGCGGCTCAGAGCTTCTCAGAAACCCGTTGCATAATTCTAGACCCAAATTTGCTGAAAGATGCCCACATCCGACTTGCACCAGGCTGAGAAGGAAGCAATCATCTCCAACGCCCGAGCTGAGGTTTCGAAGGAGGTCGCGTCTACCAAGGCCAAGATCGACACCGACATTGCCGCTGCACAGGCAAAGGCCAAGGCTGATGTGGACACACAAATTGCCGCAGCTCTCGCCAAACTTGATGCTGCGAAGGCCGAGTCAGCCTCGCAGGTCGAGACCAAGGCGAAAGAGTTATCCGATCAGATTATCAAGAAGGTTGTTGAGGTTTAAAACAAAGATAACTTGATGAAAGTCAGGGAGCCAAAGCCCTTCCACTCACCCCCGACGCCATCCTGATGCATTTAGTGATAGACAATGTTAATTGATTTTTGATAGCAGTCCGCATCGCTACGTAAATCTGCGGAATACTCGTTGCAGCTCCTACACGAAGACATACACCCTGATCTACTTGTATGCAATTAGATGAGCGCCGCTATGCATACCTTAAAGAAACTACTGCTTTTACATCCGGCGTGTGTGGCCTCGAGACAAGCGAATCTATATAACCAAGTAATTTATCTTATTGGTATGTACGCTACCTATGTAAGGCTACCTATGTAAGCTATGCATCCGAGTTCCAACTATTGGTTACATAGAATTGTGCCCTGCAGTGTTTAATGAAGGCGGTCCAATACTTTGGTTGCGCACACAAACAACACAGGTTTATTAGGTGAGTTCTTATTCTAAAAATCCACAGGGACGACGACTATTCATTGTGTGCCGAGAAGCAGCTTTACAGAAAGGAACCAATCACACTGGCCTATGCAGCGACCAGCAGCGTGTTCATAGCATTCAACCAAATATGCCGCGCGCCGTAAGAAGTTTGATGGTGGTTCTGCATTAAAAACCGCATGAAGTAGTGCAGTGGCGAAGCTTTCTGCTGCCGTCAACCTTGTATGGTTTGCTGAAGTGTTGCCCTTCTGTGGAACATTCGTTGTCGCGAACCCATCAGATGTCAGTTTGTTGCTCATTGTGGCCACGTTGCTACGAAGCTTATGTTCTCCAGGATCGAGTAAGTTCAAGCTTTGAACTTCCGGGGCAGCTGGCACGACGCATTGTCTTATCGCAGCTGGCTGATATTCAGCTAGCATGCGATCTAAGGTCCCGCTCTCAAGAAGGAGCTTCTTATACACCGGATGACAGACAACTGCACCAACGAGTTTATCCTCAGTTGCAAGTTTAGATGAGTCATGTTCATATTGGGATACTAGACCCCGAATAAGTGTCGCTTGAGCACGCATTAGCTCGAAAGTCGTCATAAGATTGTCTATAGTACCTGCAGCTGTACGAAGTGAGATTAAATATTTGCATACTTTCGTCGACCCATCTATTTGACCGTCGTCTATCGTTCTGACAACTTCGGATAAAAGTACCGGACCAGCATCACATATGAAAGATGTCGCCCAGTGCAGAGCTATTGAAGCGCAATGTTGTACAACACGGTCATCGCCATTTTTTGCCACTGACTTTGCCGCCCAGGCCACTATAAATGTGAATGACCTTGCCGTGGTGGAAACTGCTTGCTGGATATATTTACGCGTGGCAAAAAATACATAATCACGCCTCACTTCTGACGAGCAGACGATAATATCAAACATGACGAGCATGAACGATGATTGTACAACATGATCATCGTCCTTTGGAATGGAAGCAAGCATAGCGTCGACAATTAAACACAGGTTGGCAACCTCAGAAACATTCAAAACTTTGGAGTGTCGACGAGAGAGATGCTTTGCCGTGTTCGAATAAAGTCGGAGGGCAGGGAGTACCACTACCTGGCATACTGAGATCTTGATCTCAGTCGATTCCAGCTGATGGAACGTTGCAAGGATCACTTCAAGAGAAACGCGGATATCACGAAGTGCTGAGAGCATGTCCGATGCAGCACCCAAATGTCCGCCACGCAATACGCCTTTTGCCCCGACAATGTTGAGAAGAGCAGAAATTGCGATCCCCGCTGTTTGAATGCCAGGAAGTGTATTGTCAACAGAGACTGTACACGTGGGATGGAACGCACTGAAAATAACACCACCGAGCCAAGAAAGTATCCCGCTTCCATTGATTAATTGTTTTCTTGCATAGGATGATTCTGTGGCTCGCACAACAACGCTGAGCATTAGTTGTTGTGCAAAAGGATCAGTAGAAAGAGGCGCAAACCTTTGTGACATCAAAGTTTCAGCTGCGAATGATTTGCGTAACAACCGTGTTTCATCAAGCATGCCACCACAACTGGCTAGCAGTAACCGTAATACCCACAAACGAAGTGTGCGAGCATGATTTCTTGAACCAATGATTTCTTTACCGCTTGATCCGTTGAGAAGTGCAAGGAAAGCGACTGGCAACGCGCTTGTGCCTAGGGATGCTCGTCGTATCACCATGTGTTGCATTGATGGGAATATTTCTGCTCCGGGATGCAAACTAACAACAGCTGCCTCAGCTGCCAGTAATGCTGTTGGAATGGGCATTCGTCTCAGACAATCAGATGGAGCAAGAGCGTTTCGCATGGATGCAAAAAGTGCCATGATCTGCTTCTGTTCTCGAAAAGAGGATCCGTGCCTGGCAGCGCGATGAGCCACGTTCAGTATGGCATACGCTAGATAACGCATTCCGGGGTCAATTGAAGCTGTCGAAGCAAATGCAAGTGAAAGTAGACCTGAGTCGATACATTCCCGAAGACTCATTGTCTCATTTTTCAAGGAGTTGAATGCAAAAGGAAGAACCCACGCAGGGTTGTATCCACACTCAATGAATTTGAGGTTTGCACCACGAGCATGATCATGATGTAAATGACAATGATCTAAAAATATGTTGCTGCGTGCTTGAAAAAGAGGCCGCGCATGCACAAAATGCACAACACTCAGTGCATTTCTACGAATATCTGGGGGTTCACAGTGCCGTAGTGCCGTTGCGACCATTTCAGGCCGAACAGCATCAACCCAGCCACATGCTTTCTTCCAAAAACGTGTTCCGTGCGCGGTTTTTCGGGCGACTAGGTCTAGATAACAAGATAATTCTGGTTCACGGAAAAGATATGCCGCGGCATCTCCCCATAGGTATCCAATTTTAGCTAAAATGCCTCCTCCCGACGCGTTGTCAAGTGATATTATGAGCTCTGCAATCTGCCTATCGCACCTTGACAGAGTCGCACCATGCGCAACAGCAAGAAGAGGTATGAGACCTGCTTGTTCTGCTTTCCAATATGCAGAGGACTGCTCAGTGTTTGATATTCTGTGACCAACGTTTCTACTGATCGTGTGAAGTGTTTGCCTGTCGATGGAGGCGATCGCGTCATTCTGCAAGTTCCATGAGACACACATGAGGCTAATAAGAAAAAAGCGAACCCTTTCTAAGCACGGTGGTAATTTCGACTCACTAGTATCCTTAATGCAACTCCGATTCATCAAAATCCCTTTCGAATTGGAGGGACAATCAATAACTTCAAGTATAGATTGAAGTGGAATGCGCAAGCTCTTGACATTTGCCGGTGAAACCATCATTGAATTTCTCCGTAACTGAGTTGATACGAGTTGGGATGCCGCGAGCTCGAAAGTTTCCCTAGCTAATGAAACCAGTGTGGCCATGGATCTTGGAGATAGGACTTTGTGCGTTTCTCGTGTGTACTCTGACACACATTGTAATTTTGTGTGAGCCAATAAAATGCAGTTGAGCAAAGCAAGGCACTTCACACACGTACATCGACGGCGAAGTATCGCACGGGCAAATGCTCTCAAAGAAACAACAGAAGCGAATTGACGTGCAGCTAAGTAGCCGTGCAAGCCGAGCAGATTGTCGAGGTCAATTATTAAGTCCCATTCCACTGCTGCCGCCCTAGCCAAAGGTGATGACATGTTCGCTCTGGCGGCGTCCTGCGGAATGATTAAAGCGAGCATCCTAAGTGTCGATGTAAGACAGGTGATGTAAGAATGATGCGTGGCAGGATGAATATTCTTCTGCTCATGAAACATCATGCGAACAGCAGAGGCATATTCCGCCAATGTGCCAATAACAAATTCAACAGAAGCGCCCCCTTGATCGAATACTTCAATATTGGAGCCCAGCCATCCTTCGGTGGGGAACATTATCTCAATGAGTGCACTCTCATCGATAATTTCCTCAGTATTCATAGTGAATGTGCCAGCCAATATCTTTGCAGCATGTGACATTACTGTTAATGTTGGATCTATGTTGTGAGACTGTTCCGGCTGTCTACTCACAAAAGAATTACTAAGTTTGAGGTACTGTGCTGCCAGGCAGCAAAACACTGAGCACATGTTTTTAAAACCGTCTAAAGGTGTCGGTAGATTGCTCCTAATTGCCGTGGGAATCGCCGTGTCTCCCAAAATTGATTTGTGGCTCTCAATGATAGCTTGTACCACTGGAAAGAGAGTTGAAAGACGAATTTGGGTTGCGATTGTGCAATTGCTTCCATTCAGGTCATTAATCAATGATGTAAGGTACTCGGCATGGGGCAAGCTTATCCAGGCAATTGCAGTGGCCAAAGATAACAGATCGCTGTCGAAAGATGTAATCGCACGATTGAGCATAGTCTTTATCATGGGGTCGCTGAGAAAGTCGTTAGGAAAGTTGCAAAATGATTTTACCGGAGTGGACTTCAATGAAGTCACCGCCACCCGGCACGCTCGAGCTCTTGTGCCTTCGAAGTCTGAGAGGTTATCGAAGGAGACAATGACGATGATAGTCAACTGGAGCGCAGAGCAAATGGCCTTCGCCTCAAAGTGATCATCACCTCTTAAGACTGATGTTGGCTCAGATAACATCATAGCTGCTATTTCAACTGCAAATGCGAGCATCAATGGCGAGCCTGTTGCTATATGTGTATGAAAATCATGCATGCAGGCAATAACATCATACTTTTCAGTCATGGGGAAGTGTCGCAGAACATGGACCATCCAGAAAATCATCGAACCATCGACGTTTCTCATAAGCGTATTTCCCACCATATGTCGGAAGAAATAAGTGAACTTTGAAAAGTTGGGAACTTGTAAGCTATTGCTATCTCTGATGCCGTGACCACTATATATTTCTGAGACTATGAGATCAGCAAAAGCGGCCTGCAGACAAGAGCTCCGTAATGGAAACTTGCATTTCAACCCAGATGACCCAAATATGTTCTGACGAGAGATCTGGGCAAGGCAAGGATAGTGTCGAGCAAAATCACGTGCACGAGCTAGGGAGGCATCACATGCTTGAAGAAGCAAAGCGAAAAAAATACCGATCCAACCTTCTGACGTATTGTGTTTCCTCGCTTGATCTGTATGTTTTCTTTTGTACACGGAGCAAAGGAAATCGATTGATTTTGCCGATGCCAACACACGCCAAAATTTTAGCTTTCTGGATATTTTGGCTACTTCCTCGGCTTCCATCCGTTTGACAGCACTGCAGAAGGCGTCTCTAATTGTCCCAATATTCAACGCATACTGTGTTGATTCAACGAAAATCGGGAAGGGTAAACACCCATGCATGGCTGAATGTAGTATGGAGCCAAGCAGTACGACAAACTCATCAGATGCAGAAAGTGAATGCGAAGGCCTAGAAAAATCCAATTGGATTATTGGGCCATGAGCACGAAGTACAATGTGCGCCAGATTTCTGATCCGGCCACTACTACTCGACATATATGAGGTCGCAGCCGCTAACACACTTCCAGGGACAGAGGCAAATTCCTTGAAGATCAATGCGCCTTGGTCATCAATAATTTGTGAAACTTTTGAGACACGTCTAATGAGATGTCTTGCTTCCATGTCGTTAATAGATTTCTCTTCATGATTGCAATTTTGGATACCGCAAAATTCATGGGACAAATTTACTCCACGCAGTACTACGCCTGCATTCTTCTGCGATCCAAATGTGCGTTGGATTATCATTTGCGAAAACTTAAGGAGGGAGACAAGGGGTTTTGGATGGTCATCATAATGCATGTCTGTGTCTCCCTGTAACACGTTCACAATCAATGCTGACATAGCGCTTGGATCATTTTGCTGCTGCAATATGTCAAATAACACAGATGAGAGATATGTCGCGATGGCAAGGGACGTTATACATGTTCGCTTCGAACTTCTCAAGATCTTTGAAATGTTTAATAATGCATTCACCGTGAGACTGCTGATACCAATATCCTCACAGAAAGATCGGGATACTGATGTGGAAAGCATGGGTCTGCTATGAGTTACACATGCATGTTGGGCGCACCGGCTATTTTTGTCTTCAACCACATGCGACCACGTAGATCGGCGATAAGCGTTTAGCATGATCATCTTCAAACCTTCATCGAGGCAAAAGCCCCGCCGCCGCGCTGCCGTATTAATGGCTTCAGATAGAAATGAGCACGTTGCCTCAGCCGCCATGATAGGTGCGTTTGGGATGTATCTTAGCCACGTGTCAGCTTCTCTTTGTGCAATTTCGATGTTGTCAAGAGCACCGCATGATACCATATGATTAGCTGCGAGATGGGCAGCGTCGTTGCGTATGCTTGACACCGGCGTCAGGGCAGAAACCATCAACAACCCCGACAAATGCGCATTAGACACACTAAGAATGCGTCTATCTACATCTCTATCATATTGCATCGATGTTCTTGAATAAGCTGCGGTGCATAAAGTGCGATTCTTTCTGAGAAATGCATTACGTAATGACATATCATTCACTTCAAGCCGGTGCACGCCGTATATTGCAAATAACATCTGCATAGTTGCAGCAAGTTCTTGAAATGTTTGATTGAAGGGCGCGATTGAAAGGAAAGATACTGGATCAATTTTTGCATTGAGTAGACCATCTATCCCAACGAGGCTCGTATACTCAGCCAGCGCATTCAGCGTATTAACGCGGCCGCTTTTCCCCACGACAGCATAGTTCCTTATAATAGCAATTTCATAATCTCCATTTCCAATCTCAACATTACTTTCCTCTCGCCATCTGTGCCTATCGCTTTCACCCATGTCATCAAATGTGTCATTACGGCATTGCTTGTGTAATGCGAGCAGGACTTGTGGATCAGGGAGTGAAGATTTTGCAGCTTTCTGATATCTTGCAACCAATCCAGCACCTGCCGAAGATTCATGCTCTTCCATAGCCTCCACTGCCTCCTTCAACTGGTCAATGTGAGAACGGATATATCGCAACACGTGCAAATTTAGCCACATTGATACATGTTGAACGAGTCTTGAGCTGTGCTGCAGTCCTCTTGTCAGAGCTGCCTTGTTCAACGAAAAAGGGAGCCATGTGCTGGAGAAATCCAAATCCTCCCTGTCTACCACACTATCCGCAAACCTAAGTATCATCTGCGGGGTCATGCCTCTACTTGCGGCAAGCAATATCCTACCCACCATTATGGCACTAATGAACCAAGACACCGAAGGTCGTGGATCAAGGGGGTACGCAGCGTACGGAAGATATCCTGTGGCAACCTGAGGGTGGAAGGTACATGCAGTCATTAAAAGGTCAGCATGCCGGCGTTTCTCCAAAGGCTTGAGCTTTCTGAGCAAACGCACGAGTGCACTACCTTTTTTCCCGAGAGTTACAATTTGGCTGTTATGTTTCATTTGTACGAGGCTGCCCTTGCTTTCACATTTTGATCGTTTCGGAACGTCGTTCATTTTCTGATTTTCATGCGGTCTGGGCTTGGATTTCACATCAACTCGTGAATTCACCGATTTGCTCTCTGGGCAAATACCATGTGACGGGTCCGTGCATAGTCGGTTCAGAATATCGTGTGCAAGATCAGATGCGACCAAGATATCACAACCTCGCCCATACTTCGCATGTGCGATGTCAGGCTGATCAGCTGCGAATCCACTGATAACCGCGAACTGTTCCAGGACCTCTTGACCGAAAAGCGCAGCTTGCAACCTGCTGGGCACGTTTCCATCTGATGAAAGCACGATATCGCTTATGAACTTTAGCACGCGCTTGATGGTACAAGGTGAATCACACGCTAAAAATCGGAGGACATTTCCCAGCAAAACTTTCCGCGCGAGCACAGGACAAAGGAGCGCCTGATCTTGAGCTTCAAAGAAGGAGAGGACGAATTCAGTGTAGACCTCCCTCGTTGAGAGTGTTAAAGGGTCTAAGCCTCCCCAAGCATTTTGGGCACCACACCTACATCTATCGCCAATTTGTCTGAGGCTCACGCCAGTTCGAGGTGGCATCGCAAGCTTAGTCAATGTTGACAGAGTAAAGTCAAAGTTTCGATACAGCTCCCACGTCAGCTGTTTGTTTCTAGCAGCGATTGAGGCACAGAGTGAAAGAGCACAGTTATGCCGCACTCGGATGCCACTTGTGAGATGCGAATACACAGAACGCATACGTCGCTGCAAAATGTTGCGCGCGAGTCCATCAAGCTGTAAGTTTACATAACTGTCTGCAGTTTTGTCATTTACTTGTGGCTGCCGTAACATGTCTGCAACAAGGCAAAGCAGTGGGACGCACACCTTGTGTGAGTTGTTTACGTGATGCGAGTCCCAAAGGTCGAGGAGGTCGGTAAAGCCAGGAGACGCCTGAAGGTAAGCCTGTAAACATGGAATGCACACGCATACATGTTCTGTCAGAATTCTGTTGCTTCATGAGGCATTCGGGGCGGGAAAAGGTGTGACATCGGCGGCGGGAAAACAACATACCTTCATAACCCATGCGCCCCCTTCTGGCGAGGTGCGGATCTCCGCACGTATCGTTGTGAGAGCATTGACGACAATATCTGGGTCGTCCGCATTGGAACTCAATTTTCCAACGCTATGTCGAAGAGAAGCTTCTCGGTCCGATAGCTCCATTACTCCTCCGACAGCCGAAAGTTCATGGCTTCTTTTCGTTTCATTTAAACTTATTTTTTATACGAACGAATAATGAACGAACGAACGAAGATATTATTACTATGATATTAAGTTTCGTATCATATTATTATATATCTATACCTTCGAAGGTATATATTACCTTCGAAGGTATATATTATGAACGAATGAAGCAAGGTAAAATAATTATACCTTCATTCGAACTTATTATTATTACGAAGGTATCTATATGATAATAATAAGTAAGGTTTCGTAATAATGATAAGATATACTTTTATTCGGCATAGCCGTAAATTACACGACTCAATGTCAGAAGAATGTCACACTCACCTGGTATCGTTTATCAAACATCACGGTCTATTCGTTCCATACATTGGCGACATTTTTACACCCAATCCAACGTTTCTTTTAACTCGTAAATCTTGGTTTACCTCTTCTCACACGTCACCGAATCCAAGGGTA
>MDSX01081287.1_pt1 | contig 10561 bp, 10 predicted proteins | sample 811141 | NCBI WGS metagenome assembly MDSX01 (sample SAMN05326642, study PRJNA326480) | marine metagenome | isolation source: seawater | place: Atlantic Ocean: South East | collected 2010
AGGAACTCGCAATTCAAGCAGAATAAGCCGATACGGAGCATTAATGCGCGAACACCTCGCTCGCAGGCTATGGCACTGATATGGCCGTTCAATAGAAAGAAGACCGGGGTCCCAAAGGCGAAGCCTGCGGAGGAGAAGAAAGTGGTGAGCTACAAGAGGGAGCAGAGGGACGCTCAGAAGGAGAAGCTGGAGGACAGGACGCACCTCGAGAACGAGTCGTTCAAGGACGCGATGGAACTCCTTGGAGGAAAGTAGATTTGATACCTACTCGAATATATACAGCGAGGTAGCTTATCCTTTCAGAGCCTCTTCAATTTGATCAGGAGCATAACCCAGCCTCTTCAGCATTTCTGGAAGTATGTGGTCATTCCATCTTCTATGAAAATATGTAACATAGGAGGACTCGTCCAAGCTATCTCGATCTGGTATGTCTTCGACTGGTGATATTAGATATCTAGAAACACGCTCCTTTTCATCCTCGCTAAGAGAAACCCAATGCTCTTTCAGAGACGCCTCTCCCTTGGTCTCGTTGATATTTTTCGGTAGTAACATCAGATTGGATATGATCGACATAGGCCACCCCCCACTGCCGTCTTCCAGTATCTTGTCCTTCATGTATTTGACAGAGTTTATGTGTTCCAAGTGGAAGGTATCTTCCAGATTCGCTGCATGGGCTACTTTCTCCCTGTAGATGTACTTGAGGAAAAGCTTCTGTGAGTTCGAGTACGTGACTCTCTCCTTCTGCTGACTTTCATATTGTTTATTGTACCATGATTTCAGGTCATCGTGTACCGTACTGATACTGGGCAGATGTCTATAGTCACCACTCAACACTTTCTCCCCATTTTCATCTTCAGTCCAGCTCCTTCCGAACATTTTGCTATCTCCCGAACCCTTCCAATGATCATTTATGTTGTCCATTAGGTACAATGCAATACAGGCCTTCTTCATCTCATCCTTGCTTTCTTTCCAAGACTCACGCTTCTCCCCCGTCTGCGGATCATACATCTCGAGCATTACTCTGCCAATTATCGATATCATTTGGTTTTCAGAATGAGGGTACCAAATCTCCGCGCCTTTCTTTGGGTCCTTGTTCAATCTTAGCGTGTAAGTGGATTTGAACCAATTATCAACCATCTTCGTCGCTTCTTCACATGCCACTGAGAAAGGCCTCAACGAACCCTCGCCAATCTTATCTGGTAGACTGTCAAGCTTTCCTGGAGGAACCCTATTCCATATCCCACAGAGGTAGAAACCAATGGTATCTGGTTCCGTGATACCATTACTCTTTAGCACGCCCCCTCCTCTCTCACAGAGAATCTTTCCCAGACCGAACAGATATTCATACAGGTCGAGACTATCCTCATCTGTGTTTTTCGTGATTTCAAAACCCTCCTCCGACAGCGACTCGAATCTTTTGTTGTTGGCCTCCTGTATACTTGCCTCTAGAGGGTCGTTATGATCGAAATTCACTTCTGTCTCGTTCCATTGCGCCGCTAGAATCTGTAATGTGGACAGTCTTGTTCCTTGTACATTTATCCTTTCGAATATATCACTCAGAGTGCTCGTATCACCAGAGTAAATTACTGCAGGAACGGGATAGCCTCCTATAGAGTAAGCCTGCTTAATAGCGTCACAGAATTTCTGGAGGGTGTTCCCGCTGTTGATCAGATCTGCAGCATCGAAGAGTTCACTCTTCATCAAATGCATGTTCAACGTAGTAGGTACTAGAGCTTCAAAACCCTCGTTTTCACGCTTAAGACCGTCAATCCATTCAATAATCTCGTCCCTGATGGTGTTATCTGATTGTTTAGCTAGCTCCTCCAGCTCTGACTTCAGAGATTTGAACTCCTCAAGATCCTGTATAGCATCGGTATCCATATGCAGAATAGGACTCTTCACGTATCGGAAAAGGGAGGAGCACCTTTGCAGACCGTCAATCAGTCTGTAGGTGTCCTCGCTCTCCTTGTAGAGAAGTATGGAACCAACGGGATAGCCATTTTTTATGGAGTCAATCAGCTTCTTCCTCTTGCTCTCGTTCCATACAATCCCTCTTTGGAATTTTGGTATCCTGAATCTGACATCCCCTCTTTTATTTTCCATGGCTTGTGCGATATCATCGACGCTGAAGATTTTCACCTCGGTCTTCCCAGTTGGCATGGATCCCCATGAGGTATCAGACATAGATCCTTTGCCGTATCCAATGTGATAACTAAACACGTAGATGACCATAATGAAATTTGCTATGGTTGAAAAATAAAAAAATTAAATTTATTATATTTTCACAAAAAAACACCTAAATTGACTTTCAGTAAAGCATTTTAGATAGCTATGTCTGATGCTATGGATGTTGCTATGGCTGAGATGGGTTTAAGTATAGAACTACAGTCGGAGGTTTGCCCGAGGGGTTATAATGAGTAAAAAACATCAAAAAAATACGAATGAGAGGGAACTTTCACCGTTCCAACAGAGCCTGATAGAGATAGAAGAGATGATGCTTCTGATGAAGGGACTAGCAGTCCGGAAGTCGAATGCTTCACATGAGTTTGGGAGACCAGTCGTCCTAACTAGCACAGTGGGGGAGATGCTGTGAGCGACGAGTACGAATTCCGGGAACCGACATGGACCTTCCGCCCCATAGTGCAGAAGGGTGAAAAGGTCCACAACCCGAACAACTCTCGCGAATTTGAGAAGATTGGGCATGTCAACTCGATCCCCGGGGACCCACCGGCTAACAGCATGGATGCCCAGGACGACAAGTCAAAGCCGGTAGTCATCGAATATGGTATATGGGACGACGAACACGCTCTGCCTCCAGAGGTCTCCTCACGGTACTTCGGAGAAGAGCTCAAGGTACATATCAGAAATGTGAGGGACCTTCCGACCAAGGCAGAGAGGCTCTCTACGTTCGGGAAGAGCATGCCTTACATCGCCCTAGAGGACTTCAACTGCGTCGGTCTCGAGGGGGCGATCGACATGTTCAATACCCCATGGGAGGGGATTAGCGAGAATGAACTCAAGGAGGTAAACAACAACAGGTTTCTCTGGTTCAACAGAGCGCAGAACGCCACATCGGATGACCAGGACAGGAGAGGCTCTTGGGGGGAAGGCAAGTTCACACTTGAGTGGGCATCCAAGCTTCAGGCCCAGATAACATGGTCTAGGAGGCTCTCAAGCGAACCAAAGAACGTTCTTATGGGTCAGACTACCCTGCGTAGGCATACGATAACGAACCCAGCTAAGGGATATGGGGAGACACTTCCCTCCGGTAAGACCGACGGACAGAGATTTGCATCATACGGGTTCTTCTCGACTACCAAATATATCAACCCAAAGACCGATCACGAGTATGCCCCCCTTCCAATTACCGGAGAGTCTCAGGAGGGTTCTGACTACATCCAGGAATTCAGAGAGACATTCAGGCTCAGGAGGACCGACCAACCCGGAACATCGGTACTGATACCACACCCACGAGATGATACAGGGGAGGACATAACAAATCCCGATGCCATCGCGAGAGCAACTATCGCTAGGTGGCTTCTGACTATACACAGAGGCGACATGATATTCAATATCAGGAGGAACGGGAAGCTAATCTATGAGATAAGCAAGGACACTATCAAGGATCTTGTGAGTAATCTGGAGTGGTCAGCAGAGCCCGAGAAGATAGGTACTGGAAAGGGCCTGAACCCATGCTACAGAACACCAGGCCAATGGCAAGCCCTCCTAGGCCTACTGGACTGGAATGAGAATCCAACGGAGGAGCACACGTTCGTATTAGATGCCACAATGAGGGGATCCAAGCCGTCATGGCAAAACCCATTCCATGATTCAGTAGACCCTGAGGAGCAACTAACAAAACTCCGTGAGGCATTTGATTCGGGACGCCCTCTTAAGGTCGTAGCAAGGCCAACTGTCGAGAGCAAGAAGGGAGAGCCCAAATACTCCGAGGGGTCTTTTGATATCCTTCTGGTCAAGAACAACGAGAACAACGGTACACAGCTTTTCGCGAGAGAGGCGATGACAATACCGTTCATGGACTCCTCCGTAGATGGAATTACTGCAATTGTTCACTGTCACCAATCCAATCTCCTGAAGCTACTGAGACACGCCGAAGGGCCAGCTCATTTGGAATGGGCCCCAGGCGCCGAGAGAGTGATCCCAAGCGGGGGCTTCTGGAACAGAGGGAACTCTACTATCAAGTACGTCAATCAATCAGTGAGGAATCTCTCCATAATTCTGAAACCTAAGCCTGAGGATGGCGAAACCACAGCAGTCCCCCTCTTCGAGATTAACATACACGTGACTGACGCCGATGCTGGTGGAGAGACCAAGCCTGGAGGAGTAACTAGTGATTACATTACCACTGACCCTCCCCTAACTATCGATCTTTGTAGGGTGCCTTCTAAGGGCAAGGAAGGGGCTGTCAGGATCGTCAATACTCGAGATGTAGATCTCTCAGGCCAAAACATAAACGTAAACTTGGCCTATCTAACATCGAGGGGTAACCCATTTCGGAAATATCGCGAGGATGACTTCGCCCCATCACAGCTCGACCTCTCAGTTAAGGGAGTGAAGCACATTGGTACACAAGTTAAGCCAACTCACAAGGACGGGTTAGTTTACACCTTCTCAGTCATCGACCCGAAGTGGAGCGTTGAAATCTCTGGCTTCGACGGAATTAGAGATGTGTATACGCTCGTAACTCTCCAGCAGGAGGTGATGCAATGAGGGCCCTCAAGAACTCCAAGTTTCAGAAGGTAAACCTAACTGACAGGAAGGTAATATACAAGGCGGACATCAATATTGAAGTCGACTGGAATGGAAAGGTTCCCGAGATAGTCAGAGATACACTATCAATCAATTTGGAAGGATATCCTTCCGACGCTCTAGTTAGAATTGATGCTATACACAGAAGCGAAAGCCATTCGTTCGATCTTGGAAAGGTAGGTAAGCCTCATTATCCGGAAGACCTATCTCTACCTGATACCGGTTTCAACAGGACCAGGTTCTTTGTCAGAGTTGTGGATAGAGAAACTCCTGGCAGACTATACGGGAGAAGTCGAGCCTTCAATGTAAGCCCTGAAACCCACAAGGCCAACAAGAAGAAGGCTTCGACTAAGATTCTTCTTAACATCGTAAGTGCTACACTGCCCCCGGGAGTCCCCTACGAGATTCAGTACCCTCCGATCGAAGGATCGAGCAATCCAGTGATGATTGCAGTCAATCATGAGGAATGCCCGGAGCTATACACAGCACTGCAAGAGACAGAGCCCTTGGCTATGGCATGGATTATGCCGGGCTGCCTCAGTAGTATTTGTGAGAGACTTATCTTGGATGCTCAAAGGGATAAATTCGATCTCAAAGACCCACCCTCACAGAACAGCTCATGGCAGACAAACCTCAGTTATGTCCTGAATACTTGGACCACAAAAAATCTGAGTGAAATCGACCTGAACGATCACGCAGATACTGAAGAATGGAGCAGAGAAGTTCTATCCACCTGGAGTACCAAGTCGGGTAACCCGGCTTTGGTCATATCACGATCAATGGAGGGATTACAGTGAGCAAAAATGAGATCGTCAGGGCATTGAACGAAGAAGGAATAAGTATGTTCTCTCGTATTTCATGGGGTACCGACGGCGTTTCAGCAGATCCCCCATCGCAAATATTGTATGATGACAAATTCAGCTATCCATTTGTGTTCGAGGACGGTGAGACAAGGCTGATCGATCCAGAATCTGAATTCAAGAGCCACTTGGACTTGGCCATGACTATTGACTCTTGTATTGGCCCCCATATTGAGCCCAGCCAACTAAATGGAGAACGCGGTCTTTGGTCATGGTTCAGCCTTCTTTTCTATGACCAATTAAGAGCTAAGAAGAACGGCCTCTGGAAGAGGTCGGCTATGCCTAGGTTCATCCCCTCAGGTCAGACAAACTCTTACTACCGACATAACGTGTTTTCACCATATAATACCTTCAAAATTCATGGCGCTGATAATGGTGCTGCATTTCTAACGGCTGCAAAGGATGTGTCAGTATGGCCAGAATCTAATGAGCAGATTCTTTCTACTTCTGGCATAGCATCTTCTAAGTCCATAGTCGCCGCGGTGACCAGACTGTACTTTGATCAGAGTACTGAGAAATTGAAGCCTGGGGCCTCGTCTAAAGATCATGGGGGCTCTATGAGAAGATTCAGAACAGTATACTGGCAATTGTATGAGACTTACGATCTCAGAAGTATGACGCCGGAGCAGATTCTGGATGTCTTGCCCCCTGAGTTCAATCGCTTCAAACAGGACGGTGGTTCAGAATGACTGACCAAGATTCGGAGCAGATTCTAACATGTGAGCACTGCGCATGGGAGATGAAGGTCCCTCCAGGGACCCCCATAGCTCTTCTGAGGAATGACTGCCCAGAGTGTGGGAATGAGGTAACAATGTACTCTAATCCAAATGAAAAGGAAGTTTCTGAAGATTTTGACCGGGATACCATAGGCTTTGACTTCCTCCCGCCACCCTTCGAAAAAGAGGACTTTGAAAGCTTGGAATTCGTAGATCCCCCTGAACAAGGCAAAGGGACGAGCAAGCCATGGACGGGGTTTGCCAATAGGATAACACCCGTGATTCTCGCCTCCCAAATAAGCGCCGATATGGAGAGGAGCGGTATCCCAGTCGATGAGAGACTTATCGATAGATTCTCAGAGATAGGAAAGAAGTACAGGAAGTCCCTCCTAGCAGCAGAGGACGAGCACGGGATCTCCAGGGGGATGAGGCTGTCTGACGGGTTCCCACAGGACTCTGAAAAGTCAGTGAGGAGGTTCTCCAGAACATACCTGGGAGCAGACTCAAAGAAGCGGGCGTTTGAGGAGGGTGGCTTGGCCCAGACCCTCGGACTAATCTCTGTCCAACTCCAGGAGGAAGACGGTCTAGAGACAATAGTCGTCCGAAATACCGATACCGGTAAGGCGGCCCTCACAATCCCACTCCACAGGAACCTGAAGGTCGTGAAGGAGACTCACAAGTCGGGGCTCGCTGGAGACATCACCATACCCAAATGGGTATCAGACGCTGGAGTTGACAGGATACTCATGATCATAGAGGGAAGATCGAATGGTGAGTACCTTTGGATAAAGTTCCTCTTGGCACAGATAAACTCACAGATCCAAGGCTTAGATATCGAAGGGATGGTCGACAGGGAGATTCGCAGGGAGTTAGCGGACGGCTCCCTCAGAAGATGGTTCGAGAGGAACAAGGATGTACCAATAGTGGAGGACCTTAGGAAGTCGGGAGCATCAGAAGATGAGATATCAGAGGCCTTAGAGGACAAGATAAAATCAACGATCACAGGAACTCTTGGCAGGATGAAGGAGATGGCCCTCATCTTCCAGTTCAAGAAGGCGAGGAAGACGTACTACAAGACGACCAAAAGGGGAAGGGAATGGGCCATGAAGATGGACCAAATGGATTATGATTGAGGTCCCAGGCATGAGAGGGGTAACGAGGAGCGAACGCTCTGTGTCGAAATTCGTAGTGGAAAACCCCTCTCTGGATTTCAGGCTCACCAATCACGTCTTCGACCGACTCAGGCACCGAATGGGTTGGACTAGATCCCAAGCGAGGGCAAGGTTCCCCGGAAGACGGATCAGAATTTCCCTGTCAGAGGGAATTGTAGAGCCCGCCAAAGGCGGCGCTTGGAAGATTCATCTGTTCGGTTGGGGAAAGTTCGTCGTATTATTCGACGTCGACACCGAAATCTGGGTAGCCGTGACATTCTACCCCGAGAAGTGGTGATGTCTTCGCCAGGATAATACCTGGCTAGCCGTTCCGAGGTGCCATGATCCCCAAGGCAATAGACCTATTCGCCGGTCCCGGGGGCCTGAGCCTAGGGCTCAAAGAGGCGGGGTTCGATATCGTCGCCGCGGTGGAGATGGACCCCGATGCCGGGTCGACCTACAGGCATAACATCGGCAATCACACCGAAATAGAGGACATAACCAAGTTCAGGCCCAAGACGCTCAGAAGAAAGCTAGAGAAATCAGGTATACTGGCTCCCGGGGAGAACATATCTCTCATTGCTGGTGGTCCACCATGCCCGGGTTTCTCTCTAATCGGCAGATCGAAGATAATGGACCTAATCAAGAAGGGTGAGTACGGGAACAGCAAAGACCCTCGTCACGCATTCATAGACGACCCAAGAAACCACCTCTTCCTGGAGTTTGTCAGATATGTCAAGGAGTTCAAGCCGAACTACTTCATCATGGAGAACGTTTCTGGCATGAGTTCCTATCAGATTGAGGACGATCCTATCGTCGAGGTCATCAAGAGGAAATTTGGTAGGAATTACATCGTTGAAGAGAACATACTCAATGCAGCAGATTTCGGAGTACCACAAGACCGTAAGAGAATCATATTCATGGGCCATAGAAGAGGGGTTCGACCTTGCAACTTCCCAATTCCGGTAGAATCATCCTCAAGACTCTCGACCTTGGACGCGATACATGACTTTCTGGGCGTAGAACCGACCAAGAATGGACGGGTCAAAGTGAATGACAAGGGAAGATCTCGTCGAGGGTTGGAATTCAGGAGGATGATGAGAAGATGGGAGACGGTCAGACCTGACGGATCTAGGGTCTGTAGTGTAAAAGGTCTGAAGACATCACACTGGACACGTAGTGTAAATGAACGCGATAAGATTCTCTTCAAGTATATCAAGAGCGGTGCGCCATCTCTGAAGATAGGAGATGTGGAGTTTCCCCCCTCGGAGCCGAGACAGATATACGGTGATATATTTCCAGCATTATGGAAAACCGATCTAGTACCTGCATTCGAACGATCTGACATGAGGGCATGGAAATACCGTCGCTACTACGTCGAAGCCCGCTCTGGAAAGAGGTGGTTGATGTACGAGCAGAAAGGCTTCAAGGACAAGATGAGGAGGATCAGGTGGGACAGACCAGCTCCTACAGTGGTAGCTCATCTAGCCAAGGACGGTTATATGTTCATTCATCCCTTCTTCAATCGAACCATTACTGTTAGAGAGGCAGCAAGATTTCAGTCCTTCCCCGACTCATTCGAATTTCAGGGCTCCATGGCGAGTCAGTTCAGACAAGTCGGAAATGCAGTCCCACCGATTTTGGCCAAGGAATTGGGAACTGCCGTCCTAAATGCAATGAACTCACACTAGGGACTCATTCTATGAGGCCCATGACCTTGGCGGCATACTTCGCTAAGGTCAGGATTTCACCTTCATCCATCTCACTTTCCTTTCTTTCCATATCCCTGCAGTCGGTAATCCCCACTCTCTCTAGTTTTGGCTCAATCAAATCCGTTTCAAAGCAGACTTCTCCATCTTCCTCAGTGACATATCCGCACATTCTGACTAGTAATTCCCAAGTCTCCTTTGTCACTGGCAAACCATTGCCAGAGGGATGAGGGAACTCACCATGATCAAGATGATAGTTGCATATGGGGCGCATTCCAAATGGCTCATCTGTAAAACCCGGGAAAATCTCTCGCTCAAATTTACTAGTAGACGTGCTCTCCTTCGATTTGATGAACACTCCCACACCAAAATCATGCCCATCCTTGTGGCTCCACGTATTGATACAGAACTCCTCAGCCCACCCACTACAAATCCTCCATGTCTCCACAAGCTCATCTCCCCTCATGGGTTGTGCATTGGAGTCCTAACTTTTCATCATTAGGTAGGTTTTCTTTGGTTGAACCATTCTTTCAACACATCTCTGACTATTCAAGGAGAGAAGGCAATAGGATGTCTGACGCCTCTAGCTTACACTCCCAAATTGTATGCACTCTCCACCCCAAGTCCACCAGAGCTAACTCCTTTCTTTTGTCCCTCTCTACATTCCTCTCGAACTTCTCCCTCCAGTAGTCGACGTTCGTCTTCGGTAGCCCAAGGTTGCATGTCGGACAACGGTGCCAGAAGCACCCGTGGACGAATATCGCTAGCTTCTTTCCAGGGTAGGTGATATCCGGTCTGCAAACGTACCTGCCATCCTCGTCATCGATCCTCCAGTGGAGCCTGTAGCCGGGGTACCCTGCCTCTCTCAGCATCCTACGTACCCGTAGCTCGGGCTTGGTGTCCTTGCTTGTGTTCGCGATCATCACGTTGTGGACGGCCGGCGAGGACGCCGGGGGCGCCTCCAAGGCCATCTTATCGCCTCAGACCCACCCAGAGCCCAAGAGTCCGCTCAACGCCAGAATCCCCCAGAGCACCAACGGAGGAGCGTTTTCCTTCCAGCTCATCGTCATCTGGGTCTTGCCCAGGTTCCACTCAAGCCCCTGCGCGCATATGACGACGAACCAGACCCATACGGGGCCGGCGATCACGACAGCCATCCTGGCCATCTCCTCTCCCTCAAGCAAGAACGCCGTACCAAGCATCGTGACCGAGGTAAGAAGGAACCAACCGCTCACGAGCTTGTTCGTGTCGTCCTCCCACTCGGTGGGGAGGATAACCCCCATGATGGCGTGAACCACCGCGACGAGAACCAGCCATATCTGGGGATCTAGAATCGTATCGATCATACTATTCAT
>MDSX01044533.1_pt1 | contig 10552 bp, 8 predicted proteins | sample 811141 | NCBI WGS metagenome assembly MDSX01 (sample SAMN05326642, study PRJNA326480) | marine metagenome | isolation source: seawater | place: Atlantic Ocean: South East | collected 2010
CCCTGATTGAGATCTAAACAGCGAGAATGGATAAATGCAGACTGCTTTGGTTATCGGAGGAACTGGCCCGACCGGCCCTTATGTAGTTAATGGGCTGGCCGAGCGAGGCTACAAGGTCACAATTCTTCACACCGGACGACACGAAACGGATCTGCTTGGCCCAGAAATCGAACACATTCACACGGATCCATTCGATGTTCAGAAGACTGCTGCGACCCTAGGTAGCAGAACGTTTGACTTGGCGGTCGTAATGTACGGGAGGCTGCGCGAACTTGCCCTATTACTCGATGGAAAAGTGGGCCACTTTGTCTCAATCGGAGGCGTTGGGGTTTATTTAGGTTTTGCCAATCCAGACGAGTTGTTTCCTCAGGGAATGCCCGTTCCATTACCTTCAACTTCAAGCTTGGTTGGTGACGAGGAACATTTCAGGAAGTTGCGTCGGATTAGGCAAACTGAGGAGGTGGTTTTCGCTAGCCATCCGGAAGCTATTCATCTCCGTTACCCACAGCTATATGGCCCCAGACAGTTGTTGCCTAGAGAATGGCCGATCGTGAGGCGTGTGCTCGATAAGCGTCCTTTCTTAATCGTGCCAGACGGTGGTTTGACAGTTAAGAGTCAAGGGTGGGTAGAGAATGCGGCACACGCAACGCTTCTCGCCACGGAACGACCTAACGCTGCTGTCGGCAAAATCTATAATGTGGCCGATTCTTACTCACTGAGTGTCAGGCAAATAGCTGAAATAATCGCTGAGGAACTCAACCACAGTTGGGAAATAATTTCCCTTCCCCATGAAGTAGCTACCTCCACCCGTCCTTTGCTAACAAGTTGGTCAAGTTCACATAGGGTCCTGGATATCGGCCCCACGGTGAAAGATCTTGGTTACAAAGATTTGGTAGATCCCATCGAAGCTTGGCGACTCGCTGCGAGGTGGCTGGCAGATAACCCACTAGAGCCCGGAGGCGAACTGGAGAAACGCCTCCAAGATCCCTTTGAGTACGAGACTGAAGATAGGCAGTACCAGATTTGGCGAGAGTGTCGGGAACGTCTTTTAAGTGCAGAATGGACAACCCCACCAGGATTTTCGTCCGCTTACGTCGGTCGAGTGCCCAACCCAGCGGACAGTTAGCCCAAAACTCCTGCTTCGCGAAGGGCTTCAATCTCGTCTTCGGTAAGACCCAATAGGGAAGAAAGAATTTGATCGGTGTGTTGACCAAGCGTTGGGGCCGGCGTCCTTACTCCATTCGGACTATTGCTAGCAATCCATGGAATTCCAGTGTGTGCCAACTTTCCAACCACTGGATGATCTAAACGTTCTATAAAACCTCTGTCGTTTAAATGAGGATCCGTATCTAATAATTGTGCATCCAAAGAGGGAATCGCTGCAATGCCATTTGCCTGTAGCAATCTCGTGACTTCCCACTGATCTTTAGTGAGCGTCCACTTTCCAATTACCGCGTCGAGTTCATCCTCGAATACTTTCCTCGAAGGCTGCGTCAAGAACTTGTCGTCATCTACTCCCAAAAGAGTGGCCAGCTGTCGCCATTCCTCATCGGTTGAGCAACTTATTGCGACCCAATCGTCATCGCCCTTACAGCGGTACAAATTATGCGGCGCCATGAGAGGATCCCGGTTTCCGCATGGCTCAGGTTGATCGCCCGTCAATATTTTTTGGGTCCAGCCTTCCGCTGTGCTCGAAGCAGTCGCTTCCCACAGGGAAGTGTCAATGAATTGGCCTTCACCAGTTCGTCGCCGAGCAATTAATGCCGCTATCAGCAAATAAGCAGTCGCAATACCAGCAGCTGGATCACCCAAAGAAATCCCGACCTCTTGCGGCGTTCCGCCTTCGTACCCCGTCATAGATGAGAGGCCTGATAGCGGGGCGGTCGTCGGCTCATAGCCTAGATAGTTGCGATATGGGCCGTAATTGCCATAGCCGCTGATGACACCGACAATTGCGTCAGGACGCTCTTTGACCAAATCCTCATAACCGAGCCCAAACTTCTCCATCACTCCCGTGGCGTAGTTGGAAACGACCAAGTCGCAAGTAATCGCAATCTGTTTCGCTATTTTTTGGCCTTCTGGGGTCGATAAGTCGAGGGTGATACTTTTCTTTCCCTGGCCCCATTGATTGAAGTAACCATTTGTGTCGACAGACGCTTCATGCTGAGCAGAAAATATAGGAAGTCGTCTACCTAAGTCAGGTGCCTGGCGGGACTCCACCTTTATTACCTCCGCCCCCAGGTGGGCAAGGTGCATCGTACAAAACGGTCCGGCCCACACCCAGGTAAAGTCTGCGACGGTTACTCCCTCCAGAGGTAACGACCGCTTCTCGCGAGATTTTATTTGGGTACTGCGCGATTGTTCAAAAGTCGCGCCCTGATGGCCTCCTAGCGGCGGGGCGGGCTTACGAATTGACCAATGGGAATTCGATAGGCGGGCTACAGGCCCGGGCAAAGTAATTTTTCCTAGACCCGGCTGTTCTACGTCTACCAAGAAACCTCGTTCTTTCAGGTGAGGATCTTGCAGCATCTGTTCAATCGAATTCACTGGAGCAAATCCGATCCGATTTCCTTGACCCGTATGAAAAAGGTCCATAACGCGCTGCGGAGCAGCCCACTCTGCTAGCCACATGTGGAGCAGATCTTCAGCATCCCATCGTCCCTCCTGGGTGTCGAAGATTTCCATCGCAGCCCAATCGGGTGACCCCATCACTTCTTTTAATCGGGTCCACTGATCATCCTCAACGCAGACAATAAAGATACGGCCATCCGCAACTTCGAATATTCGCCATGGGTTTAAGATCCGAGATCCAGTTCTACCAGGCACCTCTCCCAGGTAACTCCAACTGATAAACCCAGCTTCTAGCATGCTGGCGATATACGCCATGCCTGCTAGATCTAGATGTTCACCCTCACCCGTTGAGAGTGCTCGATCAAGGGCGCCCATGGCAATCGTCGCTGCAGCAAATCCAATTTGAAACGCCGCCTGCTGGCCCGCTGGCTTTAGCGGTGGGAGTTCTGTTTCCTCCATGCAACCAGGGGTCATCCACCCCCACCCCCCACCATGAATGAGGTGCAAGTCTTCAGCTTTCCAACGTGAGTAAGGACCTGAGCGCCCGAACGGAGTTACCGAGACGGTGACTAGAGATGGATAGCTTTGCCTCAGCTCATCCTGGTGCAGACCTAAAAGGTCGGCTTTGTCCGGAGGAAGGTCATGAATCAGTAGATCGGCTTCTTCTAGCAACGCTTGCAAATTGGACACATCTGCCGAATCTTCAAAATTCGCTGTGACGCTGCGCTTATTTAGATTGAGATGAGTAAATAAGCCACTCTGGGAAATGTCAGGTTTTCCCGGGAAAGGCCCTCGGTGACGAGAACGGTCCCCTTCCGGAGGCTCCACTTTAATCACGTCGGCGCCTAAATCTCCGATGAGTCGCGTCGCCCAAGGCACGGCAATCATCTGACCAATTTCAACTACTCGGATCCCTTCTAGTCCTTGCATCTCTCTCTAATTCTCTTCCTCTCAACTTGTCGGTAAAGCATGCCCTATTGGGAGGCTTCCTGCACGAGATGACGTCGGGCGCTATCTATGCTGCACTGGAGGCGAGGAAAAGGGGAGCGATGAAGAACCGCAGCTACGAAGAACGTCATCAAGCAGCACTGGGCGTCTTTGATGCTTTTATGGGTGGCTCAGTAGCTGAACCCGAGAGAGGTGCCCGCTCGTTTCGCAGACAGCACGGAGCATTAGGGACTTTCGCGTTCGATGTTGTGATGGGTGATGTTTGGTCTCGATCTCAACTGAGTCCTCGAGATCGAAGCCTGATTGTAATTTCAGTGTTAGCAACGATTGGAAGCACAGAGGAGTTATCTCTACACACTGAGGTCGGATTAAATAATGGCCTAACTAGATCAGAGATTGAAGAGACCATTATTCACGTGGCTGCCTATGCCGGGTTTCCAATGGCAATGCAGGCAAGCAGGGTTGTGACGTCGCGCTTTTGCGAGATCGACGGAGTAGATCGCCTACCAGAGCGCAAAGGCGCAGCTGAGTTGAGTGACGTTGAACGTCGAGAGAGAGCCCATGAGGTGCGAAAGTCGCTAACTGGAGGCCGCTGCGCAGATGACATCGAGGCAGACTATGCCGCGTTAGTCGAGCATCTCGGCGAAGTAGGAGTTATTGCCTATCACTGGGCATTCGGGGACTTGTGGGCTCGCACAGAGCTCAATCGCCGAGATCGCAGCATGGCCGTTATCAGCATCCTCACCGTATTGAGTAGAATAGATGAACTTGCCTTCCACATTCCCGCTGGATTAAACCACGGTTTAAGTCGCGTGGAAATCGAAGAGATCATGGTCCAGATGACGATTTACGGTGGTATACCACGCGCGGTTGAGGGTATTCATGCGGCTAAGGGCGCCTTCGCGAAGATTGACGCTAGGGGCAACAACCCCAGCTGAGCAGCCTCAATTGAAATTGCCAAAGCGCGATTGCGCGTCATCAGTTTGAATAGCACGAGCCGAGGCGTCTCCATCAAATTCTGACAAGTCCCCCAAACGACTCAACTGGTTATAGCCGCGCAGTTGGTATTTCGACATCTGAACGGACATGGCCGGCAGTGCCAGAATTTTCTGCACCCACCGCTCTATTGAGTCATCAAGTTCATCTACCGTTTGTGTTACTTCATGCACCAGGCCCCATTCGGCTGCTTTTAGGCCATCGATTCGTTCCGAGGTGATGATCATTTGCCGTGCACGTGCAGCCCCTATTTCATGGATTAGTCGAGGTGTCGCTCCCCATGGCAAAGGAACGCCAAGTTCGACCTCCGGAACATAAAAGAGCGAATCTTCGGTACAAACCCGAAAATCGCATGATGCTGCAAAGCAGCACCCTCCTCCTATTGCATGGCCATGCACGCGAGCAACAGTTACAACATCACAATCTTCAATGGCTCTAGCCGCCCTGCGGCCTAGCTGCCCCAGATAGCGAGCCTCAAGATCATTTACTGGTTTCGGAAGTTTTTCTTTGCGGTCGGCACCGGCGCAAAATGATTTCCCTTTGCCTCCAAGCACTGCTAAACGGAATTCTGATTGGGCGTTTAAAGCCGTAAACAGATCGCCTACTTCCTGAACCATCTGTTGGTTGTGGGCATTGCGTGCTTCAGGCCGATTCAGCCAGATACGGAGCACTTCGCCGTCGGGTACTAAGTCAATAGTTCGCAGGTCCATTTTGAATGCCATATGGACAGTCTTGCCTATATTCAGGATCGTGGTCGCCCTAATCTATTGGGACCATTAGTCACAAGTACTATTTACGATCCCCGCTCGGCTTGGTCGCAAAAAGTGGCGCAGCAAAGCCTAGAGCGGCAACCGCTGCAGCAAAGACGAAGGTCGTGCGGAGACGGCCAAGCGATAAATCGGTCCCAGCAAAAGCCAACATGGACTGAATACCTAAAATCATGCCCATCCACATAACTGTCTGATTCATGCCATTAGCAATGCCTAAATCTCGATCAGCAACAGAATTCGCGACCATCGTCTGATAAGCGGGGGAACCAATTCCCGCTGATACGCCAGAGAGAACTAATCCAATCATGATGAATAGAAGGCCATATCCTGCAGGATCACTTCCAACGGCAAAAGCCAGCATCGATGCAATCATGGATGCTGACCCCACAATCATAGGAATTCGCATTCCAATTTTACCGACGAGCGAACCTCCCAGGGGCGATGCGATGGCAAAGACTCCAGGCCTGGGAACCATCAACAATGCAGCGGCACCCACCGAATAGCCGTAAGGACCCTGAAGAACGCTTGGGATAACCACAAACGCGCCCATATAAGCGAACTGGTTGAAGGCTGCCGAAACAAGGGGTAAGGCAAAGGTCGGTTTAGCGAAGAGTCGAACGTCTAAAAGTGGTGATGGGACGCGACGCTCCCAAGAAATGAAAAGAATGTATAAAGGAAGACTCAGCCCGAACATCAAAAGGGTTGGTATGTCATTGATTATTGATCGTCCGCTGCTCGTAACACTCGGAATCCGGGTAATCGCGAGGAGCACCAAAAGAGTTGCAGATGCAAGAAGCACTGTTCCCAACCAGTCAATAGGCGTCCGCTCGCCTTTGGGGATGGGTTTGACCACGACAATTGCCAAGATCGTTGCTATCACGCCAACTACCCCAAAAGCGGCAAAGATGGACCGCCAGCCAAGAATGTCGAGCAATGGGCCACCGGCAACAACCCCAACGGTTGGAGCCCCCGTCATTGCGAATTGGAACCACCCGACTGCCTTCGCTCGATCTTGAGCTCCGAATGAATACATCAACAGCGCCATACCGTTTGGCATCAATAACGCACCGCTAATCCCGAACAGAACTCTGACACCAATAAAGCTGCCAATATTCCAAACCCAATAGTTAGCGATCATGGTGATAGTCATGCCAACTAGACCAACAATAAAAGTGTTTCTGTGGCCATAGATATCGCCTAATTTTCCACCTGCGGGAGTACCAACTGCCATGGCAAGCATTAGCCCAGTCAAAACCCAGCCTGCCGTGGCTGTGGTTGTATCTAAGTCCGAAGCAATCGTGGGAAGAGCAGCAGTCACCAAGGTCATGAGCGATCCGAAGCCAAGCACGGAAAGTCCAATTACCCAAAGCAAAGACCATCGGTAATTTGGTCTGTCGGAGTCAACTCCGACCGCACGAGTGACGGGTTCAACCCGCCAAACAGCAGGTGCTCTTCTGGGTTGTGCAGTGCTCACTTCCTATAAGTATGTAGGCCAGACACTTATTTTCTACACAATTTTAGATTTTGGCTACCTTTTCACATTAGGGGAACCACTATCGAGTCAGTCGTTGATCCGTCAGCATCGCCTGCGCTTGAGACAAAGCGATTTCGCCCATCTCCGGATGAGTTAGGACCCAAAACTTTTCATTTACGACCGCATCTAGGACCATGGGTCCCACTTCTGCCGGATCCATTCCATTAGCCAAAGTTCTAGTTAGGAAGTCCCAGAACTTCTGTCCTTGTTCCGAGTCGGTATGTTTTGCTGCATCATCGGGGTCCCTATTCCTCTCACTCTCAGTAATCCGTGTATTAATCGGGCCAGGACACAGAACTGATGCTCGCACCTTCGAATCACGCCATCGAAGATCGCGTTCAAGAGAGGCCATTAACGCGACCACCCCGTGCTTGGCGACGTTGTAAGCCCCTAAAGATGCCCCGGCATATAGTCCTGCCATTGACGCCGTGGAGTTGATGTGACCCTCACCCTGTTCTTCTATTAGGGGAAGGAAAATTTCTACACCATAAATTGGTCCCCATAAGTCGATATCAAGAGTCCACTTCCAGTCCGCTAGCGAGGTGCTGCCGACAGGTGCACCAACTCCAACACCGGCATTGTTGCAAAGAACATGTACCGCATTGAATTCTTTAATGGTTGCTGCCGCAAGCGCTTCAACGTCACTTAGCTTCGATACATCGGTTCTGACCCCAAGGACGCTGTGACCTTGAGCCGATAGTTGACTGACTGCACTAGCCAAAGCTTCCTCTTCTATGTCTGCAAGCACCACTTTCATGCCCGAGTCAGCAAATGTTTGCGCCATAGCAAGTCCCATGCCGCTGGCTGCTCCTGTTACAACAGCGACTTTGCCGCTTATATCCATTCGAAACCCCTTAGAAGCTGAGTCGCCGACTTTTCAGGAAAAGTCAATGACCGTTCGCGCGCCGACTCGTTGACGCATTTGCTCATAACCTTCGTTGATTTGTTCAAGGTGAATATGACTTGAGATCATTTCGTCGAGCATAAGACGGCCGTCAAGGTACATATCTACGTACCGAGGCATATCTACTCGGAATGAGTTGGAGCCCATCATGGAACCCTGAAGTCTTTTCTCCATCATGAAAACCTCGTATCCGGGTATTTCGATTTTTTCTCCAAAGGGCATCATTCCGACGATGACGGTAGTGCCACCCAACTTTGATGCCGCCCAGGCCTGTTCACATGTTGACTTGAGGCCAATGCACTCAAACGCATAATCGACCCCACCTTTCGTCATCTCGTGGATCGCCGCAACTGCGTCGGTGTCGGCTCCATTTACGGTGTCAGTAGCTCCCACTGATCTCGCGGTTTCAAGCTTGTCAGCAGTCACATCAACCGAAATAATGCGGCCAGCACCAGCAATGCGTGCACCTTGAACGGCAGATAATCCAATTCCGCCGGCACCAAATACAGCAACCGTAGAGCCGGGCTCAATTTTTGCTGTTTTAAATACAGCTCCGACCCCAGTTGTAACGCCGCACCCTATTAGAGCGGCACGATCCAGCGGCATGTCATCACGGATAGCAACAACCGCATTTTGATGGATAAGCATCTCTTCGGCAAAACCACCAAGTCGGGCAAACTGCGTAACTTCTGTGCCATCACCCTTCGTTAAACGAGGAACTGCATCTCCCGATCGGCTTACTGCGGAATTGTTGCGACATAAATTAGGACGACCCGTAAGACATAAATCGCAGTTTCCACAGAACACGGATAGGCAAGTAATTACGTGATCGCCTGGTTTCACATAGGTAACATCCTCGCCTACGGCTTGAACAATTCCGGCACTCTCATGCCCCATGACCGCAGGAACTTGGGTTGGCCAAGCAGCGTCCATAAAATGCAAGTCGCTGTGACAAAGCCCCGCATTTACGACCTGGATTAGAACTTCGTTCGGATCCGGCTTGTCAACAGATATGTCTTCTATTTCTAATTCGCCTGGAATCTGGTTTAAAACGGCAGCTTTCATTGCCCTTGTCCCCTCTTATTAACATGGTGGTGGCCTAAAAACGATCGTAGCCAAGGTAGATAGCAGTTGTCACCAGAAAACAATCAGGAAAAATCTACGGATACGCGAACATACGCATTTAGGAATAGTTGTTCAGCAACTATTTTGCCATTTCGTTAATCGCAAGGCAGCTGAGTTATTTTGTATTAAATCCGCTCATCTATGCGTATGTGTAAGCCTTAATCCGGATACTCCGCATCAGCTGAACGCCCCATGCGCAAGACCTGATTATGCGTTGAGACCCAAAGTGTTAATGCGATCAAACCCAACGATGCCATAAGGACAACTGCTAGCGGAGCTCCCAGCGGTTCAGCTACCTCACCAAGCACAAACGTGCCGACGGGTAAGGCACCGATTGCCATACTCAACAAGCCCATAGCCCTTCCGCGCATTTCATTGGGAACCGTCGCAAGGACAAGCGTGGATTGAGTTGCGCCAAAAAATCCGCCACCAGTTGCTGCCACGAAAAGAGCGAATGCCGCCATAGGAACAGAATTACTAAGTCCGAACGGAATCAAAATAATCAGACCAAAAGCAACTCCCCCGATGTAAACACGACCCCGTCGTTTAGGTTCCCAAAGACCCGTCACAAAAGACCCTGTCATCATGCCGAAGCCGGTCATCGCTGCTATGAGGCCAACTTGGCTTGGACTTGCGTCTAGGCGGTCACCAATTCTTTGGACCGCAGGGAAATAGGAGAATAAGAAAAAGTTAGCGACGACGGTTACTCCCAAAATGCTGAGCAAGCCGCTGTTAGTTTTCACCAAAGCGAATCCCTCTTTGAGTTCCTGAACCGTCGACGAGGAATCAAAAGCTGCGCTTACAACTCGCGTTCTTGGCGGGACCCAATACAGACAGAGGAAGCCTGCGAGTAATAGCCCTCCAACAACAAAGAAAGCTTCACCGACACCAAGGGTCTGCGCCACACTTCCCCCGATTAGGTTCCCTACTGCCACGCCACTCGCAAGAGTAAACGACTCATATGCCATCGCATTATCGATTCTTTGAGTACCTACTATTTCGAGAACAAGAGCACGACGGCTCGTCATATCCCCTACCCACCCAACACCTGCAAATAGCAAAAATGGATAGATAATCCATGTCGACAAGCGGTTGTTCATCTCCAGCAGACCAACGAAAGCAACTGTCGGCACTAGGAGGGCGAGTTGCCATTGGATGGTGCGCAAGCGATCGAAGCGATCGGCAAAAACTCCACCGAGAGCACCACCGAACAGGAGAGGCGCCCACATTGTGGTCCCAGTGAGCTGAACCATTCTCGGCGAATCGGTTACCTCATTAACCCAGAAGGCGCAGAGGAACGCTATGCCCCATCTCGCCCAGTGCCAGCACATGCCCGCAAAGAGGAGCGGTAAGAATCCCTTAACTGCAATTGCACTTCGATCACGTCGGGAACCATGCGGCGTTGATCGTAATGCGGACATCGACGGATCCTAGGTTCACCCAATGACAAATGCTCGCTGGCTGCATTTAATGCCTACGATGCGTTTGATGGAAGAGCATTTAAAAGTTTGTGTGATACCTGGTGACGACGCGGCGCCAGAGGCCGTATATGCATCTGTTCATGTCCTTGAACAGCTTGACTTGCCGATTGACTTCGAATTAGCTCCCCCAGGAACCGATTTAGTCGACTTGAGCAAAGATGAGCGAGAGAGTTTGATCCACACTCGAATCGACGCATCGGATACAGCGCTCTTTGGCGCTAGC
>MDSX01073946.1_pt1 | contig 10547 bp, 2 predicted proteins | sample 811141 | NCBI WGS metagenome assembly MDSX01 (sample SAMN05326642, study PRJNA326480) | marine metagenome | isolation source: seawater | place: Atlantic Ocean: South East | collected 2010
CAGAAGAAGTAGAGTATTCTATGGAAGATGCAATTGAACTTTTGAAAAATTCAACAATTTTTGATCAATTTGTAACAGATACTATGAATGACTTTGAACAGTTTTCCGTTAAAAAAGGCGAAACTGACACAAAAAACTAACTGACTACCTCCAAAGTTCTTTTGGGGGTGGAGGTATGACAGCAGATCAATATCTATTGATGTGCGAACAGATGGGTTGGGAACCAAAAGAGGAAGATTTACCTCAAGACGGCTCCAACCTATCTCTAGAGTGTCAACAAGCTCTAACTGTTCTTAATGCTCTTCCTGATATATGGGAAGGTATGAATGGTACTTGGTTAGGAAAAGACTATAGCGGTCTCGGTACTATCATGGATATCTACGAAATTGATGACAGACGTGCAGTATTTAATCTATTAAAAGAAGCAGAATCTTTATTAGGAAAATACTATGCCCAACAAGCAAAGTCACGTAAGTAAAAGTATAAGGGGATAGCTGTTGGCAACTATTAAAAATACCATACAAACTAACTTTTCTAGTAAAGGCGCTAAAAAAGTAAAAGATGATACAGAAAGTGTAGGCCGTGCCCAGACTCGTATGGGTCAAGCCTCTGCTAGTGCTGGACGCTCTTTTGCCGCTCAATCTCAAGGATTGGGCGGTTTAGTTGGTGCTTATGCAGGTGCTGCTGCTACTGTATTTGCTTTAGAAGCTGCATTTAATGCTTTATCTAAAGCTGCAGAAGCTGAAATGATTGTAAAAGGTACTAACGCACTTGCTGCAGCTGTAGGTCAGCAAGGTCCAAAAATTCTAGAAAGTATCCAAGAAATAGCTCAAGGACAATTAACTCTAGAAGAAGCTGCAAATGCGGCCAACTTAGCGTTGTCTTCTAGTTTTAGTGCTGATAAAATTGAAAAACTAACCGAAGTAGCATTAGGAGCCTCAAGAGCTCTTGGTAGGAATCTTACTGATGCTATGCAAAGAATTGTTCGTGGTGCAGCTAAAATGGAACCAGAACTTCTTGACGAACTTGGTATATTTGTTCGAATAGACCCTGCTGTTGAGAGATATGCTAACTCATTAAATAAAGCTACCTCTGAAATATCAGATTTTGAAAGAAGACAAGCTTTTCTTAATGCTATTATTGAAGAAGGTACTAGAAAATTTGGTGATATTGATGTAACTTCTGATAGTGCTCAAAAATCTTTAGAACAATTAAGTGTACAAATTAATAAACTAGCTAAAGATTTTGGTCAGTTATTACTAAAAGTTCTAATACCTATAGTAGATTTTTTTAATGATAATTTTGGTAATGTGTTAGTGTTATTTTTAGGTATATTGACTCTTGTGTTTGCTAAAGCAGGTCAGATAATGGGCGGCTTTGTTAGTAAAGGTTTAAAAGATTTATCAAGTTTTAGTATTGGATTAGCTGATAGTACTAAAGATATGAAAAAATTTGAAGCTGCTTCTACACAACTACAAAAAAGTTATGCAGCTGATCGTAAATCTACTATGGGTAAACAAGGATTTAACCCCAGAATCGCAGAGAGAAGTGCTGAACAAACTGCTAGTTTATCCAATGCCCTAAAAGATCAAAGAGAAGGTAGCTTACAAAGTGTTGCTGCAATTGATAAAAATAATAAAGTTTTAAAAGAAAATCAAGGATTACTTACCAAAGGCACTGCTAGATATGATTTTCTTACAAAGAGAATTAATGCTAATAATGTAGCCTTAGCTGCTGGTGGTAGAGCTGCAGGACTTTTTGCTAAAACTGCTACTGGTCTAACTGCAGTAGTCAGAGGATTAAGTTTTGCTTTTGGTATATTAGGTAGCATAGTAAATGTTGCATTCATGGGTTTAGCAGTTGCACAATTAGCAGGTACATTTTTTGACAAAGATTTTATTACTATAATAAAAGATCTTATCACAGGTCTTAATGCAGAAATGCGCGAAGTTAATAAAGGTTTTGCGGCTATGGTAGTTGCTGCTGCGGGCGGTACAAAAGCTCTTAATGATTTACTAAAACGAGCGGGAGCTAGTGATGAAGAACTTAAAGGTGCTGGTGATAGAATCAATGAGCTAAGAGAAAGTTTAACTGCTTTAGGAATGGGTAGTGATTTAGTAATTGCCGCAAGAATTGATGAAAAAGCTTTACAAGAATCTATACCTGCAAATATAACAACAGAAGCATTGGCTGGTAGAGGAAAATTTGATACTAGCCAGTTTACTATGGGTGACGCTGATGGTGTTCGTGATATGTTTGATGTAGACGCTATCAAAGGCTTACAGATGTATGGTGATAACTTGCCTAAAATTGTAAAAGCTGTTGAGTTACTTAACAAAGTAAATAATGAAGAAGATGATGGTGTAGCAGGTTTATTAAGGGTAAGTTATGCTGAGATGCGTGCCTCTGATGAATTAGCAGATAAAGTACATAATGTAAAATCAGCTCTACAAGCTTTAGCACAGGCAAGAACACTGATCTCAGCTGGCGAAGGCAACAACACTAGAGCCCAAGCAGCGCGTCAAGGATTACTTGTAGATGAGTCAGTTATTAATAAAAGATTGACAGGTATTGTAAGAGAGCGATTAGTAGCAGAACAAGCAAAATCAGTTCATGATAAAGAGGTAATTGAAGATCTAAGAAAAGAATTAGCTTTAAGAGAACAACTTCAAAAAGTGTTTGACCAGCCTGGTGGGGCAGAAGCTGCAGGTCTTATATCTGGTATTGCAGAGGCTGCGGGAAGAAGCACTGCAGAAGTAGTTAAATCGATGCAAAATCCTCTTGTTAATTTAAATGGTGAAATTAGAATTTTTGGTGAACTAATTAAAAAAACAGCTGATGGAAACAGCATTTTTAGCACTCAGACAGTACAAGTGCAAGATTTGCTAACAGCTTACGCTGCTGCTGATAGTACTTTAGATATGTTACTAACAGATTTCCGTGCTGGTGCTATAGATAGTACTAAACTAGATTCTGGTTTATCAGGAGTTGCTACTCAATTAGCAGAAATAGTCAAGCTTGGTAAAGAAAGTGATCCTCTATATGCACAGTTAAAATTGCGTGCTGAAATAGTAGAAGAATTAAATGTACGATTAAAAAGACAAGAAGCTATAGTAAAAGCTATAAGTGCAGCTTTTAGTACTGAAATGAAAGCTGTAGACACAGCTTTTAGTTCTGGCGCATTAGACTCTGATGGTAAAGCCGCTTTAAATTCTACTCAAAAGTTAATTAATCAACGTCAGATATTAATTGATCAACAAAATGAAGTAGATAATACTATTTTTCAAACTCAGCTACCTCCAGCAGAGATGATGGCTAAAATGACTCCTGCAGAACAAGCTGCTGCTACAAAATTTGCAGCAGATCAAGAAGAGATGCTTAAAGCTAATGAGAAGACTAGAAAATCTGCTGCAGGAACAGCACTAAAACTGCTAGGTACTATGCAACAACAAGTTGAATCCGAAAAGAAAAAAGAAGTACAGTTAAACAAACAATTAGCTCTATTAACTGAACAAATAGCTTTACAAAGATCAATTACATTTGAGAAATTAAGAGAAATTAAGATTGCTGAACAAGCTGAAGGCAGACAGAAAGATATAAAAAATGCTGAAATCATACTTGATCTTGAAAAAGCGCAAAATGTACAACAAAAAGAAATGGCTGATTTTAATAAGCAAGAAACTGCTGAGATAAATAAACAAAATATCTTTCGTCAAGAAGCTATTAATCTAGAAAGACAAGTTGCTGCAGAAGCAGCTTTGGCTGCAAAAGAAAGAGCTAAAGATTTACAGGAAGGTGTATTAGATACTGCTGTAGCGCAAGGAGGAGATACACAACTTGCTCAGAGACAAGCATTAATTGATATGGAAAAGAATCTTGCTATAGACAGAGTTACTGAGCAAAAAACAATTTTACAAGAAGAGTTTGATCTAGCACAACAAAAACGAACTGATGTTAATAATGAAATGTCACAGAGACAGTCACAGATTGACAAAGAAATTACAGCATTAAATAATGAGTTTACACAAGAAAATGATCTAATTGCACTTAGGCAGGCAAATGAAAGACAAACAATTAAAGATGAATCAACTAATATTAAAGCTGATGCTGCCATAGCAAAACAGCAATTAACTCAACAAAAAATAGATATTGCTTCTAGAACTGCTTTAGCTAAGATAAATAAAGCACAAATTGATAGACAATCAGCTTTAGCAAGAGTGAATATAGAATTTGTTAAACTATTTGCTGACGAAATAAGAAACTTAAATAAAGTAGTAGAAAAAATAACAGGACAAGGTGCTGTGTTGGCATTTTCTGGTGATTCTGCTACAATATTAGAAGATTTGATAACAGATCTAGAAACTACTCAATCAGATAATTATGCAAAAGGTCTTAAAGTTCTTAAAGAGCAAGAAACAAGTCTTGGTAACCAAATTAAAGATATTGATAAAATAGCTAAGGCACAGTTAGCTCTAAATGATACTAGATTAACAAACTTAGTAGAGCAACAAGGTTTACAAGATTCACTTATTGCACAACAACAAGCAAATACTATGCTGCAACTTACGAATGAACAAGAAATATTACAAGCAAAACTTGACGGTTCTGAAGCAATAGACGCAGCTGAGGCTAGCACATTAGCAGGTAAACTAGCAGCTTTAGATGATGAAATTCATGGTGCAGAAATGGCTGCTCTTGTACAGAGTCAAGCAGCCGAGGCAAATCTTCGTCAAAAAAATGAAGAAAAAAGAATAAATGATGAACTCAATACTAGAAAATTAAAAGGATTAAATGATGAATTAAGTGCATTAGGTAATCAAGAAGTTATCGCTCAGAATCTACAGGACATATCTAGAGATAATTTAAAAGTCTTAGCTATGGAAAAAATGTCTCGTGATGAATCATTAAAAGTTTCCGAGCATGCTTTAGAGATTGAAAAGCTAACACTTGATATTGCTAACAACTTAACAGATCAACTCATTAACGAAAAGAAAGTAAGACAAGAAATTCTTGCAATAGAGAATCAACTTTTAACTGCTCAAGCAGAAGGTGCTGCTATAGCAGCAAAAGCTGGTGCGGCTAGATCTGCTACTGAAGATCAAATTAAGGTTCAAAACTTTATTGCAGATAATCGTATTGCTGGCGCAGCCGCCGCCGCTGTTGAAAGTAATTTAAAATTTAAGAGTCTTGAACAAGAGAGACAAGTAATACAAGCAAAAGAAGAAGAAAGTAAAAGAACTGCTAAAGTAGCATCTGAGGCAGCTGCTGCTGCACTATCTATAGAACAAGAAATCTCTGATTTAGCAGTTAAAAGACTCACAGAAGAAAAAGATTTTGTAATGAGTGCTTTAGAATTAGAAGTAAAAAAACTTGATAATTCACGAATAGAACTTGCAGCAGCTACTGAAACAAATAAAAAACAAATTGCAGTATTAGAGTTACAAAAAACGGCAGCTGCAACTGCGGCTAGACTTGCAGCAGAAAACAGACAAAATGAATATAAATTACTTCAGGCTAAGAATGCATTCTTAATTAGTGAGATTGCAGCTTCTAAAGCTGATATTGCGGCAAGAAAAGATTTAGCTGTACAAAAAGATCCTGGTATGGATACTACAAATATAGATGCACTGCTTGCCAGTACTGAACTAACAACTGAGTTAAAAGCACAGAATACAGAACTTGCAGCACAGGAACTTCTAGTTGTGCAAATTGGTAATGCACAGATAGCTGCTGCAAAACAACAATTTGACGACAGAATAGAACTTTTAGGTCTTGAAAATGCCTTAAATGATGCAAGAATTGCAAATATTGATTCTGAGATTGTAAGACAAAGTGAATTAACTATGTTACAATTATCAGCTATACAAGATAAGATAGATGCTGAAAAAGCAAATCTTGCACTTGCTGGACAACTTGCTGCTGCAAATAGTGCTGTCGAGACTCAACAAAATCAGAATAAACTAGCAGAGTTAGAAGCGCAAAAAGAGGCATTAATAGATCAAGCTAATATCTATAATACACAATTAATAAATTCTATAAAAGCAGAAAACTTTGCTATTGAAGATACTATTAAAGGCTTAACTGCACAAAAAGTAGCATTGCAGGCACAAGTTGATTTACAAAAAGCAAAACTTGATTTATCTGTTAAAGAAGCTGAATTAGCTTTACAGGCTGGTGCAAGACAGCAAGTTATTAAAGCACAAGAGCATATACTCGAACTAGCAAAAATGCAAAATGCAGAGGCAGAAAAAGCTGCAGCTCATACACAACGCATGCTAGAGCAACAAAACACATTATTTGAGTTAGAAATGCAAATTGCTAATATTAGAAGAGAAACTGCCTCAATTACTGAAGAGACTGCAAGAAAGTCTGCTAATGTAGATAAGCAAATAGAACTTCAAAACTTTATTCAAGAAAACCAACTAAAAGGTACTGCCGCAGCTATAGCACAGTATGATCTTAAACGTGAAACTAATATGCAAGAACAAACGTTGTTAGATAGACAAATTGAAGAATCTCAAAGATTAGCTGCACAAGAACAAGACAATATTAGCGCTGCTGATGGTTTAAGAATACGTAAACAGGAAGCTGATATAGCAGCTTTAGAAACTTCTAAAGCTATTGTAAGACAAGAAGCAGCTTTAGAAGTACAAAAATTATTAAATCAATTAAGAGCTTTAGAAGATGCAAAAACTTTAAATGATGAAAGAAAAAAGATATTAGAACTTGAAGCAAAAGTTGCTAAAGACGGAATCACAGCTGCCGCTGAGAAAACAAAATTAGACTTAGAAGTTCTTAAAGAAACTAATAATACTGTTATTGCTCAAATTGAGGGAGCTAAGCAGCGTGCAAGAATAGAAGCCGCTGTATTAAAAGCTGGTAATCCTATGGCTGATATTTCTCTAATAGATGCCCAAATAAAGGGTGCTACAGAAGTTGTTAAACAACTAACTACTCAAAATGGTTTGTTAGATGATCAGATAACTAAAGTTGATGAAATTGCTGCATTAGAAATTAAAAAGATAGACGATAATCTTAAGACTCAGTTAAAACTAATAGACTTAGATAATAAACGTATTTCTCAAGAACAAGATGGTATAGCTACTAGTATAGAGCAGACACAGGAACTTAGAGATTTAAAAATTGCATCAATTGATGCAGAAATATCACGTATTAAAGAAGCAGGTGAGTTAGAGGGGCAAATTACTCTTAGTAACATTAGACTCTCACAAGCAGAGGCTGATTCTAAAATAGCTGCATTAGAACAACAGAAGCAAGCTCTTATAGATCAGGCAAGACTTAGTGGAGTAGACTTAGTAAATGCTGTAAGAAATGAAATAGTTGCACAAAAAGACAAGACTCGTGAACTAGATAAACAAATAGAACTTCTTAAAGCCCAAGCAAAAGTTAATGCTATGGTTAGAGCAAGTGAGCTTAAAGCTGTACAAACACAAAATTCTCAAAATACTGTAAAAAGAGATTTAACATTTCAAAAAGCTAGTTTAACTTTAGCAAGACAAAAAGCAGATATAAATGCTAAAGATAGAGCAACTGCTTTAGACATGTTTAAAATGAATCAAAAAATAGCGCAGCAACAAAGTGATTTATCTATGGCTGCAGCAAGTACTTCTGCTGCAGGAGCACAAGCAGGTATTCAAGCTAATGCAGCTAAAGAGACTGCTGCTCTACAAAATAAACTAGATAGATCTATTCTTAATCAAAGAGATACTGTAGCTTTACAAGTTAAACTTGCAGAGGTTAACTTAAAAGCAGCTTTAGCTAGTGCAGGAGTCAAAGCTAATTTAGCTAAAAAAGAACGAGATGCTGCTATGGAAGCTCTTGATCGTAGAGAAGCATTGTTAACAGAAGAGTTAAAAGCTCAAGGTGCAGCACTGCAAGAAGAAAGAGATCTATTTATAGAGCAAATGAAGATAGTAGAACAAGAAGAAGCCTTAGTACGTGAGAAAATGAAACAGGATATACTTCAAATGTCTAGAGATAAACAGAATCTTACAGCTTTAGAACAATTAGCTCTTAAAAAGAATGATGCAGATACAAAACAACGTCAATTTGAATTAGAACTACTTAAAAAACAATATGTACTACTTAGGGATCAAAGAGCTAGTAAGATGGCACTTCTTGCTGAAGAAGCTAGAATAACTGGCGCAGAGATGCCTACCCAAACTGAGACCGATAGAAGACTAGATCAAGGCATTAGAGATATGATAAAACAACTTGATATAAATATCGGAAAAGAAGGTCAAGTTGGTAGTTTAAAAGGTGACGACATAAAAGCTGATTTTGCAAGTCAAAGAGCAATTATGGGTGAAAGACAAAAAGATCTGCTTGCTGAATATAATAGTGTACTTGATCTACAAAGACTCAAACAAGATGGTCGTAATTTAGAATTAGCAGAGTTTGATAAACTGGCAGTTAAACAAGTTGAATCTTATCTGAAGAACTTAGAAAGCTTAGGTCTTGAGAGAGAGATGGTTGAACAAAACTTCGTAGCTAAGATGCAAGCAGCAGGTATGGAAGCACAAGCAGCTAAAGATTTATTTGCAATTACTAAAGAACGCTTAGAGTATCAACTAACAGCTGAAGCAAAATTAAAAGATATGGTTGAAGCGTTAATTACAAATATCAATGATGGACTCGGAAATGCCATTAACAAGGTATTTGATAATATAGCAGAAGGTAAATCTATTAAAGATGGCTTGGGTGATATATTTGCAGATACTTTTGAAAACATACGTAAAACTGTGTTGCAAAAAACTCTTATAGAACCCGCTAAAGATGCCTTTAGAGGATTAGTTGGTAATCTTATTCCAGGATTAGGATTAAACGAAGAAAAAGGTGCTGATAATGCTAAAGTTATAGATGGTGCTTTACTTACTACATCGGGTAGTGCAGGAGGACCAAGTCCTGCTGAAAAAATGAAAGAAGATGTAGAGAAAAAAGGTATGGGATTCTTTGACGGCTTTAAAGAAAAAGCTATGAATGTGTTTGGTAGTATGAAAGAAGGTATTGGTAACTTTGGTAGCACAGCTTTAGATACATTTAAAGGTTTAGGTGGATCACTTGGTAATATATTTAGTAGTGTAACATCTGGTCTTGGTAGCTTATTTGGTGGAGGTGGAGCCGGAGGTGGCGGAGGCTTTATGTCAAGCATTATGGGAATGTTTGGCGGAGGCGGCGGTGCTGCTGGTGGCGGTGGAGGCTTTATGTCAAGCATCATGGGTATGTTTGGTGGTGGAGCTCCTATGGCTACTGGTGGTTTAGTAGGTGTACGTCATATGGCACAAGGTGGACAAGTAAATGCACTTCGTGACCGTGTACCTGCCATGTTAGAGCCTGGTGAGTTTGTGATGCGTAAACCAGCAGTTAAATCTATAGGAGCAGGTAACTTAGGTCAAATGAACGCTACTGGTGCTGGTGGTATGGGTAATGTACAATTTAATATTGTTAATGAAGGATCACCTAAACAAGCAGAACAACAAGGACAGCCTAGACTCGATGCAGATAAAATTGTTGTTGATGTTGTAATGAGAGACTTAGCTTCTAATGGTCCTATTAGACAAGCTATGAGAAATGGATAAGATATGACTACTGCTACCTACCCTGATGATGCCATCGCACCTATAACTGCTTTTTCAGTTGTTGCAGATACTACTTTTACTAATACAGGCGCTCTTAGAGTAGCCTTCAATTTACCTAGTAGTGTAGAAAGTAAAGGTGAAGTAACTGTATTTCAAGAAGGAATCTTACAATCTACAGGTTCTTATTCTCTATCTAATGCAGGACAAACAATAACTTTTATAGTAGCCCCTAATGCTACTGAGCTGATAGTCAAAACAATATCTCTTCCTGCTAGGTATAGATTAAATAGAACTTTCCCCGCTGTAGCCGCAGAAGATTATAGTAGCACTCCTACAGTAACTAACGGTAATACTTATACTATTAATGGTGTTACTGAAGGTTTTGCTTTTCCATCTACTGTTAACGTAGCTACTACTAGTGATTTTATGGTATATGTAGGTGGTGTTTTTCAATCACCTAGTTCATACACATATCCTTCTGTTAGTTTAGCTTATCAAGGTATAGATATAGGCGATAATAATGCTGTTAACTTATTAACTAACTTTGCAGCTAACTTAACTGATTCTAGTCCTAGAACTAAAAGTGTTACTATAAATAGTGGCTCTGCATCTTTTAACCAAAGTAATGTAGTACTAGATGGTTCTAAATATATAAGCACTGCTTCTAGTAATGACTTTAATGTAGGCGAAGAAAAATCTTTCACATATGATACTATTATGACTCCTGATGCAGGTGCTAGTATGAGTTCTAATCAAACTCTATTATCTCGTTTTCAAGATGCTTCTAACTATTACTTCTTACGTACTGTAGGGTCAAATTCTAATGTAGGTTTTGTAGTAAATCATGGAGGTAGCTTAACAGAAATATATGGCGGTAACTGTAATGGGGCTACTAGTTATCAAGTAGCTGTGTCTTACGATAAAACTACTGCTAATTTACGACTCTAC
>MDSX01012694.1_pt1 | contig 10546 bp, 10 predicted proteins | sample 811141 | NCBI WGS metagenome assembly MDSX01 (sample SAMN05326642, study PRJNA326480) | marine metagenome | isolation source: seawater | place: Atlantic Ocean: South East | collected 2010
ATAATTATTCAATATAATGAAATATAATAAAATTAATTCTTTTTTAATAAGTAAGTATATAGCTATCAAGCGAAGAGCTTATATATTTTTTAAAAAAGACTTTAATCCATATCCGTCTATACCCAAAGGCATGAAATATAGCCCTAGTGAATTTTTAAAAAATCAACTAGACAATATGAACACTAAACTACAATTCAATCAAACTAACCTTAAAAATAAAAAATCTCAGCAAAAAATATTTAGAAAAAAAATTGAGAATTTAATAGTAATTAAAAAAGATATGAATTTTAAAATTATTAAAACTAAAAAGACTATTTATAAAAATAAATACATAAGAAAAAGAATTTATGTTTCTTTAGCAAAAGATAGAGAGTTACCAATTGATATTTTATTCAAGAAAGATTTAACTTCTCCAAAAGGTCTAATATTATGTATGCAGGGAACAAATTCTGGTGCCCATTTAAATCTAGGGGAAATTAGAATGCCAGCTGACGTTTTTAAAGTAATGTCAGGCAGTTCTTTAGCTTTACAAGCAGCAGATAATAATTTTATTGCTATTTCATTTGATAGAGTTGGATATGGCGAACGAAGAGAAACTAAATTATCAAAGTCTAGTCCGCTACCAGTTATAGATATTTCTTTACACACTCTTGCATTAGGAGGAAGTTTATTAGGAGAATCACTTTCGGAATTATATACAATTTGTAGTTGGTTAAAAAAGAAATATAAAGGACTGCCTTTATGGTGTGTTGGTTACTCATCAGCAGGAAATATTGCTTTAATTGGCGCAAGTTTATTTGATAAATTAATTGATGGAATATGTGTAGGAGGATGTATAGGATTATTTAAAGATACTATTTTAAAGAGAGGAGTATCTGCTCATTTAGAGGTAGTATATTGTAGAAAATGGTTTGAGCAAGATATGTTTTTACAACTGATTGCACCAAAACCCTGCTTAATTATAGCTGGAATAAAAGACCATATATGGCCTTATAAAGGCGCTAAAAAAGTTGTAGACTTAGCTAAGCCAATGTTCAGGCAATATAACTCTAGTAAAAATCTAAAATTAATAAAAGGATTAATGGGTCATACTTATTATCCTGATTTAATGTGGAGAGACATAAATAAATATTTTAAAAAATATTAATTCCAATTTCTTGGATCCCATAGTTTATGAGAATTTTTTTTTCCAAATTTAATAATTTCCTCCAAATCAGCATTACTTACAGATTTTGTTTGATTTTTTAAAAAGTCAGAAACTTGTGATATATTTTCAAAACCAATTACTAATTTAGCTTCAGGCATTAGTTTTTTTATACATAAGATACATATAATTGAAATATCTACATCTATTTCTTTAGCAATATTTTGAATATAGTTTATAGGCTTTGTCAAAACACTCAGATTTCTAGGAATTCTATTGGGATTCATAAACAATAGCCCTTGCACAAAAATAGATCTTATATGAATTTCAATATTATTTGATATTAACTTATTTATTTTATCTGATGAAAATATTTCTTGATTGAAAATATTACCTGGAGCTTGAATAATACTAATATTATTGGAACAGTAAATATCTTTTTCTTCATATATAGATATTCCAAAAGACTTTATTTTATTATTTTTTTTTATATCTTCAATAAAGGAGTTAATATTTAAATTTAATATATCTTGAGAATTGTGTAAGAAGAGTCCTCTTATATTATTTAGATTTAGCTGTTTTAAAGATTGGCAAAAAATATCATTAATTTCTGATTTATTAGCATTATTTAGTTTAGGAAGTTTAGTATAGATATTAGGAAGTATATTATTATTTTTAATCCATGCACCTAAAATATTATGAGAATTCTTATAAGCAAAAGCTGAATCATAACTATCAAAACCATTTTTATACAAAAAATTTAAAAAATTTAATTGTTCTTTAATATTAATATGTTTTTTTTTATTCGATATACCATATGGTTCACCTAACTGTGCAGTGCCAATAATAATTCTAGATATTAATTTATTTTCATTTTTTGAAATCAATTTTTTGCCAATTAGATTTTAAAGTTATCTCTTCTGCATATAATGTATGCCATGATACAAAGTGTCTAGGGCCATTATTATTTTTTATTGTTTGAATGTAAGGTAGTAGACATTGTCCAAGTATATTATCAATCCAATAATAAAAATATTTACTATCAATTTGATGCCATTTTTTTTTACCAAAAAAAATAAAAGCTATTTTTATAAAACTTCTAAATATTCTTATCCATAAAGGAGAAATAGTTTGCTTGAAGGTATACTCATCAGTCCAGACATCACCCATATTCATTTCAAATAAAACTTCTTTATAAAGGTTTTGCTTAAATTTATATTTTGGGGGTACCGTAGACCAAAACTTAATAAAAGAATAATCCCATAAGGGCAATGACCAACTCAAATTATAAAAATCATATACTCTTTGAAAATTAATTACATATTTAGATTGTCTATTTTCATATTCTAATAACTCTAAAATTCCATGAGGTGATATACCGTTTTTAATATTAATATTAAATGAATTAATTTGTTTTATAATTTCATTTTTTATTAAGTTTTTGTTTTTTGGAGTTTTAAGAGATTCCCATAAAGAATAATGTTTTTTATAATGTTCATTAAATATTATTTCACAAATTTTTTTTATATCTTTTTCTTTATTCCATTTCATAGAGTTATTTGGTAAATGTCCTCCAGATAGATAATCACCAGAATTGCCGTTTACAATCAAATCATTATTATTGAGATATTTTTCTTCTAAAAGAATTTTGATAGCATAACTATCTTGCATGCCTGGAGTAGCACAACCATCATTACAATTTTGAAAAAGTAATTTAAATTCTTTAGATTGATAGTATTTCCTCGCATTAATATAATTTATCTGAATAAATTTCCATTCAAACCCTAATGCCTTAGCAATTTTTTCTGAAGCCTTACTTTCAAAATTATTCTTTAACCCATAAGAAAAACATTTAACATTTTTATAATTTTTAAATTTTAGTCCCGAAGCTATTAATCTAGAATCCAATCCTGCAGATAAAGGAATTGCTATAGTTCTCCCATCAGCTTTTAATATTAAATTATCTAATATTTTATTAATTTCTGACATTAATTTTAATTTAAGTTTATCAAACTTAATATCTTTTGCTTGCCAAGGATTGTACTGAAAGTATTTTTTCTTACAAAATTTTCCACTTTTATCATAAAATATATATTCGCCTCCATTCAAATTATAGATATCAGACCAAAATGTTCCATCTGCAATAGTATAACCAGACATTTGGAAAGCTAATTTTTGAATATTGTTTATATTAGACTTAGAATACTTTGCTATCTTATTAGCTTGGTTTGATAATAAAAATTGCTCATTATTCTTATTCCAGTAGATAGGATAACTTCTGCATGTATCCACTGCAGCTAAAAACCATTTATCACAGGTTATAATAATTCCATAGTGGTCAAAAATTCCACTTAACATTTCTGAAATAGATTTTTCATTAATTAAATTATTTGTTAGATATACAATAGTATTTTGTGCTATAGCTTTAGCATTGTCAGAGGCTATCCAAATATCAAAATCATTAATATTATAATTTACCCATTTAGGCGATTTACCAGGAATAAATTTTACTATAGACATAATAATTATATAATTGATATTTTTATATTTTACTATTTTTTTTTATAGGCTAAGAAATGTTTAACCAGAAATATATTAGAAATTTTGCTATTATTGCACATATTGATCATGGGAAGTCTACTTTATCTGATAGATTAATTGAATTTTGTGGAACGGTAAGTAAAAGAGAAATGAAAGACCAAATTCTAGACTCAATGGATATTGAAAGAGAAAGAGGCATCACTATTAAAGCACAAACTATTAGGTTAAAGTATAAAACAGATGATGGGGAGGAATTTTTATTCAATTTGATAGATACACCAGGTCATGTAGATTTTTCTTATGAGGTTTCTAGATCATTATCTGCTTGTGAAGGAGCAATATTATTAGTTGATTCTAGTCAGGGTGTTGAAGCTCAAACCTTAGCAAATACCTGGTTGGCTTTAGAAGCAAACTTAGAATTAATACCTGTGCTAAATAAATTAGATCTTCCTGCCTCAGATCCAGAGAAAGTAAAATTACAAATCAATGATTTAATTGGTTTGGATTCTAAGGACATATGTGGTGTTTCAGGAAAAACTGGAGAAGGTATAAAAGAATTATTAACTTTAATTATAAATAAGATTCCTAGTCCTGTAGGGGATATTAACGAACCATTAAAAGCTCTTCTTATAGATGCTTGGTATGATTCTTATTTAGGAGTCATGGTTTTAGTAAGAGTTCATGATGGAGTTTTGAAGAAGGGTATGAAAGTTTCTTTAATGCGCTCAAAGAAAGAATACCAAATAGAGCAGGTAGGAATTTTGGACCCAAAACCTAAAATGGTTAGTGAATTAGGTGCTGGAGAGGTAGGGTTTATTACTGCTGCAATCAAAAATGTTTCGGATGCTTGGGTAGGTGATACTATTACACACATAAATAAACCAGCACTTATGGCTTTACCTGGATTTAAAGAGAGTATTCCTGTAGTTTTTTGCGGATTATATCCTACTGATGCAGGAGAGTTTGATAAATTGAGAGAGTCATTATCAAAGCTAAAATTGAATGATACTTCTTTTCATTTTGAGGTCGAATCTAGTGCAGCTTTGGGTTTAGGCTTTAGGTGTGGTTTTCTTGGACTTCTTCATTTAGAAATAGTTCAAGAAAGATTAGAGAGAGAGTTTGATCTTGATTTAGTTACAACGGCTCCTAGTGTTATTTACGAAATAAATTTGAATGATGGTGAAATCTTAAAAATACATAATCCTGCAGATTGGCCAGATAGCACTAAAATAAACTCTATAAAGGAACCTTGGATTCGTGCTACAATTTTTAGTCCTGATGATTATCTAGGTAAGATTTTAAAATTATGTAATGATAAAAGGGGAGTTCAAGTTGAATTAAGTTATGTTGGAAAGAGGGTAATGTTAGTTTACGATTTACCCTTAAATGAGGTTATATTTGATTTTAATGATACTTTGAAATCAATAAGTAGAGGATATGCTAGTTTTGATTATGAGATAAAAAAATATCAGGATGGAAGTTTAGTTAAGGTAAGCATGTTAATTAATTCAGAGTCAGTTGATAGTTTATCTTTTATAGTTCATAGAGATAGTGCTGAAATAAGATCAAGGGCTATATGTGAAAAATTAAAAGAATTAATTCCAAGACAGTTATTTAAAATAGCAATCCAAGCTGCTATAGGAGGAAAGGTAATAGCTAGAGAAACAGTTAGTGCATTAAGAAAAGATGTTACAGCAAAGTGCTATGGTGGTGATATAACTAGAAAGAAAAAGCTTTTAGAAAAGCAAAAAAAAGGTAAAAAAAGAATGAAACAAGTAGGTAATGTGGAGATACCTCAAGAAGCTTTTTTAGCTGCTTTAAAAATAGATTTAGGAGCTAAATAAATTAATAAACTTTTTGAGTAAAAATAATAGTAAATATAAAATAATAAGAAATATATATGTTTTTAGGCTGATAATAGGAATAAATATATTATACCATATTTCAGGGTTAATAGTTTCTACAATTTTCTGAAACCCAATCAATGAGTTTACATGAACTTTTGACCAAAAAGAAGCAATAGTACTATCTATATAGATAAGAATAGAAATTATTATTAATATAAATATAATTTTAAGTTTTTTCATATATGTATTATATGTCTAGATAAGATAAATGGTAGATTTATTTTATTCATATAGACGGGAGTATTTTTTGTTAACATATATTCAGATTGCACAATTATTTGCATTTGCTTTACTTATGTCTTTAGGACAAATTTTATTTAAGAAAACTGCAATGTCTTTGTCTAATAATATTAAACCGGAAGATGCACTTGGCTTAACAGAAGGAATTATTAAAGCTATGTCTACACCATGGTTATATTGTGCTTTATTTACTTATGGGCTAGCTACCATATTTTGGCTTTATATTCTGCAAAGAATTCCTTTACCATTAGCATATCCATTTTCAGCATTGGCCATGGTAATAGTGCCAGTAGCAGCAACTTTTATATTTGGAGATAAATTAACCTGGTCATATTGGTTAGGAGTTTGTTTAATTTTTTCCGGGATAGTAGTCATAGCAAGATAATTTAGTTGACGTTCATAAGGTGAACGTACTATATTGTTCATATTATGAACATTATATTGTGATGACATATGAGTAATAAAACCATTCGTAAAGATAATGATTTAACTTTAAGTGTTTTATCTGCAGTAGCAGAAGATAATAAAGCAACACAAAGATCTTTATCAGCTGAATTAGGTATAGCATTGGGTTTGACAAATGCTTACCTAAAAAGAGCTGTGGATAAAGGGCTAGTTAAAATCAAGCATATTCCTAGTAACAGGTATTTATATTATTTAACGCCAAAAGGTTTTTCTGAAAAGGCCAGACTAACTGGAGAGTATCTAATAAGCTCATTAAATTTTTATAGAAAAGCCAGAAATGAATGTAATGAAATAATTTATCAATTTGAAAAAAAAGGAATAAAAAATATTGTTCTCTCTGATAAAAATGAATTAGCGGAAATTTTTATATTATCAGCTCTTGATACTAATGTAAAAATTGTGTGTTTGCTAGGAAGTAATTCAACATATTTAGGGATACCAGTATATAAAACTATGCCTAAAAGAATAAAAATAGAATCCGTAGTGATAACATCTATGAGTTCAGTCGATGAAAGATATAAGTATATATCAAAATATATCAGCCCGAGTAAAATAGTAGTTCCTAAAATACTTCAACATAGAATAGAGAATATCATATGAATAATTGGTATATTATAAATACAAAGCCATCTGCTGAGTTCAGGGTTATTAATTATTTAAATAGTAAAGATATTAAAACTTTTATGCCTAAGTTATTAGTTACAAGGAAGCATGCGAGAAAAGTTGAAAAAGTTTTTAGACCATTATTTCCTGGTTATATTTTTATTAATACCAATATAAAAAATAGTATCAGATTAATTAATAATGCTATAGGCGTTAAGTGTTTATTATCTGCTGGAGAGACTCCGTCAGTTGTACCCCAAAATGTTATTAAAGAGATATATTCTATTACAGATAGTGAAGGATTAGTTAACCAGTTTGATGTATCAAATTATGATGAAGGACAAGAGGTTAAAATAAATGAAGGTGTATTTAAAGGTAATATAGGAAATTTTTGCAGTATGGCTAGTAAAGATAGAGTATTAATATTACTCGCATTTTTAGGAAAGCAGGTAAAGATTTCTATTTCTAGTTTGCATATATCAGCAGTCTAGAGAATATTTACGCAAACAATTTTGCGTTACAATTTAATAAAAGGGTTTTCACCCTAAGTGCGGAAGCGTGCCTAAACATAAAATGAAAATAATATTTATATTTCTTAATGATAAGTTAATAACTTGTGATACAATACTACCATTTATAGTAGATTTAAAAAAATATAATCCTGACTTAAAAATTAAATTTATTACATTTAATCCTACTACTATAAATATAATTTATAAAAATACTAATTTAATAAACATTATTAAAGAATATGGCACCATAAATGTATTAGGTTGGCTAAAGAATGATTACGGAAGAATTGTAAGAATAATTTTGAAGTTAATACACATCTTAAAAATTATTACTTACTCAATAATATTTAGTTGTAAAAATATTCATTTTAAAGGGTTGGAACGTTTTCCATTTAGTTTAATTTATTTTTTTAATAAAAATAATACATTTTTATTTGAGAGTAATTGTTGGGGATATTCCTTAAATGTAGTTAAAGCAGATAAGGTTTTTTATGAAAATAGAAAAGGAAGTGAAGAACAAGAATTTGAATCCTATAAACATTTAGTTGCTTTTAGTCCTAATTGGCCACAAATTAAATTTTGTAAGTCTAAAAGAAAAATTAATTATTTAATTCCATCTACAAGACTATCGAAAAATTGGTTAAATGTTTGTAAAAAACAAGCAGATTTTATTGCATATAATAAACCAAAGTGGATGAATGAGAAATTTAAATATCAAAAGAAAATAATATACGTATTAGGTTATTTAGGTAAATTTCCTACTATAGATAAGAAATCCACAGGTGAAAGTTTACTTTATGATACTTTATATTTAATTCTAAAAAATACCAATTGTATTATTCTACTTAAGCCTCATGCGATTACCGATATATCAAAGTTAAATTTAATTATTAATAAGTTAAATTCTAATCGGATATTTATAACTTATAATCATATGTCAGTAATTTCTCACTATTGTGACTATGCATTAGCAAATTATTTTAGTTATGCTCTTACAGATGCATGGGTAAATGGCTTAAAAACTATAGAATATACAAAGTATGATAATGAAGTATTAAGAATGACTGATGGTAAATCAATAGAATCTAAATATATTGATAGTTTCATAAATAACAATCCTAATGTTTTAATAAAAGAGCTTAAAAATGAATATAAGAAATTTAAAAGAATTAATTCAACTAATTTGAATCAAGATTATAAAAAACTTTTAAAAACTATTTCAGAATAAACTATTATGTGGAAAGTACCTTTATTTAAATTAAATTATGACATGCATGAAAGTAATGCTGTTGATAAAGTATTAAAAAGCCAGTGGATAACAATGGGAGAAAAGACTACATTGTTAGAAGCTAAATTTGAAAATTATCTTGGTAATGACAGTATAGCAGTTGCTGTCTCAAGTTGTACCGCAGCACTTCATCTTTCAATGTTAGCGCTTAATATACAAAAGGGTGATGAAATTATAGTTCCATCATTATCTTTTATTGCCCAAATTAATATTATAAAAAACTTAGGGGCCATACCTATATTGGTTGACTGTGTGTCAGAAGATAATTTGAATATGGATATGACTACTATTAAATCTAAAATTACAAGTAAGACAAAAGCTATTATAGTATTACATTATGCTGGATATCCATGTGAAATAAATGATGAAATATTAAATTTATGTAATAAAAATAATATAAAAATTATTGAAGACGTTGCTCATGCACCAGGTGCAGAAATAAATAAAATTAAGTGCGGTACTATTGGAGATTTTGGATGTTTTTCTTTTTTTAGCAATAAAAATATAGCCGCTGGAGAAGGAGGTTTAGTAGTTGTTAAAGATATAGAAATTGCTAAAAGACTAAAACTACTTAGATCGCATGGTATGACATCTCTATCTTTAGATAGAATTAAAGGTAGGGCTTTTGATTATGATGTTATAGAATATGGTTTGAATTATAGAATTGATGAAATTCGTTCAGCAATAGCGATAGAACAATTAAAAAAATTAGATGAAGCAAATAAATTAAGAAAGAATAAAGTTAAACTTTATAAGGATAATTTAAAAAATATTGATGTAAATATGCCTTTTTCAAATTTTGATAATTTAAATACTTCTGTTTATCACATATTTCCTATTTTATTGCCTAAGGATATTGACAGAAGAAAAATTATGGAAAAATTACAATATAAAGGAGTTCAATCAAGTATACATTACCCAGCTTTTTGGAGTTTTTCAAAATATAAAAGTATTTTTGAAAGTAATAATTTTCCTATGTGCAAAGAAATTTTTAATAGACAACTTACGTTACCTTTATATCCTACCATGAGAGATAAAGATGTAAATTATGTGTGTGATAGCTTGAGAGAAATTATCAATGAATGAAGAATATATTTTAAAGATTCTTGGTAGAGAAACAAGATTTTTAGATAATGATTATATAAATGCAGAGAATTCTATTAAGAAAATTATTAATAATAGTAACATTTTAGTTCTTGGTGGAGCTGGCTCAATAGGTTCTAAAGTTGTTAAAGAGTTATTTAGATATGATCCCAAGCTATTACATGTAGTAGATATAAATGAGAATGATCTAGTAGAATTAGTTCGAGACATTAGGAGTTCTCTAGGATATATCAATGGAGAATTTGAAACATTTGCAATAGATATAGGAAGCAAGCAATTTGAGGCTCTGATTAAGGAGCATAAGAATTATGATATTTGGTTAAATTTTTCTGCTTTAAAGCATGTTAGAAGTGAAAAAGACCCATTTACATTAATGCGCTTAATAGAGGTTAATATTATAAATACTTTTAAAACGCTTGAATTAGCTACGCAAACAAATGCTAAAGTTTATTTTTCTGTATCTACGGATAAAGCAGCTAATCCAGTAAATTTTATGGGAGCTAGTAAAAGAGCTATGGAATTAATACTAGGAGCTTATTCTAAGGAAATTAATGTATGCTCTGCTAGGTTTGGTAATGTTGCATTTTCGAACGGCTCTTTACTGCGAGGAATGATTAATAGATTTGATAGCAAACAACCTTTAGTTGCTCCTAAAGATATTAAAAGATTTTTTTTAACACCTCTTGAAGCAGCACAATTAAGTATTATCTCATTTATTTTTTCTAGATCTGGCGAAGTATAT
>MDSX01004341.1_pt1 | contig 10544 bp, 8 predicted proteins | sample 811141 | NCBI WGS metagenome assembly MDSX01 (sample SAMN05326642, study PRJNA326480) | marine metagenome | isolation source: seawater | place: Atlantic Ocean: South East | collected 2010
CCGTATTGACAAACTGATGCGTGAAAGCTTGATGCTGGTCACCGCGCTAGCGCCTGAGATTGGCTATGATAACGCCACAAAAGTTGCCAAAACAGCGCATAAAAACGGCACCACGCTGAAACAAGAAGCTATCGCGCTTGGCTTTGTCGATGCAGAAACTTTTGAACGGGTGGTGCGCCCGGAAAACATGGTCGGGCCCAAAGCATGAGCCAATCGATCAATCTCAACCAATTCCGAAAAGCAAAACAAGCCGCTCAAAAAAAAACCAAAGCCAGTGAAAACGCGGTGAAATTCGGGCGGACAAAAGCCCAGAAAAAGGCAGAACAAAACGCGCAAAGTGGCCTAGACGCGCATCTTGAGGGGCATAAAAGCGATCGATGAGCCTCAAGCCCAAAAAACGCTCATTAACCTTGCGCGGCCATCGCACAAGCGTTTCGCTTGAAGATCGGTTTTGGACTGCTTTTCGCCAAATTGCCGCCGATGAAAACCTTGCCATCAACGCATTGGCAGCCAAAGTAGATGAAGAGCGCCCCTTTGAAGAAGGTTTGGCAAGCGCAATTCGCGATTATGTTTTACAATATTATATGCGATTGAGCCGCCATAACGATAATTAACACTCGTTCCTGCGATAAAACCTGCGGTTCTGCAACAGCCTTAGCGGGGATCAAAACGCAGATAAATTCCTGACCTTGCCCTTAAAGTGAGATGCGCCAAGGGCTGCGGAACCGGCAAATCGCGGCAGCTTAACCGATATTTCTGAACGATGCGCGCCAATAGATAAGGCCCTTCAATCATCGCAAACCCTGCACCAGGGCAGATGCGTGGCCCAGACGAAAATGGCAAAAAGGCCTGACGCTGGCAGTCAGCAATCGGCATTTCTTGCCAACGCATGGGGTCAAATTCATCCGGACGTTCCCAGATCCTACTCTGACGCTGCACATACCAAGGGCTAATTATGATCAAGCTATTTTTAGGCACGCGGCGGCCCCGAAACACTTCGCCCCTTTGCTTGACCTCGCGCACCATCATCGGCACGGGGGGATAAAGGCGCAGCGTCTCGCGAAATACATCACGGGTGAATGGCAGGTTTCGCATTGCGGCAAAGTCTTCTGAACCCGTCAGATGGGCGGCTTCTTGCGCCACTTGATCTTGAAACTGGGGATAGCGTGCCAGCAAATATAACGCCCAACTGAGCGCAGCAGCGCTGGTTTCATGGCCCGCAAGAAAGAAAATCATAACCTGATCGACCATTTCAGATAGGGAAAGCCGCGTGCCTGTTTCGGGATCTTGCGTGCTCAACAGCCGCGTCGCCAAGTCTTGCGGTGCGCGGCCTGCGGCAATCTGGTCTTGTCGTATATGGGTCAGATGCATGATCAAGCCTCTGATTTCAAGCGCCGACCTTTTCACCCGGCGATTTTGCCAAAATGGCAGCCAGCGCAGCGCGGGCACCAGCGCAGGCAGATTAGCAACCGGTTGTTGACGCTGATAGGTTCGAAAAGCGTCAAATACTTTGCTCGCGGTTTTATCTTCGATTGGAACAGAAAAAAGCGTGCGAAAAATCACATCTGCAGCCAATTTACTGGCCAATGGCTCTACATCGACCGTTCCGGGCGAAAGCTCGGCTAAGAACGCATCACCAGCGGCTTGAATGGCCGGAAAAGCCTGCTTAAGCCGCCCGCCCTCAAAGGCAGGGTTCACAATGCGCCGCTGCCGTTGCCAAGTGCTGCCCGTGGTTAAAAAAACACTGTCACCCAACAAAGAATATAAGCCCGTCGCAATCCGCGAAGATTTCGGAAAATCATCCGGGCGCTGCTGCAAAACAAGTTGGATTAAGGCCGGCTGGTTGATCAAAAAAGAATGAAAAAAAAGTGTTCGAAATTCGGCCATCCAAGCGCGATACAAATGATTGGGTTGCGCAGATAATATATCTTGGCGAAAGGCCTTTAAATATTTCAAAAAAGAATATTTTTCAGGTCTTGAATGGGGCTTTGGTGGCAGATCGATCACGCGATTTCTCGGTAGCGGTTATAGGCAATCTTTTGCACTTGTTTTGACGGCTTACGATTGCAGAAACGTTTGCGCAAGGTGATCGGGCCGGCCGTAATTGCAAAGTAATCATAATGATGGGTCTCATCAAAGGCGCATAGATATTGAAAATGCAGCTTGAAAAACCGCCATCGCAAGCGCCGCCAACGCCTGGGGGACAGCGCCTGCGAAAAGGCCGCGGATAAAACCAAAGGGCCAGTTTGACCAGCCAATGTTAGCGCAGAAACCGCAACTGGATCGCAAAGGGAAAAAGAGCATCCATCACCCGGAGCCGTAATATCCACCCAGTAGATAGCAGTACTGCGCGAAATATCGTACAAATCACGCCGCAATTGGCCCGCATTGGGAAGAAAAGCCACCATGGGGATCACTTGACCAAGCGATAGAAATCCAACCGTAGCGGGGGCCTGATCGAAGGCGGCGGAGCGCTCAATCTGCGCCAAAGCGCTGATCGCGATATGCGCGCCAGATGAATGCCCCACCACCAATATTTCATCCCAATTTTCTTTGAGTGCTTTTTCGATGCGGGCGCTAAAGGCATTGATGCGCTGTTGCAACGGCGCAGGATAAGCACCTCTTAACTGGGCGGAAAAGGCAAAATCCTGCATTAAATAATAGGCAAAAAAGATCCGGTCCAACGCCTTAAAACCGCGTAAATTAGCAATAAAAATGACGCTGGCGAAAGGCACGCTCAACCAAAAGCTGCTAAAATTCAAGCTCACAAGCCAAGCCGTAAAAAGTGCAATAAAAAGCTGGCTCAGCAGCATCACTACAGGATAAAGCGCGGCAATAACCGGCCCTTTGCGCATTTGAATCAAATCAAAAAAGGCGCGGCTATAAAGATAGATCCAGAGCGTTTGAAACAACGCCACATAGGTGCGCAAGATGCCGGCAGACATGGCGTGTTTGACAAGATCAGACCAGCCTAAAACGATAAAAGCGGCGAAGGTCCTCTGACCCTCAAACACAGAGTCCACGCCCCAATCTGCGCCCAAAGCGGGATCGGGTGGCAATTGAGAAATCTGATACCCAGCCAAGGCAGCTTGTCGCTTTGCTTCCTTGCGATACAATTCACGATAGCGGCGCAGGGGAAAAGGATCAAACCCCGGTACGTAAAAAATCAATCGCCGTGTAACGTCTTGTGCCTGCATTGCCCCATCCCTCCCAACGCGCAAAGCGCATTGCAACGATGAAAAGCCTAGCCAAGCTCGCCAAGCGCAGGAAACCGCTCAAGCAACCAATAAGACAGATCGGAAAACCCACCTGTCAACATCAATAACCCGATGGTCCATAACAGCAGCCCCATGATCCGCTCGATCTGCTGCATATGCCGTTTCATCCAACCCAGCGTAACAGTCAATTTTGACAAAAAAGCGGCAACAAGCAAAAATGGCAGCCCCAAGCCAAAGGCGTAAACTGCCAATAAAATGGTGCCGCGGGCAATCGACGCCTCGCTGGCTGCCAAAGATAATATCGCGCCCAGTTGTGGCCCGATACAGGGTGTCCAGCCAAAGGCAAAGGCCAGCCCCAATATATATGCACCAAACGAAGATCCGCCGCGATCTCCTACATCAAAGCGCGCCTCACGATCCAAGAACCCAATTCGAATGACGCTTAAAAAATGCAGCCCAAAAAGCATGACCAAAAGCCCGGCCAGCGTATTGAAACTGCTTTGGTAACTTAAAAACAAAAGGCCAAAGGCTGATGCCGTAAAGCCCAAAAGTAAAAACACCGTCGACAATCCAAGGACAAAAAACAAAGCCGGCAATACAGCCGATTTAGAGGCAGATTTATCCGTCAATTCAGTCGCTGAAATTCCACTCATATATGCTAAATAGGGCGGAACGACTGGCAACACACAAGGGCTCAAAAAGGATAGAATGCCTGCCAGAAATGCAACCAACATTCCAGGCAGCAAACCCGCATCAATTATGTCAATTCCAAACATCAAACCCCCGCTTCTTGCGTTCCATCTAGGCCAGCATAGGGCTAATCACAAGTCAGTGGACTTCTTTAGAGTAAAATAATATCTCGGCCCCATGATTACAAAACTCGATACGAAGGGTCTTTTATGCCCTCTGCCCGTGTTAAAAGCCCGCAAAACGCTTTCTAAGCTTGCGCAGGGCGATATCCTTCATGTCTGTGCGACGGATCCAGCCGCGATTGTTGACATGCCGCATTATTGCGCAGAATCAGGCCATATTTTGTTGGATATCGAAGAGCAAAGTGACGGGGTTACCCTGTATAAAATCGAAAAAAACTGAGCCCGCCTGCCCCATTTTACGTGAGGCAGGCGCTTGTCTCAGCTTCCTCGCGACCACCAACCCCGCTTTTTGGGCTTGGGTTCGACGCTGGTTTCATCTGATGCCGCGCTAGAAGCTTTCAGCTCTGACACGGTTTCATTCGGCGCGCTCGGTGTTTCCACGCTGGCCTCAACGGCTTCACTTTGTTGAGCGGGCTGGGGTGCCTCAGCGGCGTCCTCTGCAGCAGAAGCAGCTTGCGCTTCAGCGGCCTGAAGCTCTGCCTCTTTTTGCTTTTTGGTTTTTCGTGGCGCCCGCTTTGGCTTTGGCTTCACCTCAGCTTCTTCTGGAGAATCCGACGGATCAGCGGTAGGGGCGGTACTGGCCACTAAATTGGCTGGATCTGCCTCAGGCTCGGCCTCAACACTCTTGGCAGCCCGCGGTTTACGGGTACGCTTGCGGGCAGGCTTTGGTTTCTCGTCTGTCGCGGTAGGTGCACTGTTCAAGTCTGCGCCTGCTTCACTGTCAACCGAGGCACTTTCGCCCTCTTTTAGCGTTGGTTCACTGGTTTTTGCAGACGTATCTTCTTCTGAAGACGCGCCTTGGGGTGTTTCTTCCGCAGGGGGAGAGGCCTCTCCATTGTCTTCTACTTGCAGGGAAGTGGCCGCCTCTGGAGCGTTGTCAGCCTCTCCGTTTGACGATTTACGCCGCCGCCGCCGCCGCCGCCGTTTCTTCGGCTTGGCGTCACTATCGCCAGCGTCCGCGTCAAGATCAGCTTGCGCCTCCTGCTCGGCAACGTCTTCCTCCACCTGCTCCATATGCACAACCTCTGCAGAGATCACAGGCATTGATGCCTCTGGCACAACCCGCGTGGCCGTTTTGAATTTCTCAATTTCAAAATCGGGGCTAACAAGATGCGGATGCGCTTCGATCCTTACAGACAAACCATAGCGGGCTTCAATTTGTGCAATATGATCCCGTTTTTGATTGATCAGGAAGTTCGCGATCACAACCGGACACTTCACTAAGACCTCACGCGACCGTCGGCGCACACCTTCTTCCTCAATTTGCCGCAAAATAGACAGAGACAGATTGTCTTCAGAGCGGATTAAGCCCGTTCCATGACAATGCGGGCATGGTTGCGTGGTGGCCTCGATCATGCCGGGGCGCAAACGCTGTCTGCTCATCTCGAGCAACCCAAAACCTGAAATGCGGCCCACTTGAATGCGGGCACGGTCGCTTTTCAATTTATCCTTAATGCGTTTCTCAACCGCCAGATTGTTTTTGCGCTCATCCATATCGATGAAATCGATCACGATTAAACCTGCAAGATCACGCAATCGCAATTGGCGCGCCACTTCTTCAGCAGCTTCTAAATTGGTTTTAAGCGCCGTATCTTCGATCGAGCCTTCTTTTGTGGCGCGGCCCGAGTTCACATCTACCGCGACCAAGGCTTCCGTCACGCCGATCACAATATAACCACCCGATTTCAACTGCACCGTAGGGTTGAACATCGAAGAAAGATAACTTTCCACTTGATAACGTGCGAATAGGGGCATCGCATCCTGATAGCTTTTCACGTTTTTGGCATGCGACGGCATGATCATTTTCATGAAATCTTTGGCGATGCGATATCCACGATCGCCTTCGATAAGAACCTCATCGATTTCCCGATTATATAGATCGCGAATGGATCTTTTGATCAAATCGCCTTCTTCATAGATCTTCGCTGGTGCCATAGATTGCAGCGTCAATTCACGGATCTGCTCCCACATCCGCTGAAGATATTCACAATCACGCTTAATCTCTGTTTTGGTGCGCTTCGCTCCGGCGGTCCGAATGATCAGGCCTGCGCCTTTCGGCACCTCTAATTCATGGGCGATTTCTTTCAGTTTCTTCCGATCAACCACATTGGTAATTTTACGGCTGATGCCGCCGCCACGGGCGGTGTTTGGCATTAAAACGCAATAGCGCCCAGCCAATGACAAATAAGTTGTGAGTGCGGCGCCTTTATTACCACGCTCTTCTTTGACAACCTGCACCAGCATGATCTGCCGCACTTTAACGACTTCTTGGATTTTGTAGCGACGCGGACGCGGCTTGCGCGCTGGGCGTAAATCGAATGTGTCATCATCATCGGATATAGATTCGATTGTTTCATCACGCTCTGCCGAGCTTGGTTTGCGCTCCTCGCCGGCGTCATCTGCGTCTTTGACATCCTGCTCATCACTAATTTCCAAAGAACTGCCTGCTGCACCCTGATCGCCTGGCACTTGCGCCGCTTCAGCGATGGTCTCTTGCTCTTTCTCATCAGCAATCTCTTGCGCAGCAATAGTCTCACCACCCTCTGAACTGTCGTCTTGCGCGCCCATTAGATCATCGCCCACAACGGCTGCGTCATCGCCATCAGCCGTTTCCGGCGACGTCGATTTTGCACCCACGCCTGATATTTCCGATTCATCCGTTAAATCGATCGTTTCCATTCCGGAAACTTGATCTTCATCAACCTCAGACTGCTGAACCGCGTCTTCAGTGGCAATGGTCTGCGCTTTTGAACGCCCGCGCCGCCCTCGCCCGCGTTTTTTGGGCGCGTCTTCTTCCTCTTCCTGCCTTTGCTGCGCTTCGGCATAGGCCTGTTCTTCTTCCATCAAAGCCTGCCTGTCGGCAATCGGGATTTGATAATAATCGGGATGGATTTCAGAAAACGCCAAAAATCCGTGGCGATTTCCGCCGTAATCGACGAAGGCCGCCTGCAAAGACGGCTCTACACGGGTAACTTTGGCTAGGTATATATTTCCAGCAAGCTGGCGTTTGTTTTCGGATTCAAAATCAAATTCTTCAACTTTATTTCCGTCAACCACAACCACGCGCGTTTCCTCGGCGTGGGTGGCAACGATAAGCATTTTCTTAGGCATGTTTTCCAATTGCGCGGCTGACCGCTGGCTCGGTGCGTCACACCGAAAGCCTTTGGGGCGCGTCTTTTACGGGCAAGCTCGGCACACCTCAACAGAAGAGAGCCGTGGCCCCCGATTTTAACTGTTGTTTTCCGCGCGCGTTGCATCGCTTTTCATCTCCAGCAGCTTTGACCTTGTTGGGTATCAAAACTTGCCAATTTAAGCCCCTTCCGCGATTGCGGTTCAGGCTGATATGTCGACCGAACGTGGTCTAATCAATCTGCTCTTCAAGGCTATATAAAGGCCTGATCGAAGGTCAGTGAAACTGTTTGGTGGAGCCTGATTTAAATCGCTCCTACCATCTACACCATATGGTGGTTGACCCTGTAAACACAATGGCCAAATTAAAAAACATTGAAATATGGGGATCTTTTCAATCAAAACTGCGCAATCGTTTAATGAGACTTGAGGTATCCCAACGCCCCCCACCCAGCTTCTGGACATCATTGTAAAACTGATCGACCAAGGCCGTCACCGGTAACGAGGCACCATTTTCGCCCGCTGCCTCAAGGCAAATCTTTAAATCCTTGCGCATCCAATCCACCGCAAACCCGTGCTCAAAGTGATCATCCACCATCGTTTCGTATCGATTTGACATTTGCCAACTTCCCGCTGCGCCTTGGCTGATGACTTCGACAACGGCCCGCCCGTCCAAGCCAGACTTTTCTGCAAAATGCAGTGCCTCTGAGAGGCCTTGCACCAAGCCTGCAATCGCAATTTGGTTGCACATTTTGGTTTTTTGTCCAGCGCCACTTTCGCCGATGCGCCGGCAAATGCGCGAATAGGCCGCCATAACCGGCTCGGCGCGATCATAAGCCGGCTGCGCGCCCCCGCACATGATTGACAAAACACCATTTTCCGCGCCGGCTTGACCCCCAGAAATCGGAGCATCTACAAAATCAATTCCATTGGATTTCGCCGCTAAGAATAACTCATCCGTGACCAGAGCCGAAACCGTCGTATGATCTACGAAAACACTGCCGTCGGACATGCCCTCCAAGGCCCCGTCATCTCCCAAAACCACCGAGCGCAAATCATGGTCATTGCCCACGCAGGCCATGACAAATTCTGCGCCCTCAGCGGCCGCGCGCGGCGTATTTTGTTGCGCCCCACCATACTCTGCCACCCAAGCAGACGATTTTTCTCGTGTCCTGTTGTAAACCGTCACGCTATGGCCCTTAGCCTGTAAATGCCCCGCCATTGGGTATCCCATCACGCCAAGACCTAAAAATGCAATTTTAGCCATAATATTTTCCCAAAAGTTTGTTTTCTACTTGTGTCTGCTCGTGCTAGGCGATGCAAGAGGTCAGATCAGTTAAAAAGGCATTTTGGATGGCAATGGTATTTCGTTGGATGGTTCGGCTTACGGTGCTTGTCCTGATCGCGATCCTGTGCGCCGGTACCTTGATTTACTATTTGGCTGCGCAATCCCTGCCCAACTACGCTCAAAATTTGCAATTTTCTCAGGCCCAAGGATCTATTGAAATCATCCGAGACACCGCGAATGTGCCCCATATTAAGGCCGAAAACGATCATGACATCTTCTTCGCATTGGGGTTTGTGCATGCCCAAGACAGGCTTTGGCACATGGCGATGCTAAGGCGCACCGCCCAAGGGCGCCTGTCGGAGGTTTTTGGTGCTCGATCCCTTGAAACGGATAAGTTGATGCGCCGGTTAGACCTTTACAGCTATGCCGCCGACTCGCTGCAATATCAAACAGCGCAAGCGCAAGCTGCTCTTTCAGCCTATGCCGCAGGCGTAAATGCGCGAATCGAGCATATTAACCGCGCGGCGCTTGGCCGCGGTGCGCCTGAGATGTTCCTGTTTGATAGCCCGTTTGCCGCTTGGCAACCCATCGACAGCTTGGCCCTTCTAAAGCTTATCGGCTTTCAGCAGAGCGGTCATTTGAAAGAAGAAATTCTCAGAGCACAGGTTTCCTTAATCTTGGAAGACAGTGACCATGTTGAGGAAATCCTGCCAGATGCGCCCTTTCATATCGGCGCAAAGCCGCGCAGTTATTCTTCTCTTTTTACCCCTCCTTTATCGCCAACAGGGCAGCGCCCCACAGACAGCGCGCAAGACTGGGCGGCAATTTCGGATTGGGTGCTGCCAAAACGCGGCTTTGCAGGAGCCTCCAACGCGTTTGCAGCCGCTCCAAGCCGCTCTGCAAACCAGGGCACATTGCTGGCGAATGACCCACATGGCGCATTATCCGTTCCCGGGCAGTGGTATTTGGCCCATTTAGAACTGCAAAGCGGCGGTGTTATTGGAGGCAGCATACCCGGTATACCGCTGATTTTAACCGGGCGCAGTGACCGCTTGGGATGGGCGATAACCGCCTCATTTGCCGATGATCAGGATATTTACATGGAGCAGCTCGATCCGGCGCGTTCCGATTATTACAAAACCCCAACGGGCTTTCGGCGTTTTTCCACGCGCGCATCAATCATAAACATTAAAGATCAAAAACCCGTCACCATGACGTTACGCGCAACAACCCATGGGCCTGTTTTCAGTCAAACCCAGCTTAATCTTGCTTCGGTCACGCCAAAAGGATTTGTACCCGCGCTGGCTTGGACCGGTTTTAACGCGAAAGACAAAACCTTCAGTGCAAAATTTGAGCTGATGCAGGCCCAAAATATCGACCAAGCGTTGGCCGCCTTGGAACCGCAAATCACACCTTCAGAAAACATAATTATGGTTGATCAAACGCGCATCGTCCAAAAAACGGTTGGAGCTTTGCCGCGGCGCAATACAGCGCATCAAACGCAGGGCCGTATGCCCAGCTTGGGACATTTATCCGAAAATCAATGGCGCGGGATGTTAAGCTATGCACAAAACCCCGAAAACAAAACTCCTGAAGAAGGTATTTTGGGAAATACAAATAACAAAGTGACAGCAGCGGCCTTCCCCAACCATATCTCCTTTAGCTGGGGTGACAGCCAACGCATCCAACGCTGGAACCGTCTGATGCAAGCGCGCGAAATTCACACCAAAGACAGCTTTATCGAAGCCCAATCCGACAGTGTCAGCTTTGCGGCGCAAACCCTGCTTCCCCTCATTGCCAGTGATTTGTGGTATACTGGGCAATCAGCTCCAAATGGCAGCTTGGAACAACGCAAAAAAGACGCATTGGATTTATTGGCCTCTTGGAACGGCGATATGAACCAACATGATCCGCAACCCTTGATCTACGCAGCCTGGATGCGTGCGCTTCAACGCCGCCTTATTCAAGATGAATTGGGAGATCTGAGCCAGGCGTTTCCAGCGCTAGAACCGCTTTTCATCGAACGGGTGTTTCGCG
>MDSX01017889.1_pt1 | contig 10544 bp, 7 predicted proteins | sample 811141 | NCBI WGS metagenome assembly MDSX01 (sample SAMN05326642, study PRJNA326480) | marine metagenome | isolation source: seawater | place: Atlantic Ocean: South East | collected 2010
ACCTTCAGGCACCGAGCGAGCAATCGGTTGGGTATAAACATGATTTCGAGGGTCCGTTCCCAGTTTTTGCAAGGCATGAAATAATATTACATATTACCGTATGAAGATAATATAATAATAATATATAATATAATATATTTATTTTAATATAATATACAACACTTATAATATATCCATATATATATCTTGTATCATATAATAATAATAATAATATGATATATATATATCATATCCTGTATCATATTATTACATATATATAATAATATGAATGAACGAACATATATATATATATTAAAAGAAAAAAACGGATCCCTTTTAGATAAATGAATCGAAAAGGCTCGGTTAAAAGTCAAACGAGCCCAATTAGCTAGCTAGGTGTCCTGCAAAGCAGCGGGTTCCACAGCGTACCGGGCACATCCTGCACATGGTCGAGGGAGATGCTTCCTCGCCGGTGACGTTCGGAGGAAAGCACAAAGCAGACGCGATATACGAGAAACTGAAACTTGAGCTAAAGGAGTTCTGCGAACGTGGTCCACAGGTGAGAAACACGTTGTGCGGCATAATTCAAACGTTCGCGACCCCTCCTCTTGTACTTGTTGTTGTCGCGTGTTAAATCTACAACACTTGCACCTGTGTCCTTGCGGACTTTTACTTCCTCCGCAAATTCGAAGGACCTCTGCACACGCTCTGTTTCATTTTAGCCTCGTAAACTGCTTTTTCCAACCCATCCTTGACCCTCTTTCGTTGACTTTACTCCCGCATAGTACGATGCGGCCACTCCCCTTCATCATGCAGCGGAGGAGGGAGACATTAGAGTAATCGAATCACTTCTTGCTATTGGCGCTGATGTAAACGAGGTAGATTCTGATGGGCAGACTCCCCTGCATTTGGCTGCGTGCTGGGGCCATGCCTCCTCGTGTCGCCTCTTGGTCAAGAAGGGAGGCGCAAACATTGAAGCTAATGATGACGGCGGCGACACTCCATTGCACGAAGCGGCGCGGGCGAATGAGATCGACGTTCTACTAGAGCTCCTAAGTCTTGGCGCACAGAAAGACGCAAGAAACAAAATTGGCGCGACGCCTCTTATTCTTGGATCTCATAAAGGGCATAAAAATGTTTGCAAGGCTCTCATCGGTGCTGGTGCAGCTATGAACGGTGCCAAGTCACAGATGTTGGGGGGATACTCACCGCTCCATGTTGCTGCGGCAAACGGATCAACAGAATGTTTGCAGGAGCTTGTCGATGCGGGGGCCAGTCTAAGGCAAAGTGCCTCTGAATCTAGCCTGCCGGGTGGTACTGCCACAGCACTGGAGCTCGCGGAAGATTCTGGACAAAGACAAGCAGCTTCAATGCTTCGCAATGCTTCTGTCAGCGAGTTTGAAAAGTTTGGTATTTGGGGTGAACATACGAATCAATAAGCTCTTGCGAACATTAAGTAGTTTGATCCAGAACACTGGATTAAAGTCAGGTTCTGTTCATGTTTGGACTTATGATGTAGTTTCGTATTCCTTGATCCTAAAAACACGCCTTCTGATCATCATTGAATCCTGACTTGACTGGTTATTCAGTTGTCATCAAAGTCGGGATCGCCAGCGACGTATCCAAAGTACTGTACCATTGGAACGACAAAAGAAATGACAAGGAGGCCGATGACGACGTTAGAGAAGACTTCACGTTTTTCATTGGTCTCCGCCTTCGTCTTGTAAGTCTTTGATTTGTCCTTGATAAACTTATTTGGCGGTCCTGGATCTTCTTTGCCCTCGAGCGCCGCCGCAATGCGGTCGACAGACGAGGTCAGCGCCTCTCCAAATTTTTCATCTTCAAGGTTGTACGGAATATTCTTGCTGAGAATAGAATCGAGGATGTCATCCCCGACGGCCTTCAAAAATGCAGGCCCACCAACAATTGCTCCCTCCTTCGAGTTCTTAACAAGTAGAAGATTGCCTTTGTTATTACCGGTTTCAAGAGTGGGATACCAAGTTTCTAAAACCTTGTCGCCAAATGCGAAGGGATCCTGCTCGAAAACAAGTTTGCGGACGGTGATGACATTTACATGAAAACCAGTTTCTTTTTCTAATGTGGCAAGCTTGGAGTTTATGGTTCCGGACGCTGCACGGGAAAGCAGTGCCCCATCGTCGACAATGTAGCCCTTTCCAGATTCAGGCGCTGGAGTCTGCAGAATTTCAAGCTCGGCTGCGATGGCAGTATTACAAACGCCAAGAGTGAGGGATGCAGAGGCACCCAGGCTGACAACGGCGGAGAGAAACCTGTCGAGAATGAGTCGGGGGCATGCTCGGATGTTGAATAAAGCTATCATCGTGAACGTGCTTGATGAAGGAGGAAGGTAGAACGTGAAAGTTTCCAGTCCTAACATTGGCAAAAAGTCCACTGCGAGGGACCTCAACTCCAGGAGACAAATTAAGTAGACGACTCACCTCTTCGAAAGGCTTGACATCTCTTCGCGCGTAGCGCTGCAAGCAATGGCGCGCCTATCGGCGTTCGCCCTTACGGTACAGGGGCGGCTAATTTTGATGTTGTATTCGCTCCTGCCTGAAATATGGAACGGTCCGGGAGGGTGCTCGTGACGCCGTCCTTGTGAAAATGCGCGTATCTTTTGGTTTTGCAGGGCTTGCAACGGCGGAAAAGGGATCAAGTGCGGGAAAGGTGATTTTACCAATGCTGCGTGCACGCGCTAAGGACGCGACATTCATATTGACACTCGTGATTGCTTGGGCGTTATTGAACCGCGAATAAGTAGAGTTGACTGCACTTGCTCGAATGATCTGCACGCTAAACATATCTGTTGCTGTGGATAAAACCCGATGCTCGGAGATGTAAATATCTCACATAATATAACACAATTCTATATTATTCTAAAGAAGTTGAGCTGGAGTCGTCACTCTGCTCTGTGCAATAACTTGTGTTGTATTCGAGTGACTACCGGCTAGTTAAAAACTCTCGCTCAGGTGTTACATCCTCTCTTGCCGCGGCTGTAGCCTCTAGCCTAGAGCAGGGTCAGTGAGAATCGAAGCCCTCAGGGTTGCTGAGGCTCTGTCCACATCTCCCGGTCTCTTCGTGTTCACATCTTATTTTCTGTTTAACATTTATCATATATATCACATATATATGCGCTATGACAACTAAATACCGAACGGAAATGAAAATAGATACATGTATACATGTTGTAACTTTAAGTATCTTTCAAAGTGTGTTTTCAAGTATGTTTTCAAGTATGTTTACTCGTGATCGAAGGTTTATATTCTTATGATACTAATAATATAATAATATAGATAGGATATATATTGCATGATATTGCTATATTATATTGGTGTTAATTATTATGAATAATATGAATATTTATTCATGATAAAATAGTTCATATATGATAAATAGCCTCATCACCAGGAAGTTTCGTTCCATACGTTGTCATCACTTCATAGCTATTTTCGGCATAGCCAATCTAACGGGATCCTTTTGAAAAAATGTGCTACCCACCTGGTATATATATATCGTTAATCAAGGTCGAAGGTCTACTGGTCCCGTACATTGTCATAAATTTCGACATCGTTAACTCAGGAACGTTGGTTCAGCGCTACGCGTACTTGAAGCCTTCAACGGACGAAATAAACCAATTTTCTTCAATCACGCATTGAATATTTGTCCATGCATGTTTACTTATACATAAGGTCATTTACATGCAATATAACATAAAATATCTAGAATAATTCACATTTATTTGGTAAATAGATACATGAAAATTAATATCATAGGAATGTCCAATCATCAAGGGTACATGTGTCACTTCGTTTTCACGAGGTCTGGTCTGCAACAAGTTGCCATGTGCATACAGTTGGTTCCTTCATTGGACGGAATAAACCAATTTTCTTGAGTCACGTATGAAAGATTTGTCCGATAGTGTTTGCCATACGTGAGGATATGTATATATAGTGATCAAATCAAGTAATAATATTATGGATATCTAATAATAACACTTAGCATAATAACACTCTGCAGAGACTCAGATAAAACACGTGGGAGAAGGAGATATCTCCACGAAGCAGAGGAGCTTTGGGTTTCGTCACAAAAACGGAGTGCTTCTCTTACTCACAGCCAACACAGCCACCGGGAATCCTTTGGCATCCTCAGCTTAGTCCTTGCCGCCAAACGCACGTTTCTGGCCGCAAAAATATGTCCAGCAGATTGGGACCTTCTTCAACGGACGAACTTGCCCGTCAGGACCTTGCCCCCGTTCAAGTTCGGGGCAGGTCAAGGACTCCTTCGAGTAAGAGCAAGCAATCATTCAATGGATTCGGGGGAGAAAAGCCGTTACAAACATCAGATAGGCAGTCTGTAAGGACTCCCGACCCAACCGATCATGTATCCCTCGGCCCGCCCTTGCATGCTTGGTTCGACTATCCCCCGAGCTTCAAGCAAGGCGCGGCTACTGTCGGTGCAAAAGTCAAAGAATCTTTCGGTCCTTCAGTTCTGCTCAAGCCCCTGCCGGCCGAACTGAAATTTGCGATATCTCGCAACTTTGGTTTCTTCGCCAAAATATTTACACAGTTCTTTGACCGCGATGGTGCTGAAAATGTGAAACAGTCTATTGGCCTTAAATGACGCGAAGGAAACTAGCTAAAATAAAACATGAACGCGCGTGTGGCTTTATTACTGTGGAGTAGTCCACCATGAAATATGAACTTCATTGTGAGTAACGAAGGAACGAAGGACGTTACCACCTTCCGGCCATCATTCCAGCCATGCCAACAAGGCCAGCAACCACACTTGCAAAATTAGCTGCTGTTTGCTGATCTTCATAGAACTCTACGCCCTTCTTACCGACGCCTTGCACCAACATGCGGGTTGTAGCGTTTGGCTGAATTCCATCATCCACCAGCGTTTGGTAGATTTCCACAGCAAGCTCATACTTTTTAGAAATACCTGCCGCACGAATAATCTCGTTGTATATATGCACAGTTGGCGTGACATCATGTGCAACCATGCGGTCCTTGATATCGAGGCATGTTACGTAATCACCCCGAGAGGCCGGGCAAATCATGAGACCAACAAAAGTATAATCATCTGGTTGAAGCCCTCTCGCGAGCATTTCCTTGAACTTCGATTCCGCTCGTTCTTGTTCTCCACCATTACCGTATGCAGCTATCAACGTGGAGTAAGTAACTGCGGATGGCGCGAGACCGTCGTTAATCATTTCTGTTAAAAGACGGTCAGCATGCGACCACTTTCCACACTTTCCACACGCAGACATTGCGATGTTGTAATGAATCTCCTCCACCGCGGGAAAACAAAAATGTTCAGCATAATCCGTTGCTTCTGGATCTGCAGCCTTAAGCTGGGTCAGGAAAAATAACGCACGTTGCCACTGCCCACATTTTTCATACGCAGACAACAGTGCACTGCATGTAAATCCGTTAGGGGCAGCAGAATTTTCGCCCTGGCACATCATCACGTATATATCTTCTGCCCTTTCCCATTCTGACAGCTCCCCAAAAGCCTTAATAGCTGCGGTGCAGGTATATGAAGTTTGTGGAAAACCGGTGGTTTCGAATAGTCGCGCCGCGACAGCAGGCCTGCCGCAACGGCAGGCCGCAATGATGAATTCTGTATAGAGCTTGACATCTGGTTTCGTTGCCGACTCAACACTGACGGTTGCAATGTTCTCCTGCGGCAGCGTCGATGAAGTTTCGTTTTTCTCCCTCTCCAAATCCTGTTTAGCACCAAGTGCGGCCGTCTGAGGTCGACGATAAGATTGTATGAACTCGACACCGAAAGCCCGAAGCATTCTTTCCGCATTGCTATACTGCCCCAAGATGCCATACGCACAAATGAGTGCTGAAGCGATTGGAACATCTGGTTTGATTCCATCTCTTCTCATGTCTATAACCAGAGCGACCCCAGCTGCGGCGCCGACGCGGCCGCCTCTTGCCCCTGCGCGTATCAGCGCGCTGTATGTATGCGATGTCGGTGCCAGCCCTGAAGACCGCATTTCATGATACATTTGAAACGCCTCTCTCCAAAGCCCACCCGACCCAACTGCTTGGATGTAAGCAGTGTAGGTCCATGCGGTTGGTGCACTGCGATCTGTTCCTTGCGCCTTCATCCAGGAGAAGATTGAGCGCACACGATCAAGATCCCCGTGTCTTCCAGCGATGGATAGCACTGTTGTTGCCACATGAGCATTTGGTGGTGATAACTCATCCCCCACCTTTAGTGCCTCATTCGAACTTATTGGGCTATGTTGCGCGAGGCAAAGGTGGTCGAATATGTGGAAAACAACATGCCAGTCTTTGCCGGATCCAAGGCGTTGAAGCGCCGCATTAAGCTCGCGCGACGAGAGCCTGACGTAGCTTTGAAGGTCTAACAGAACGACAGCGTCATCGTTCGTGATAATTTCCAGGGAAGCACTTCGAGCCGTCGCCACAACCGTTTTCCGACTATGTTGGAGACGATAATGCGACCTATTCCGCGCCCGCGCGAACGTCCGAGCAGGAATGCCGCGACTGCAGTTATTGCCGCGTTGTATCGTTTCTGCTGTTTTGCCGGAAACGGCACCGTTCGGTACGCGTTGGCCGAACTCCGACCGTCGACGCCGTTGTTCTTCTTTGCAGGTGCCAGAGACAGCCGCTTCACGCGCCCTAATTGGTAGTGCGCTCAAGCCTCGCAACGAATGTGCTCGCGAAGGAACCGTGGCGCGCATCATCATTGAGCACTACCTTCGTACTAAGTTTCGGACTGTGTCTCGTCTCCATCGATATGAAGGTCGGAGACTTCATATTATATTATGCTATTAGTGCCTATGTCTACTGACGGATATCCGTCCGGGCGGATGTTTCGGACGGATATTTATATGATTATCAGTCATCAAAATATGTAAAGTTTTCAATATTTGGACGATCTCAATGTGAATTTATTACATAATATCATATAAATAATAAGAGTATATTGATACGTAATATATATATGTATGATTTGATTTTTAAATATTATAGATATATTTATATGAAGGTAATATATATTATTATAAATACGAACGAACGAGCGATCGAGGTACGTAATATATATAGATGATTATTACGAAGGTATTTATTATATTTATTTATTTTATTTATTTATTTATTTATTTATTATATGTATCAATTCGAGTTATAATTTTAGTAATAATTATTACTTACTTGTAGTCATTATTACGTTTATTATGAGTTACCTCAAACGAAAGCTTCTGGATCCTCTGCTTATTAGTGAGAATTGATTGCATGCATGCGTATTCACGTCTCTTTGCGCAGAGTGCTCTTGGGAAAATACGACCCAGCTGCGATTCTCGCATATGCCAACAAACGGACGCGCGTGAAGGGTAGCTGTACTGCATGCGTTGCCTCACTAATTTCAGGTAGAGCTCCTTGAAAATCCGTGGGCACGTGGGTAACATTGGCGATGCTGGTGTAATTGTTGTCCGGCAAGGGACTATACCTAACCACTGTACAGCACACGATTTTAAATGCCCTTTTCAGCTTGGTTTCATTGACTTTATCCTGAAGCCGATACGCCCGCCGATGTTGGAACCTACTATGTTGAGCTGTATGATGGAGACGCACTTATAATGGGGACCGATTGACTTTGGGACAATATGATTCGCACTGATGTTGCCAAACTATATCACGAGTTGTTGAAAACGGGTTCCAGTGCACTCAATCGATAGTGACTATGAAAGTCCGTTCTCACAGGAGGTCCAGCGAAGTAGTACTGAAACTGAATGGGATATTTCAAGTGGTAGGAAAGCTATCGGCATCGGCCGGAAGATACCGTTGTCATAGCAATTGCTGAAAAAGGACCCTGGAACTCAACTGTCAGTAGATTACTTATCTTAGCATCCTATTCAATGTAATGTGATATCTTCAATCGCTCGGTGCTTCCAGTTTGAAATGAAGCTAGGGAAGGCACCTTATGACTATCAATGAGATGAGTCCCAAAGAAAAGTTCGAAGCACGTTCCAAGCACAGATGACAGCTCAAGAGCATGCGATTTTCCTTCAAAGAACTTGTACACAAGTTCCCGCACTTGTTCAGCATAACTAGATAATAATTTGCTAAATTGCATTCGTGAAATAGTCCAGCCTAGGAACGCTTCTTCATTTGATATGCGGGCCGCCTCAAGGATCTGCCCGCCCATATATTTGTGCGAGACCAAAGAAATGAGCGTGTCAACCCAGAATAAAAGCTTACGACACCAAATGGTGAGCGTACCCGGAAGAGACAAAGCCACCCTAGCATTCGCCAGCATTTCAGAAAAGCTCAAACCGAAGAAGTTGCTCAGAAACCGTTTGGATTCGCGCAAAATATACACAACATCAGCGTAGTTCCGTCCGAGTTTGAGAAACACGAAAGCTAATGTTGGAATACCCAGCACCCAGAACAAAGCGGTTAATATGAATTGGCCGAAGTATGGTAACAAGCTTGAGGAAAACGATATTATGCGGTGTAGTAGAGAGAAAACCCCCGTTATATCTGGGGCAGGCAAGCTTGGCGGTACGTTCAACTTATCTGCCACGAGTGGCACCCACAAACAGTAGAAAAATAAAGGAGCAAATGCTTCTTTCGTTCGAAAAAACTTTTCCTTCGCCCTGCGCATGGTGTGCGCCGTAAACGTGCTCTTTCGACGACGCACGCGAAGGTCGGACAGTAGCTGTTATTGATCAAAAGCATTTAGTAGCCCGGTATAGCAAAAGCTGCAACAGTGTCCAAATACATTCGTGCCACTGCTTCGACGGGACCGCTAATGCCAAACTGCCGAACGGCGAGCGCACCCAAACCCAACGGAACTCAAACACTTGTAAAGTCGTGCAATAGAAAATTGCTCGAGTAGTAGTGCTATCGATGAAGGTACGTACGTACTATACGTACACCGTAAGTATCCATATATATCATTAAAAGAGTTTGAATATATATCTAAATAATAAATATAGCGTTATTACATTAAAATTTATGCAGAACGTGTGTATATATATTAAATACCTTCGTACTATATTACCTTCGAAACTCACCTTCGTAACATTTTACGTCTTACGGGTTGAAAAATGGTAATATAATTCGTCTATTAGCTATCTAGGGGGAGGATGACCTTAATAGACCATTTGCCGTGTTTCGTTGACTCACTATTTTGGTCGGTTGCAATATATTTTGGGTCGCGCGTGTTATTTTCCCTATGGCGCCTTGTCTAGACGGCGAGCGCGCTGGACCGCTTGCCAATATGCTGTTCGGCGCCAGACATGTAGGACGTCATCGTATGTAGTGCGCATCAACGTTGCCGAGTTTACGTCGTCAGATATTGCGTTGCAGCTGAAATAGAAGACGTGCCCGCCCCTCAAGAACAGACGGTTTAAATCATACGTCGTTTCTTGAGTTCATGAGCCTGGACAATGATGCGCGACACAATCGGCGGTCGCACTCCGTGTTCGGCGCCGAGCAGCAATTTTGCAAGCGGCGAAGCGCGCTCGCCGTCCAGGCTGGGTTTTGGTTGGGCGCCCCGATAAAGGGGAAAACACGCGCGACCCAAAATGTTTGGCGCGAAGCGCGTGTCGGCAGGAAATGCGAGGAGTGCACCTTATTTTCAGAAAGTTCCAGATCGAGTCAGACACGATTACCAAATTTGGATCTGTGTTGCCATTTTTTTTTTGGCCCCGGGGGCGAGGATCTGGCATAAGGTAGTGGCCAACGAGCCGCTTCTTAAACTCTAAACCCTGAAAACCCGACCCCAACCCCCTAAAGACACGGCGCGGACCCTAAAGAAACAGCGCATCACTCGTTACTCGCGCGTCAGCGGCTACATGAGCGCGCATCTTGCTCATGTAAAAAGCGCCCCTGTCAGCACAGGCACGCTTCGGGATGTGTTTGGGAAAAAATGACTCAAGGATGACCGGTCCCGCCCATGGGCCAAAAAAACAAACATAACACATACACATATATATCTATCTGTACAGGTCAAATTTAAAATAACCCAAAAATAAATAAAGTTACCTTCGAAGGTAAGATCTTACAGTAGTCGTATCCGTTTTTGGTGGAAACGCTTCGCGAACGGCATGCAACATAACGTTCGAAAGGAAATCGTTCGAACGCAGTACTGCCAGAAAAAGACTGTTGATAGTCGCAACAGAGTACAACGCCGTGCACATGGGTAAGTCTCTTCTTCTACGATTCACAGCATCATTTGAACGATGACGAAGACGAAGACGTTTCAATTATGCCGAAATTTACGTTTCCAGAGTTTTCGCAAAGAACATCTCGAGGTAGCGATACGTTGCCATATGCAAGCTTGAAGAGCGAATGAATATTGACAAATGCATCAATATTGATGACGTCAACAAGGAAAACAGCTATTCTCTAGTTTTAACCAACAAGGACATCAACCTAAAAGCTCTGTTTTTTCTACAGGACGGCATCTCAAAGACGCTTTTGTCTCAATTTTATTTAAGCTCAACGATTGAAGGTGCTGCCTCACAGCTAGGCGTCGGCGTGACTGCCCTGAAAAAGCGT
>MDSX01014700.1_pt1 | contig 10542 bp, 10 predicted proteins | sample 811141 | NCBI WGS metagenome assembly MDSX01 (sample SAMN05326642, study PRJNA326480) | marine metagenome | isolation source: seawater | place: Atlantic Ocean: South East | collected 2010
GTTGATGCAGACGAACTAATATTAGAAATGACAAACAATGCATTAAAACTATCAAAAGAACTTGGTAAGCTAGATGGCTTGAGTACAAACGACAAAAAAGTTCTTAATGAAACAATAGGACTTGGTGCATTAAAATACTATATACTAAAAGTTGACCCAAAGAAAAGAATATTATTTGATCCAAATGATTCAATAGATTTTAATGGAAATACAGGTCCGTTCATTCAATATACTTATGCCAGAATACAATCTTTATTGACAAAGTCTAATTATAAAAAATCTAAAATCAATAATCAGCTTGAAATTAACGAAAAGGAAAAACAGCTACTGAAATTGCTAACGATATTTCCAGAAATAATTAAATCAGCTGCAGATAATTTAAATCCAGCTTTGATTGCTAATTATACTTATGAGTTAGTTAAAAATTTCAATTCTTACTATCAAACTACTACAATTTTAAAAATAAATGATGAAGAATTAAAGGGATTTAGGTTGACACTAAGTTATAAAGTAGCTTCAATAATTAAATCTTCAATGAAATTATTAGGGATAAATGTACCTGAAAAAATGTAATAATTAACTAAATTTAAAATATTCAATTATAGATGTTTAATAATTTAACTGACAAGCTTAATTCCGCATTCAAAGTCCTTAAAGGTCAAGGAAAAATAACAGAAATTAACGTAGCTGAAACTCTTAAAGAGGTTAGAAGAGCCTTATTAGAAGCTGATGTTAATTTTAAAACTGCAAAGGAGTTTACACAAAATGTTAAAAATAAAGCTCTTGGACAAAATGTTTTAACCACAATTAATCCAGGTCAATTAATGGTTAAGATAGTCAAGGATGAGCTAACTCAATTAATGGGTGGTAATTCCGAGGGAATTAATTTATCTAGTTCTTTTACTGTTGTATTGATGTCCGGTCTTCAAGGATCTGGTAAAACTACATTTTCTGGAAAATTATCTAATTTTCTAAAAAATAAAAAAAATAAAAATCCTTTACTAGTTGCTTGTGATGTATATAGACCCGCAGCTATTGAACAACTAAAAGTGTTAGGTGACCAACTTGATATCGAGGTTTATAGTGATGAAAATGAAAAAAATCCTGTTAAAATCGCAAAGGATTCGATTATTCATGCACAGAAATTAGGAAAAAATTTAGTAGTGATTGACACTGCAGGTAGATTGGCAATTGATAAGGAAATGATGGATGAAATTAAAAATATTCATGATGCTGTTAATCCACAAGAAACTTTATTTGTAGTTGATTCAATGACTGGTCAAGATGCTGTCAATACAGCAAAGGCATTTAATGATATTTTAAATTTTGACGGGGTTATATTAACAAAATTAGATGGTGATACCAGAGGAGGAGCTGCATTATCTATTAAATCTGTAGTCAATAAACCTATTAAATTTATTGGAACTGGTGAAAAAATGGATGCAATCGATGTTTTTCACCCTGAAAGAATGGCTGATCGAATTTTAGGAATGGGTGACATAGTTTCTTTAGTCGAAAAAGCTCAGGATGTTTATGATGAAAAGCAAGCAAGGATTTTAAGTAAAAAAATAGCTAAAAGCCAGTTTGGATTAGATGATTTTTTAGATCAAATAAAAAAAATAAAACAAATGGGAGATATTAAAGATATGGTTAGTATGATTCCGGGCGCTAGTAAAGCTATGGGAGATACTGAAATAGATAATGACTCTTTTAAGCATATTGAAGCTTTAATTTATTCTATGACACCAAAAGAGCGCTCAAATCCAAAAATAATTGATGTTAGTAGGAAAAAAAGAATTTCTAAAGGAAGTGGCTTAGAAGTTCAGGAACTCAACAAACTTTTAAAACAATTTGATCAAATGGCTAAAATGATGAAAATGATGCAAGGCGGCGGAGCTAGTAAAATGATGCAAATGATGAAAGGAATGAAATAATTAATATGAAAATAATAGACGGCAAAAAGATTTCAAATCTTATAAAAGAAGAAATAAAAAAAGAAGTAGATTCTATTTTAGCTCGTGGAGGTAAAGCCCCTCATTTAGCAGCAGTTATTGTAGGGGAAGATGGTGCGAGTCTTACTTATGTTGGAAGTAAAGTTCGATCTTGTAAGCAAGTTGGTTTTGACTCAACATTGATTAAGCTTCCAGAAAATATCTCAGAAAATCTACTAATTGATGAAATATGTAAATTGAATAATGATAAATTAATCGATGGTTTTATTGTTCAGCTACCTCTTCCTAATCACATTGATGAACAAAAGATTTTAATGGCTATTGATCCAAATAAAGATGTAGATGGTTTTCATCCAACAAACTTTGGAAAAATGGCTTTAAACATGAAGACATTTATTCCAGCTACACCATTTGGAATTATGGAACTCTTAAAGAGATATAATATAGAAACATCCGGAAAAAATACAGTTGTTATAGGAAGAAGTCATATTGTTGGAAGGCCAATTAGTATACTCATGAATAGTAAAGGTATTGCTGGTGATTCAACGGTAACTGTAGTTCATAGTAGAACTAAAAACTTAGAACATTATACTAAAAATGCAGACATAATTATTTCTGCTTTAGGAATTCCTGAATTTGTAAAAGAAAATATGGTTAAAGATGGAGTAGTTATTATTGATGTAGGTATTACAAGAGTAAAAGATGATAGTAAAGAAAAGGGATATGTCATTAAGGGAGATGTAGATTTTGATTCTGTTGGAAAAAAAGCTAGTTACATAACACCAGTTCCAGGTGGAGTTGGACCTATGACTATAGCTATGTTACTTAAAAACACACTGTTATCAAAGACTTACAATAAGTAATTACGTTGCAAAAATTTGATTGGGATCCTTAAATGATTTGAATTCCAGAGCATTTCCAGATGGATCTTTAAAAAACATGGTAGATTGCTCCCCGACTAAGCCCTCGAATCTAATATATGGTTCTATTATAAACTGTACATTTTTATTTTTCAAACTCTTTGAAAATTTATTAAAAACCTCCCAATCTAACACAATCCCAAAATGTGGGATTGGTACACTTTTACCATCAACGGGGTTAATTTTTAATTCCTTTACATTTTTATCTAAATGTATGACAAGTTGATGACCAAAAAAGTTAAAATCTACCCAATGGTCACTGCTTCTTCCTTCTTGACATTCTAATATATCTCTGTAGAAAATTCTATTTTCTTCCAAGTTAGTAACAGGGATTGCTAAATGAAATGGTGATAAATTATTCATATTTTAATTTTAATTCCATCCAACCATAAATCTTTTGATTCTACTTTCTGTTGGAATATTTATTTTTTTTATTTTAATTTCAGTTCCTAATCTAAGTTCGATCGGAAGATTTTTTTTATCAATAATAAAATATGCATCAATTTCATCTACATAAATTATAAGATTATTAATTGTATTTTGAATACCATTGATGTTATGATTTTTATCAATTTCTCCAAATGTACTATTAACACTAATGCCTGAATTTGTTTTGAACAGGTCACTTATTATTTCAATAGTTTCTATAGGTTCACTCGTATCATGTTGATTTCTTGGTGTTAGAGTAAGTAGATGTTCTTTTTTATTATTAAAAATTAAGTATTTATCATCTCCAGAAAACATATAATCACCTTCTCCTATTCTTCTAACGATTGAGTCATTTTTATAAATTGAATCTAGTTGTTTTACAAGGTTTTCCTTAAATAATTTTCCTACTTTTCCTTTCTCAATTTTATATTCGTTTTGTGAACATCCGAATGATAATATAGTAATTAAAATTAAACTTAGTTTCCTCATATTTTACTAATATTTATTAAATGTAGTAATTAGTTTTAAATACATATATATTTGCTTTGTGAAATTTAAATCTGATAAAGAAAAAATTGATTTAGGACTACAACTTCCTTTAATGGAATCTTTTTATACAATTCAAGGTGAGGGATTTCACAAAGGAACCGCTGCATATTTCATAAGATTAGGTGGATGTGATGTTGGTTGTCATTGGTGTGATGTAAAAGAAAGTTGGGATCCCAATAGTCACCCATCAACTGATATTTATGAAATTTTTTTAAAAGCTAAACAAAAATCAAATGTAATTGTAGTAACAGGTGGGGAACCATTAATGTATGATATGAATCCACTGACTGATTTGTTGATTAAAAATAATATGCAAACACATATTGAAACTTCAGGGGTCTATCCTTTAACAGGAATTTGGGATTGGATTTGTTTAAGTCCTAAGAAAAATAAATCTCCACTCAAGAGTATTTATCCAAAAGCAGATGAATTGAAGGTTATTATATATAATAGGGATGATTTTAAATTTGCTGAACGACAATCTAAAATGGTTTCAGGTGAATGTTTATTATATCTTCAGCCTGAGTGGGGTAAAAGAGAAAAGATAATGCCACTTATAGTAGATTACGTAATGGAAAACCCTAAATGGAGAGTTTCACTTCAAACGCATAAGTACTTAAATATTCCTTAATCGTAAATTAAATATTTTGATCTTATTTTTTTGAACTGATTCAAATCAGATTCCCAACTTAATTTTATTTCATTTTCGTTTCTTCCTTCAATTATCTGTTTTTTTAAATCATAATTACCAGCTAATAAATCAAAACTTTTTTTAAAAAATGAAGTTTTATCCTCAGTTACATTATAGGCTTCAATAATCCATTTTAAATTAATTTCATTTAGCCTGTCAGTATTTTTAAGATTTATTCCAAAACATTTCTTGTTTTTGTGTTTAGGATGTTTTGCCCCAGGCATGGGTTTGGGTGTAAAACTATAATTATAATTTGTCCATTCAGGATTACCAATTATTTGAAACTGATGGTTTGTTCCTCTACCAACACTAACATTAGTCCCTTCAAAGAGACATAGGCTTGGGTAGAGGTTAATTGACTTTTTGTTAGGTAAGTTTGGAGATGGCTTTTGTGGTGTGTCGTAAATAATTTTCCTATTATAATTTTTCATCTTAATAATTTTTAGATCACATTTAATACCATTGTTTAACCACCCTTCACTATTTACCATTGACGCATATTCACCGATAGTCATTCCATGAACTATTGGAATCGGGTGCATTCCAATAAAACTTTTAAGCTTAGATTTTCTCAAAGGACCGTCGACATAATGTCCATTGGGATTTGGTCTGTCTAAAACAATTAACTTTAAATCGTTTTCAGCAGCGGCTTCCATTATGTAATGAAGTGTTGAAATATAGGTATAGAACCTTGCTCCAACATCCTGAATGTCAAAAATTAAAATATCTAAATCAGCTAATTGTTTGTCCTTAGGTTTTTTATTATCTCCGTATAATGACACTATTTCAACTCCTGTTTTTGAATCAATATTATTACTCACTTTTTCACCTGCATCTGCTTCCCCTCTAAAACCATGTTCAGGCGAAAATATTTTATTTACCCTAATATTCATTGATAATAAGGAATCAACTAAATGAACATAATTTCCTTTATTATAAATTAAAGAGGTATGATTACCAACTACACCTACATTAAGTCCCAATAAGTCATTTACATATAGCTCTGTTCTATTTGCACCTAAATAATTTTCATTAAAAGTTTGTGCAACAGAAAATTCACTGAAAAGAGTAAATATGAAAAAAAGGGTAATTTTATATTTTAATAAACGTAATTTCATAATATGAAGTTTGAAACTTATGTGGCGTCTAGATTCAGAAAATCTTATACATATAAAAATACCGTTTCCTCTCCAATTATAAAAATATCAGTTTTTTCGATTATTATAGGAATAGTTATGATGATTATTTCAGTATCATCAAGTGTTGGGTTGCAAAAAACAATCGAAACTAAAATTTCATCTTTTTTTGGACATATTTCAATTTCTAACTTTGAAAATAATACATCCTTTTCATCCATAAGTCCAATAAGTCTTTCTTTGGATTATAAAAAACTACATAATAATTCTGAAATAATTCATGTTCAGAATGTTGCATATAAGTCTGGTTTGATAGTTAATAAAAATAGTTTTGAGGGGGTGGTTTTTAAGGGAATATCCTCAGATTTTAATTGGTCTAGTTTTTCTAAATATATACGAAAAGGAAAAATTTTGACTATTAATGAGACTGTTTCAAATCAGGTCATAATTTCAGAATATTTATCAAAAAAACTATCACTAGACTTAAATGATAAATTTAAAGCTACATTTTTCAAACCAAACTCATCCTCAATACCTAATGAAAGAATATTTGAAGTTAGTGGTATTTTTAGTTCAGGCTTAATTGAATTTGATGAAACCTATTTTATTGGAGATATTAAGCATATCCAAAAAATGAATAAGTGGAATTCTAACCAATTTGGAAATGTTGAAATTTTCCTTAAAAATTATTCTCAATTAGAAAACGTTTCAAATCAACTTTATAAGAAAACTAGCGCTGAAATTAATGTTTTATCAATTGTAAATAGATTTCCAGAAATTTTTAATTGGATGGCATTATTTGAAATTAATGTTCTTTTGATAATTATCATTATGATTTTGGTAGGTGGAATTAATATGATTACAGCATTACTTGTAACTGTTTTGGAAAAAACTTCAATAATAGGCGTTTTAAAAACTTTGGGAAGTTCTAACAAAAGCATGAGGACTATTTTTTTAATTAATGGTGCATATTTGATAAGTTTGGGTCTTGTTATAGGTAATTTTATTGCACTTGGTTTAATTTTTATTCAAAATTATACAGAATTTATAAAGCTTGACCCTGATACTTATTATGTTTCTGAACTCCCATTCGATTTTAATTTAATGACTTTATTAATTTTAAATATTTCAGTATTATTATTCTGTTTTACGATGTTAATTATTCCTTCATTTATAATAAGTAAGATCTCTCCCTCGGAATCTATTAAAATAAAATAATTTGAAAATATGTATTGAGGATCTATATCATTACATTTGCAAATTGCAATGAAATATTTTAAAAATATATTAGAAACAATAGGAAATACACCTTTAATAAAATTAAATTCATTAACAAAAGATATTGATGCTTTAGTTCTTGCAAAAGTTGAATATTTTAACCCAGGTAGTTCAATTAAAGATCGAATGGCACTTAAAATGATTGAAGATGCCGAAAAGGACGGTAGGCTTAAACCAGGATACACTATTGTTGAAGGAACTTCTGGAAACACAGGCATGGGATTAGCTCTTGCAGCAATAGTAAAGGGCTACAAATTAATTTGTGTTTCAACTGATAAACAGTCAAAAGAAAAATTTGATGTTTTGAAGGCTGTTGGAGCCGAAGTAGTAGTTTGTCCTACTGACGTTAAACCTGATGATCCTAGATCCTACTATTCAACTGCTAAAAGAATTGGTGAAGAAACTCCAAATTCCTGGTATGTTAATCAATATGACAATCCAGCAAATGCGATTGCACATTACGAAACCACTGGACCAGAAATTTGGGAACAAACCGGCGGAAAAATTACACATTTTGTTGTAGGTGTAGGTACTGGTGGAACAATTTCAGGAGTTGCTAAATATTTAAAAGAGAAAAACCCTATGATTAAAATTTGGGGAATTGATACTTATGGATCAGTATTTAAAAAATTTCATGAGACGGGTATTTTTGATGAAACTGAAATATATCCATACATAACTGAGGGAATTGGAGAAGATATTATTCCTAAAAATGTAAATTTTGAATTAATAGATAAGTTTGAAAAAGTTACAGATGAAGATGCGGCAATTTACACAAGAAAATTAGCTAAGCAAGAAGGGATTTTTGCAGGTAATTCATGCGGTGCAGCAGTTAAAGGTGTTTTACAGTTAAAAGAAAACTTTAACAAAGATGATGTTGTTGTCGTTTTATTACATGACTCTGGGAGCAGATATATTGGGAAAATATATAATGATGATTGGATGATAAAAAATAATTTTAGTTTAGATTGAGGTCATGAAAGATTTTCTTATAAATAATCCTAAAGTTGTTTTTAAAGAAAATTTAACCCATTCAATTCTTTCCCAAAGTAATTCTTACAATTTTCATACCTCCAAAAACTACTACAACAAAACTTCATTATTAGAACTTAAATCTTTATCAAAAGAAATAGGAGTGAAGAGTATTTCAATCAAGGATGAGTCTAACAGATTTGGTTTAAACTCATTTAAGGTCTTAGGTTCTACATTCGCTATTGATAAAATTTTAGACAAACAGCCTAAAATTGATACATTTTGTACTGCAACGGATGGTAATCATGGTAAAGGATTAGCTTGGGCTGCTCAAAACATTAATAAGAAAGTTGTTGTTTATGTTCCAAAAGACACCACTTTAGAAAGAATAAAAGAAATTGAAAAGTACAACGCAAATGTTTATCAACTTAATTTAAATTATGAAGATACATGTGTTTATGCATTTCAAGAAAGTAAGAAAAATAATTGGTGCTTAGTTCAAGATGCTTCGTGGGATAATTATGAAGAAATACCTGCACTAATAATGTCTGGTTATTTAACTCATTTTAAAGAAATAGAATGTTTTACAAACAACATGACCAAATCTAAATATGATATTATTTTTTTACAATGTGGTGTTGGTAGTTGGGCAGCGTCTTGTATTTGGTATTATATGCAAGAATTTAAAAATAATAGACCTAAAATAGTATTGATTGAACCAGATGAGGCTTGTGGAGTTTATGAATCCTTTGTTAACGGAAAAAGATGCTCCCCTAGAACTACTTTCAACACAATAATGGCTGGGTTAAACTGTGGAATTCCCTCAAAAAGTGCCTGGAAAATTATCCAACAAGGTTGTGATGCGGTACTAAAAATTTCTGATACAGATACTAAAAAAGCAATAAAAAAATTATACTATCCAAAGGGGGGTGATCCTAAAATAGTTTCAGGTGAATCTGGTGCAGCTGGATTAGCTGGCTTATTAAAAGTAATTAATAATAAAGAGTTATATGAGCTTAAAAGTTATTTAAATCTAAATAAAGACTCAAAAATTCTGTTATTTAATACTGAAGGAGATACAGATGAAAATAGTTTTAAAAAAATAATTTCAAATTAATTAAAGACTTCGCTTGGAAATACCACAACACTTTCCTTTCCATTTTTACCAACACTTGATACGCCAAACAAAAAATTATCAATTACAACTCCATCTAAAGTGAAGTTATTTACATTCCCTACATATTTGCTCATATCCCAGTGTGGAGATGTTGTTTCTCTCCAGTATATTTTATAACCTTTAATATTCTGATCTTCAATCTGATCCCACTTAAGTGTTGTAGATGGCTTAACAGCTCCTCCAATTTTAACATTTTTAGGTTGAATCGGACTCCATCCCAAACTTGCTAAGTTTATGGCATTTACAGCAGTAAGTTTTTTTACATAATTAAAATTAACACCTGAAATTACATCACCATAACTAATACCATTTTCAAATCTTATGTTTTGATGTTGTCTGTTATAGTTTTCGTGTGTTTCCATAATTCTAACTCCAGCAAATCCTAAATCATTAAAAGGTCTATGATGCCCTCCTCTTCCAAATCTATCAAGTCTATATATTAGCTTTGGTTTCATTTCAGGCATGTAATTTGAAACGGTTTTGTAAATATATCTTGCCAGTTGTCTAGAATTACCATCAACTTCCCCTCCATAAAACCTTCTCCTTTTAATTGATATTTCCGATTCATTGGCTGGAGTTGGTTCAGAGAATATTCTAAAACTGGAATTGTCTATTATCCCATCGATTCCCTCTATATTTCCAATCATATCGTTATTCAAAATTCCAATTAAATCCCAATTATTTTTTTTTATATAATTGGCAAATCCTGCACCACCATATAAACCTTGTTCCTCACCAGACAGACCTATGTATATTATACTATTTTCAAATCTGTATTTACTTAAAACATGAGCAGCTTCAATTACTCCTGCCATCCCCGAAGCATTGTCATTAGCTCCCGGTGAGGGTGAGGTATAATCATTTGGATCACTAACTCTACTGTCAATGTCACCACTCATTATTATAAATCTATTTGGATATTTCTCTCCCCTTTGTATAGCAACAACATTATTAATCCAGACGTCTTTAATTAGTCTTCTTTTATTTTTTTTAAAATAATTTTTTTGATAAAAAACCTCAAGACAACTATTACAATCTGTGGAAATTTTTTCAAAAGCTTTTTTAATCCATCTTCTTGCGGCACCTATTCCTGTTTTATTAGAAATAGTATCACTTAAAGTATGCCTTGTTTCAAAAGAAACAAGTTTTTTAATATTAAATTCTATTCTGGATTCTGAAACTTTATTAATTATATCATAAAAGTCTTTATCACTTTGTGAAAAACATAGATTAACTAAAAAAAAAATAGGTATGATTTTTAAATGTTTCATACCTAAATTTAATGCAAAAATTTAAAACTATTTTAAAAACAATATTTGTTTTCGGATTTCAATTGATCAGCGATCTTATTTTTTAAATCAATAATATTTGGGAACTCGTAATATTTTGTAAATCTTTTGAGCCCCATAAGTAAGCCTCTTTGCTCATCTCCTTCCGA
>MDSX01071732.1_pt1 | contig 10541 bp, 9 predicted proteins | sample 811141 | NCBI WGS metagenome assembly MDSX01 (sample SAMN05326642, study PRJNA326480) | marine metagenome | isolation source: seawater | place: Atlantic Ocean: South East | collected 2010
CGCGTAAATTCAATGATCCCTACTATTCCATAGATGATGGGATCGCTGAAGCGAATTATGTATTTTTAGAGGGAAATAATTTACCTGAGAGGTTCCGAAATGGATTTCAGATCGGCGAGCTCGGCTTCGGAATAGGTCTAAATATGTTAGTTTCCTATCATTCTTTTGTAAAATCTGGAACAAAAGGAATGCTGCGTTATACTTCTTTTGAAAAATACCCCTTAAGCAAAGACCAGATAAGAAAAGCGCTTGCGTGTTTTCCTTCACTTGATACTCAGATGTTATTAGATCATTGGAATACTGAAACTTTTAGTATCAATTATAAAAATTTATTCTTGACCGTGATTATGGGTGACGCGAGAGACACTATAAAAAGTTGGACTAGCAAAGCTGACGCTTGGTTTTTAGATGGATTTTCTCCATCCAAGAATCCACAACTTTGGGGTCAAAGTTTATTAAAAGATTTAGCCAAGAGAACAAAAATAAATGGTAGTTTTGCAACCTATTCTGCAGCGGGACATGTACGAGAAAATATGGCAGATGCCGGATTCAATGTTCAAAAAATAAAAGGATATGGCCGTAAAAAACATATGAGCAAAGGATTCCTGAATTGATTCAAAAAAATTCTCAAGTTGGCATATTACTCATGGTTTTAGCCACTTCGATATTTGCTATCCAGGATGGGATCTCTCGTTATTTAGCATCTGAATATAACGTCATGATGGTTGTTATGGTACGCTATTGGTTCTTTGCTTTTTTTGTAATTTTATTAGTTTTTAAAACACAGGGTGGTATTAAAAAAGCTTTTAGTACACCTCAGCCTTTTCTTCAGTTTTTCAGAGGAACATTATTAGCGTTAGAAGTGTGTGTAATTGTCTTAGCTTTCACATTTTTAGGTCTGGTCGAAAGTCATGCTATTTTCGCTTGTTATCCATTGTTGGCAGCTGCTTTATCCGTACCCATTCTGGGTGAGAAAGTTGGATGGCGACGATGGGTAGCGATTGGTATCGGTTGTATTGGAGTATTAATAATACTTCAGCCGGGTATTAAGATTTTTTCACCTTACGCTCTTTTAGCAATCACATCAGCTTTGATGTTCGCATTATATGGCCTGCTAACAAGATACGCAGCAATAAAGGACGATGCCGCTACTAGTTTTTTTTGGACGGGTGTATCTGGTGCGATTATAATGACTTGTCTTGGTTTTTGGTATTGGGAACCTCTCGCTATAGGAGATTATTCGTGGATGATACTTTTATGCATTACCGCAGTATTAGGCCATTATTTATTAATTAAGTGTTACGAGTCAGCAGAAGTAAGCGTCGTGCAGCCCTTTGCATATTTCCAACTTTTATTTATCACTATAATTGGCATCTCTATATTCAATGAAAAACTCGAACCGCATATTTTTATTGGAGCGTCAATAATTATTGGAGCTGGACTATTCACACTTTATAGGGAAAAAAAGTCTAGTTCTTAATTAGTCTATATAAATCTTTTCGCACCGGAGCGCCTTTGAGTCGAGCCTCGTAAGGTAACAAGCTCTCTGCGACCCTCATAACATAATTCCTAGTTTCGCGGTATGGTATATCTTCGATCCAATCAATAATATCGATATTTTCACTTCTAGGATCCCCAAACATTGCCAACCATCTCTCTAATCTCGTTGGACCAGCATTATATGCGGCGGCAACCAATATAATATTATTCCCAAAGCGCCCTGATAGTTCATCAAGATAAGCAATGCCCAAACGAACATTATATGTTGGATCACTAATTAATCGTTTGCTAGAGTACGGAACACCTATTTTTCCAGCCATCTCCTGAGCTGTCTTGGGCATCAATTGCATTAACCCACGTGCTCCAACTGGACTTATAACTTCTGGATCAAATTCGCTCTCTCGTCTAATAATTGAAAGTGGTAAAATTTTGTCAAATTTACTATTGAATGTAATGTCATTAGGCAACTCCAACGGGTAATAAGTACGAAAAATCTGAAATCCTTCTCTTGCAGCCTGTTTAGTTATCATTAGTGAAACATGAGTTTCTCCTAACTCAGCAGCAAAATTAGCTAACTTTAAAAATTCTTCTTTTGTACTTTTTTCGGAAAGGTGTACGAGTAGCCTCTCCGTAAGATAACTACTTCCCGCACGACTAACTTGTATAGCTGCCTTCAATACAGAAGATTTAGAAAATCGACTATCTTGCCAGCCGGTAACAAGCTCGCGGCCAGACATATCAATTAGATCCGGTTCTTTTAAAAAATTAACCGATAATTGTCCGTAGAAACTTGAAAGCGACTTTGTCGATTCTCTAAAATACTTCTGAGAATTTTCTTCATCATCAAGAGCTTTATACGTCAAACCTAACCAATAACCGGATCGACCTAAAGAGATCGGCGTATCTACAACACCAGAAAAATTGCTAAAGTGAACTAAAGAGGTTTTTGGAATTGTCAATTTTTTTAAAGCTATGAAGCCTGAGAGCCACTCTAGATCTGCAAAATCTGCACCTTTTCTTAAATGATGATTTGATGCAATACGATACGCTTGCTCAAATTCGCCTGACCTCATCATTTCTCGGGCTAAAATTCTACGCCAATCTGCCCAAGCCTGGGGTCGTCCCAATGTTTTTTCTGAAACCGATCTTTCGATTATAATTTCGATTGCGCCATCCCAGTGACCATTTCTTAACCTCCAAAGGAACCGTTCATAAGCTAAACCTGGGTCATTAGATACTTCCTTAGGCACTAAGTTGATAAAATAATTTACCCTTGATCTATTTTTTCTAAGCGCAATTCGGGCGCGAGCTAAGGCCTGCCAGTTCTTATCAACCAAAGGCAACATCCGAAAAGCAGATTCTGTACGGCCCTGCCATAACAGAGAGTCCATTCGCAAATGATGAAGATTTTTAATCGTGAGGCCATTGCGTTCAACATATGCATTATGTTCCTCTTCATCTAAATCGAAATCCTTCCAAGTTCGTTTTATCTCGTTGGAGGCTTCAAAACTTCGGCCACTTTTTATTAAGGCTTCTGCATATCTCAGCGACCCCGTCCCCGTTTGTGGCTTTTGCGTTGAAAAATACTTGATCACTTTCTCAGGAGCGCCACCACGAGGGATATTTTTCTCACATCTTTTTCTTAGTAACCTTAAACCTGGCCAGTCAGAGTATGTTTTTAAAAACTTTATACACTCATCAAATGTACCTTGTTTTCCTCTTAATCTTAGCCAATCCGCTATTGCTAGGCTTTCTTCTTTTACTAAAGTCCCTCGCGCAACATCCACGTCTTGCCAATTCTCATCATCTGACCAATCAATTATTTTTCTAAGTATTTCAAAGTCTTCCAAAGCCTTGGCACTGCCGAACGACAAAAAATTCAAAATTAAAAATACACTTAAAAAACTGATCAGCGTGGACTTCATAGCTTTGCGCTTCCCTCTCTAAGGGCTATCCTAACTTTTCTAATATTATAGGCAATAGTCAACCACCGGTTTATTAATACTTGCGGCTATCTTTTCCTAAGTTTATTCTGTAAGCAGTTTTATTTAAGGAGCGTCACTTATGTTTAAAGGATCATTACCTGCATTGGTAACCCCCATGAAGAAAGGGGAAATAGATTTTAACGTGATTCAAGACTTAGTTGAGTGGCATATTTCACAAGGATCTAATGGTTTAGTGCCTGTTGGCACTACTGGAGAGAGCCCAACATTAAGTCATGATGAGCATAATAAAGTAGTAGAATGCGTGGTTAAAACAGCCGCTGGAAGAATACCAATAATTGCTGGTGCTGGTTCGAATAATACGTCAGAAACAGTTCAATTAGTAGATCACGCAAAACGAGCTGGAGCGGATGCAGCTCTCGTTGTTACGCCCTACTATAACAAACCAACTCAAAACGGATTGATACAGCATTTCTCTGCTGCCGAAAAATGCGGCTTACCAATAATTATATATAATATTCCACCTAGATCGGTAGTAGACATGACACCAGAGACCATGGGAGGTTTAGCAAAACTTCCCAATATTGTAGGCGTAAAAGATGCAACGGGCGACGTAGCAAGAGTGTCTTTGCAAAGGATTAGTTGCGGCACTGACTTTATTCAACTGTCCGGTGAAGATGCTTCCGCTATTGGATTCAATGCACAGGGTGGCGTCGGATGTATCACCGTAACCGGGAATGTTGCTCCCAAACTATGCTCTCAAATGCAAAAAGCCACTTTGGCTGGGGATTTCAAAAAAGCTTTGGAATATCAAGATCTCTTAATGCCACTCCATGACGCAATCTTCACGGAGCCTGGAGTCGCCGGTGCAAAATATGGGCTATCTGTATTAGGGAAATGTACGGAAGAAGTTAGATCTCCTCTCACTGAACTTACCTCCAAAACAAAAAAATTAATTGAAAACGCAATTAAGCATGCCGGCTTATAACAATAGAATAAAGCAGCGTAGATTGGATCATGTCTAAAAAGACTGAAAATACAAACTATAAAATAATCTCAGAGAACCGTCGTGCGCGTTATGATTATTCCATTGAAGATGATATAGAATGTGGCATTTCTCTAGAAGGTTCAGAAGTGAAGAGCCTTCGAACTGGGAAAACTCAGATTGGCGAAAGCTATGCATCAGTAGAGAACACCGAATTATGGCTAGTAAATTGTTATATCCCCCCATACAGTCAAGCTAACGCTTTTCATCATGAGGAACGACGAAGAAGAAAACTTCTGGTCTCGAAGAAGGAGCTTTCTAAATTATGGTCTGCAACACAACGCGACGGTATGACACTTGTACCACTAGTTTTATACTTCAATCATAAAGGTAGGGCAAAAATTAAACTTGGGTTAGCAAAAGGAAAAAAACTATCCGACAAGAGGGCGACTGAAGCAAAAAGAGATTGGCAAAGACAAAAATCACGTCTTTTAAAGGAGTACACCTAGATCGTGAAAACTAAAGTCATATGAGGTAGAAATGGATGATAATTCTAATACATTAATATCAACAGACTGGTTAGCATTTAACCTAAAAAATCCAAATGTCCGCATAATTGATGCATCTTGGTACTTGCCTGACATGAAGAGAAACCCAAGGGAGGAATACGATAAGGCGCATATCCCAGGAGCAAGATTTTTTGATATTGATGAAATTTGTGATTTGCAATCTAAACTTCCACATATGGTACCATCACCCGAAAAATTTGTATCTCGGATAAGAGCTATGGGAATTGGGGACAAACACAAAATTGTTATCTATGATGGCGCTGGTTTATTTTCTGCAGCTAGAGTGTGGTGGCTTTTTAAATTAATGGGTAAGGCGGAAGTATCCGTGTTAGATGGTGGATTCCCAAAGTGGTTGAACGACGGGTATCCCTCAGACAACCAACCAGTTTTTATGAGGGATCAACATATGACCACAGACTTTCATGAGGCACTGGTTAAAAATGTTACTCAGGTGTCTGCTGCCTCAAAACTAGGTGATCATGAAATTTTAGATGCGCGAGGCCCTGGCCGTTTCGCAGGGAAAGACCCGGAACCTAGGAAAGGTCTTAGAGCAGGTCATATACCAGGGTCAAAAAATATTCATTATAAAGATCTTTTAAATGATGATGGTACTATGAAGGACAAACATAGTCTCTTTAACACATTTAAAAATGCAAAAGTTGACTTTAAAAAACCAATTATAACTACCTGCGGATCAGGGGTAACAGCAGCTATAATATCTCTAGCCCTAGAGATTATTGGACAAAAAAATCATTCTCTTTATGATGGTTCGTGGACAGAGTGGGGCCAATTTGACCAATTACCAATCGAAGTCGGTTAATCTTATGTTTGAGAATCTAGTCTTGCCACCACCTGACGAAATACTAGAGCTAATGCATAAATTTAGAAATGATACAAGAAAGTATAAGATTGATTTAGGTGTCGGCGTTTACAAAAACCATTTGGGCAACACACCAATCATGACTGCTGTCAAGACAGCAGAGAAAAGGTTATGGGAGGAGGAAAATACCAAGAGTTATGTAGGTCTTACTGGTGATCCTTTTTTTCATAAAATGATGATAAAACTTATTCTGGGACCTTCCTTTGAAGAAGAGCGTGCTGCGGCGGCAGCGACACCTGGAGGAACTGGTGCTTTGAGGCAAGGTCTCGAATTAATAAAAATAGCAAATCCCAATGCAACCATATGGCTTAGCAATCCGACTTGGCCAAATCATCCTTCAATAATAGATTATTTACAGCTAAAATCATCTGAGTATAGTTACTTCAACTTCAAAAATAAAACTGTCTCGTTTAACGCTATGCTAAAAGATCTTTCAGAGGCCAATAATGGCGATATTGTATTGTTGCACGGTTGTTGTCATAATCCCACTGGAGCAAATTTAAATCAAAACCAGTGGGAAATTTTAGGAGATTTTTTAAATAAAAAAAATTTAATACCACTTATTGATTTAGCTTACCAAGGTTTTGGTAACGGGATACAAAAGGATAGTTTAGGGATAAGAGCTTTAGTTAACTTGGTACCAGAAACGATTATAGCCTCAAGCTGCTCTAAAAATTTTGGTATATACCGAGAGCGGACAGGGATTATAATTACAACGTCAAACGACCAGAAGCAAAAAGCCGTTAATCAGGGTATATTAGCTTATTTAAATCGTAACAGCTTCTCATTCCCACCTGATCACGGTTCAAAACTTGTTTCAATGATCTTAAGTGATACGCATTTAAGAAAAAACTGGGAAGCAGAATTAAATGACATAAGAACAAGTATGCAAGAAAACCGAGAATTCTTGGTCAGAGAACTAAGTAGTCGGGTAGGATCAGATCGGTTTGGATTTCTATCCGAACATAGAGGTATGTTTTCTTTATTAGGCGCCTCTCATGAACAAGTACAAGAACTACAAGTTCAGCATGGGATATATATGGTTTCTGATAGCCGGATGAACATAGCTGCTCTGAGCAAAAAAACTATACCTCTTTTAGCAGACGCAATTGTCGCAGTTGGTGTATGATGTTTCATGTTGTAGATTTTAGCTAAAACTTTTAAGTCCAACTCAATAAAAAAACCAAGTCTCCGCAACCTTGTAAAAACGGAATATTTTATGAGAAAAATTATGCCAGGTATTTTAGCTATGACCTTAATCGTCGTAGCTTCTAATATTTTAGTCCAACATATCTTATTCAATGGCTGGCTAACGTGGGGCGCTTTTACCTATCCCTTAGCTTTTTTAACGACAGACATAATGAACCGGGTATATGGTCCAGTAGTAGCTAGAAAAATCATTTTAGTTGGATTCTTTACAGGAATAATATGTTCCCTAGTTGGTACGCAAATAGAAAATGATTACGGACCACTTGTAACTTTAAGAATTGCGATTGCATCCGGTCTTGGGTTTATCTCAGCTCAATTTATAGATTTAGCCATTTTCGAGAAATTTAGAAAAACTAACTGGTGGAAAGCCCCCTTAATATCATCCGTAGTCGGGTCATTTGTGGATACTACTATATTCTTTAGTGTCGCATTTTCAAAAAAACTGTCCTGGATTGAACCTTCAAATGATGTATCCTGGGCGAGTGATTTAAGGGCTATCTTTGATTTTGGTCCCCAATTACCCTATTGGGTAGGGTTGGGTTTAGCCGACTACGGATTAAAGCTAACCATTGCAATTATAGCTCTCATTCCCTTCAGCATAATTGTAAAAAAATTAGCACAAAATTCAAAAAACACTTTGAGTTAAGTATATAATGTGTCAAGTTAAATTAACCGTAAACAAATGAAAGGAGGTGCCTATGTCTAGAGTTAAATGGAACCAGAAGGTTGTAAAAATCTCGGAGGCAGAATTATAAGGGCAGCCCCTTAAATTCAGTTGAGGTTTTTGGTTTTTCCAAAGCGCCTTCATCCATAAAATTCGGAAGGGTTGCCTACTAAGAAGGCAACCCTTTCTTTTTAATATAGATAACGCTTATGATTAAAGTTTCTAATACTATTACAATAGAGCCATGGGAAATCATCGAAACTTTCAGTATATCTCGCGGCCCTGGTGGACAAAATGTTAATAAAGTTTCTACGGCAGTAGAGCTAAGATTTTTTGCATCTAGTTCACCTAACTTAACTCATGCCATAAAATCTAAACTTAAAAAAATCTCCGGAAGCAACTGGACTTCTAATGGAATTTTAATAATAAACGTTCAACAAACTAGGTCCCAATATCGAAATAGGATAATAGCTAAAAAGAAACTTAAGGATCTTATTTTAGAGGCAAGCCAGATTATAAAAAAACGTGTGCCTACGAAACCATCGTATGGGGTAAAGGAAAAGAGAATGATCCAAAAGAAAAGTCGAGGTTTAATTAAAACGCTTCGCAAAAGAGTTAATTATGATGAATGAAATTTTATCAAGGAGAAACAAACTTTTAGGAGAAAATTTTCCAACATTTTACGAAAACCCAGTTCACTTAATTAAAGGTGAAGGGGTTTGGCTTTATGGAGCTGATGGAAAAAAATATCTTGATTGCTATAATAATGTTCCACACGTGGGTCACTGTCATCCTAAAGTAGTTGAAGCAATAGCAAACCAAGCAGGAACCTTGAATACTCATACCAGATATCTTCATGAAGGAATATTAGATTACGGTGAAACTCTTTGTTCAAAATTTTCAAAAGAACTATGTCAATTAATAATGGTTTGTACCGGATCAGAAGCAAACGACATCGCTCTTAGAATGGCACAAGCTATGACTGGAAAGTCGGGCTTTATAGCAACCGACAATACGTATCATGGTAACACTAGTTTAGTTTCACAGATTTCAGCGAGGCGACCGCCGATAGGGGGCTATAAAGATAACATAAAACTTGTCCCAGCCCCAGAAAGTATAAATCCTCTTGGCGGCACTTATGACAGCCAAGTAGATCTTTTTACAAAAAATATTGAAGTCGCAATTAGTGAGTTAGAAAAAGATGGTTTTGGTTTTGCTGGCTTTATGTTCTGTCCAATTTTTGCAAATGAAGGGTTTCCAACAGTAAAACCAGGGTTTTTAGATAATACTGTGGATGTTATAAAGGATAAAGGTGGCCTTTTACTTTGTGATGAAGTTCAACCAGGTTTTGGTAGAATTGGGACACATTGGTGGGGTCACGAGTGGTTGGGTTTTGAGCCTGATGTTGTAACACTCGGGAAACCAATGGCAAATGGGCATCCAGTTGGAGCCGTGGTTACCCGTAAAGATATTATGGATAGTTTTAGATCCAAGTTTGGTTACTTTAATACTTTTGGCGGAAATCCGGTGAGCTGTGCAGCAGCCATGGCAACTTTACGAGTTATCGAAGAAGAAAACTTAGTGGAGAACGCTAGAATCATTGGTGAATATTCCCTTGAAAGATTAAGGGGTATCTCCAATCCTTTGATTCAAGACGTAAGGGGTAATGGACTATTCTTTGGAGTAGAGTTTGTCGATTTAACTGGCCAACCAGCAACAGAATTTACGAGTAGAGTTGTGGAAGAGATGCAGCATCATGGTGTTTTACTTAATAGTATAGGCCGACATCGTAATACACTTAAAATGCGGCCACCAATGCCATTCTCAAAAGAGAACTCTGATTTAGCGATAGATACTCTCGAAGTCGTTTTAGAAAAGCTGACTTAATGGATAATCCAAAGTTAATTAGCTCAGTAATTGATGTTTCTGCTGCCTGGGGGGGAGTAAAAGAAAGACCTAAGTTAGTAAAGAATAGAGAAAATATCGTTTTTGACATAACCTTAAACTCTGGACAGAGGGCCGCTTTCAGATTCCACCGGCCAGGCTATCAATCTTCCCAAGGTATAAAATCAGAACTTATGTGGATGGAGAATCTAACACAAAAAAAATTTCCATGCCCCACGCCAATTAGAGCACTGAACCAAGATTTAATTATTGAAACAAAAGGTCAAAGGACTGCCTCTATAATTAAATGGGTTGACGCCGCCGAGTTAAAGGAAAGAATTTTCAATTCTAGTGAGAAAGAATTCATTTCTATATTTAAAAATCTAGGGAGAATAACTGCTGAACTCCACAATCTTACAGACGAGATCAATACTAATTCTTTTGTTCGGCCCAAATGGGATGAAGAAGAATTTTTTAGTGATAACCCCGCTTGGGGGAAATATTGGGAGAATCCATCCTTAAGTAAGAAAGAGTCAGAACAAATTTATAGAGTGAAAAATGACTTAAAACAGACGCTACGAAAGATTCATAATGGAGATAAGGGTTTGATTCATGCAGATCTTCTTGAAGAAAATATTCTAATACGCGGTCAAAATTTATGGATAATTGATTTTGATGATTGCGGGTTTGGTTTTCGCGAATACGACTTAGCTACTTTATTAATACAACATTTTAACAAGAGATATTTCAATACAGCAAAGCTAGCACTCATAGAATCTTACAATAAATACAGGAAAAAATTTCAAACTAATACAGACGCTATTAACTTTTTTATTATGGTGCGAAGTTTGGTATCATGCGGGTGGGGAATCTCAAGAGCTCCTTTAGAATCTTCTGTCCATCGCGA
>MDSX01057712.1_pt1 | contig 10538 bp, 9 predicted proteins | sample 811141 | NCBI WGS metagenome assembly MDSX01 (sample SAMN05326642, study PRJNA326480) | marine metagenome | isolation source: seawater | place: Atlantic Ocean: South East | collected 2010
AAAAAACTAGGGAGCATCCTTTAGTTTGTAAGCACCCTGTAACAGGAGATAAATCACTATTTTTTAATGGAACCTATGTCCGAGGTCTAAAAGGTGATGGAATCAACAGTCCGGAAGACGAGTTAAATTTGCTCATATGGTTACACAATTGGACCACCCATGTGCGTTTTACATTTCGTCATCGATGGTCAAATGGAGACGTTGTTATTTGGGATAATCGTTCAACTCAACATGTGGCAATAAACGACTACTCAGGTCAGCATCGTGAATTAAATCGAACGACGGTCGCTGGGAAAATTCCAAGTAGTTAAAGAGAGTCGTCTCGTAAAAGTTCTATTAAAGATGATGTGTCCCACCGCCCGTGGCCTTGATTCTGAAGTTCAGCGTAATACTCATCAATTACTGTTGTGATAGGAAGTTTGGCTCCTATGCGTTCAGCTTCGTTAAACACAATATTCAAATCTTTCCGCATCCAGTCGAGAGCAAATCCATGATCAAATTCATGCTTCAACATGGTTTCTGATCGATTAGACATTTGCCAAGAACCAGATGCTCCTTGACTGATCGCCGCAAGAACTTTTTCCATGTCTAATCCTGCTCGGCGACCGAAATCTAATCCCTCTGCTAATCCTTGAACTAAGCCAGCTATACATATCTGATTAACCATCTTTGTTGTTTGTCCTGACCCAACTGGCCCTATTAAATTCACTGCTTTCGCATAACTTGAAATAACCGGCTCGACATTCGCAAAAACATCATTATCGCCGCCGCACATCACAGTGAGTTGCCCGTTCTCCGCCCCTGCTTGCCCTCCAGAAACTGGTGCGTCAATAAATTCAACATCTTGCTTTCTTGCTGCTTCGGCTATTTCTTTAGCGACTGTTGCCGAAGCTGTGGTGTGATCCACGAGAACACTCCTAGGATTCATTCCTGCTAGTACTCCTGTGTCTCCATAAACAACAGAGCGAACGTCTTCATCATCCCCAACACAAATAAAGACAATATCCGATCCGTCAGCAGCGGCTGCAGGTGTAGAAGCCATACTCCCGCCATACTGGCTTACCCAGTCGTGAGCTTTACTCTCTGTTCGATTATAAACAGTGGTTGAGTAACCTGATTCCTGTAAATGTTTTGCCATAGGAAACCCCATGACCCCAAGACCTATAAAAGAAACTTTAGACACCATTCAAACTCCTGACTTCAATTTGGCCATTGCTGAAAATAGTTCTAACGGGGATTGAACTGAACTTTCTCCGTCTATCTCTCGATAAATAGCATGAACGTTTACGGCTAAGCGTTCCCATTCTCCCCATTCTTTATAAACACCAAGATCAATTTCGACTATTGCTTCTTCTGCTGTCTGGCCAGCAGCATGGCGTTCTTTGCATTCTTTTTCTACAAAAGAAAGATAGTCTCGAACTCCGGTTACACCTTCCGCATCAGTTAAGGGTCCGTGACCTGGAACGACAACATCTGCTTCTAGACCAATAATTCGATCACATGCATCTATCCAGTTGGAAACTGGACCATCCCAAATTATTGGAGTTCCATTTATGAAAAGTATGTCTCCACAGAAAACCGTGGAAGCATCAGGAAGATACACAATCAAATCGCCAGCAGTGTGAGCCGGTCCTACTTCTATCAGTTCCACAGTCCTCCCACCCACATCTAGTTGTAACTCTCCTTGAAAGGTTCTATCAGCAGGAGGGAGGTCGATGTCATCGAAACTAAAGGGTCCAAAAGCTTCGCGAACGTATTTATTAGTAGTCTCTCCTAAGTCGATCGCCAGCAGTGCTGAGATAGCCGAAGGAGGCATCGCATTCATTTCTTGTGCTGCTGCTTCTGTCGTAATAATTTGAGCCCCATCTTGGCCGCTTACCAAACTATTTCCGTAACAGTGGTCTCCATTTGCATGAGTATTGACTACAACATCTATTGGCCGCCCGGATGTGACTGCTGACATAGAGTCCAGCATGTCTCTAGTTAAATTTAAGTCAAAGAGCGTATCGATGAGTAACGAAGACCAGTCTGAAGCTAAAAGACCAGCGTTGCTCCACCCCCATCCACCGTCTGGCTGCAAATAAGCAAATACTCCATCTGCAACCTCATGAAGGCCTTTGGTATAGGGAACAGCATTAAGACTTTTACTCACGAATTTACTTTAGGCGAACTGTATAGAATAGGTGAACCCCGTCTAGCCGATCCGGCTGTGAAGATGGCAGGCTATAACGACAACTTTTGAATTAGGAGATTTTAAAATGGGCAACCTGTGTGAAGGCCGTGTGGCCATTGTTACTGGAGCGGGACGCGGTATAGGGCGCGAACATGCTTTATTGCTAGCTGAAAACGGAGCCAAGGTCATAGTGAACGACCTTGGAGGTGACACTGATGGTTCCGGCGATGATATTAGTCCTGCTCAATCAGTAGTAGAAGAGATTATCGCTATGGGCGGAGAAGCGGTAGTCAATGGAGCTAACGTTGCAGATTTTGATGCTGCTGGAGAAATGATACAACAAGCCATCGATACTTTTGGAAGTTGTGACATCTTAGTTAACAATGCAGGCATACTTCGCGATCGAATGATTTTTTCAATGTCTGAGGGCGACTGGGATGCAGTAATTAATGTTCATCTGAAAGGAACATTTGCTCCCACTCATCATGCCGCTGTTTATTGGAGAGAAAAAGTGAAAGCTGGCGGTGAAGCATTCGGGCGTATTGTGAACACCTCCTCTCCTTCTGGCATCTATGGGAATGTAGGACAGTCAAACTATGGAGCGGCGAAAGCAGGAATTGCGGCATTCACCTTGATCACTGCTGTGGAATTAGCAAAATACGGTGTCACAGTTAACTGTCTAGCCCCTGGGGCCTACACACGTATGACTGCTGAGCTTCCTGGATTCTCTGGTCTCGATGAGGAAGGACAAGAAAATTTTGGGCCGCGTTGGATATCTGTTCCAACTGTTTGGCTTTGTAGCGAGGCAGCACAGAATGTGACAGGTCGAGTCTTTGATGTGGGTGGACAAAAACTTGGAATTGCTGAACAATGGCGTTTAGGCCCAACAGCTGTTCAACCAGATGATCCAGCAGAACTTACTGAGATTATGGCGCAACTCATGGCAGATGCCCAACCAAACTCGGGTATGGATGGTAAGCCTGTTGAGGGACCTGGAAGACCAGGAAAAGCGATCTAAACAATTATGTCTATAGATTTTTCCTTAACCCCAGAGCTAGAAGAAATACGGGCTCGGATTCGTGTATTTATTGACGATGTAGTTAAACCTGGTGAGGCTCTTATTGAAGGGCACGGAGAGAATGAACCGCAGGAAGGAGGGGAACGCATTGAGACCCTCGTCTCTATGCGGAAACAGGCCTTCAGTGAAGGGCTGTGGCTTCCCCATATGCCAGAAGAATGGGGAGGAATGGGTCTTGGGCACGTTCAACTAGCGATGGTTCAGGCTGAAGCAGCACGTTCAAGATACGGGCCCTGGGTTCTGAACTGTCAAGCACCCGATGAAGGAAACATGCACACTCTCCTGCATTGGGGAACTGACGAGCAGAAAGAAAAATACCTTAAACCCTTATGTGAAGGCAAAGGAACTTCTTGTTTCGCAATGACAGAACCTGAAGTAGCCGGATCAGATCCAACCTTGATACGAACTACTGGCTACCAAGATGGTGAAGAATGGGTAATCAACGGCCATAAATGGTTCATTTCAAACGCTCACCGCGCTCAATTTGCAATCCTTATCTCTCGAACAGAAGACAACCCTGATCTTCCCCAAGCAGCGAATACCGCGTTCATAGTTGACCTTCCTCACGATGGATGGAACGAAGTCCGAGAGATTGGAACTATGCATGGATCCACTGGACATAGCGAAATTCTCATTGAGGATCTAAGAGTGCATGGAACGCAAATGCTCGGAGGTAGAGGACAAGGACATCTACTCGGACAATATCGACTGGGTCCTGCTCGGTTAGCGCACTGTATGAGATGGATCGCTCAAGCAGAAACAGCTTTGGACATGATGGTGGAACGATCTCTAGAACGGTTTAGTCATGGTTCCCTCTTGGCGGAGAAACAGGGTATTCAGTGGCTTATCGCAGATTCAACGATGGAGCTTTATCAGTCAAAGTTGATGGTGCTTCATGCTGCTTACAAAATTGATCGCGGTGAAGACTTCAAATCTGAAGTCTCTATGGCTAAACATTTTGTAGCGAACTCTCTGGGTCGCATTATTGATCGTTCGATTCAGGTTCATGGAGCGTTAGGTTATTCGACAGATACTCCCCTCGCGGATATGTATCAACACGCGCGTTGGGCAAGATTTGCTGATGGAGCAGACGAAGTTCATCAGATGAGAATCGCTCAAAGAACTATCAATGCTTTTACTGATTCAGGTTCAACTTCTGCGGCTACAGGAAACCTTCCCATTTAGTTTTAATTTCTAAAGATTTCAACATTATCACTTATCAGGGTAAAGTCTTTTAGAGATTCAAATAATTGAGGAGTTTTCATGAACGATGTTGTAATTGTAGAGGCTGTTCGAACCCCGGTTGGAAGACGTAATGGTGGGCTCTCCACCAGTCATTCTGTGGACCTTCTTGGAACCGTTCAGAAGGCTTTGTTTGAAAGATCTGGTGTTGACCCTTCTGAAGTAGGTCAAGTAGTAGGTGGATGTGTCGGACAGGTTGGAATGCAATCCATGAATGTGACTAGAACTGCATGGTTAAGCGCTGGTCTACCACTGAGTGCACCTGCTACAACAGTTGATGCACAGTGTGGCTCTTCGCAGCAGGCAACAAATCTCGCTTATGCTCTCGTAGCTTCGGGAACTGTTGATGTGGCAGTGGGTTGCGGTGTCGAATTGATGAGCAGAGTAGGTTTTGGTGCGACTACTCCTAAAGATCCTGATTCTGGTCGGCCGATTAATCGAAATTACTTCGATCACTTTGAGTTCACTAGTCAATTTGAGGGATCCGAAAGAATTGCTGATCAGTGGGGAATTTCCCGTACAGATACAGACACTTTTGGTGTGATGTCGCAGGAGCGTGCGGCACGGGCTTGGGCCGAGGATCGATTTGGAACTCAAATTATTCCTATGGAAGTCCCAGCGCTAGGTGAAGATGGTGAAATCAGCGATGAAACCGTCACGATTTCTAAGGATGAGGGGCTTCGCGAAACCACTATGGAGTCTTTAGCTGCTTTGAAGCCAACTGGCAGAAAAGATGGGGTTCACACTGCAGGAACCTCTTCACAAATTTCTGATGGAGCAGGCGCTCTATTGCTTATGACAAGCAAAAAAGCCTCTGAATTAGGGGTGACTCCGCTAGCTCGAATTATTGATACTTGTCTTGTTGGTTCTGATCCTGAACTCATGTTGACGGGGCCTATCGGCGCTACACAAAAATTATTAGAAGAAAACGGAATGACTATTGATGATATTGATGTCGTAGAAATAAACGAGGCTTTTGCGTCCGTAGTGTTGGCTTGGGAGAAAGAATTGAACCCTGATATGGATCGGGTGAACCCAAATGGTGGAGCTATCGCTCTTGGGCACCCTCTAGGGGGAACTGGTTCCATCCTCACAACGAAGGCAGTTCACGAACTTCATCGTTCTGATGGAGAGCATGCCCTGGTCACGATGTGTTGTGGTGGCGGTTTAGGAACAGGAACTTTGATTCAAAAAATTTGATTCAATCATTTTGGAAACATAGATAAGTGTGTTGCTTCTAGTTTTTCGCCTTCTGGTGTCTCTGTGTAGAAACTTCCTCCTACTACCGAGGTTGAAACTAAAGCAAGAGCCAAGTTTGAGTCATAAAGCGGCGACCAAGAAGCCATACGGACTTCGCCAACTTTTTGTCCTTCGGAGTTGAATGCTGGCCATGGATGTTCGCTTGAGAACTGCATGCGGTCTCCACTTAGAAGAACTTTAACTAGTCGGCGTGATGATCCTCTTTCCTTTTCAGCCAGCAAAGCTTCTTTTCCAATGAAGTCATCTTGCCGATCTAGGGAAAGGTATTTTTCTAGGCCTACCTCTAGAGGCGTTGCTGACCCTCCACAGTCTCCGCGATAAGAAAAGAGCCCTGATTCGATGCGTTCGAGAGAAGTTGGAGCTCCAGGATGTATTCCGTATTTTTCTCCTGCTTTCCAGACAGCGTCCCATAGTTCTAAGCCTTTACTCCCATCTTGGAGGAAGAGTTCAAATCCTCCTTGTCCACTCCATCCCGAGCGGCAAACCAACATGGGAATGCCATCGTGTTCTATATCTTCAAAACCAAAAAATGGGATATCTCGTACCCATTCTCCTAAATAGTCCGCGACTGTGTCTTCAGCACGAGGACCTTGTACTGCTAGAGGAGATACATCTGGTTCAAAAACTTCGCAGTCATAGCCTTTCGCTAACGCGATACCTTTACACCAGAAAAGTACATCGCTGTCAGCTATTGAGATCCAATATCTGTCTTCCGCTAGTTTGAGAATCATTGGATCATTCAGCATGATTCCATCGTTATCACATAAGGGAGCGTAGCGAACTCTACCTATCCGGCAGTCTGACATATCTCGAGCAGATACATATTGAATCAAAGTAAACGCATCTGGGCCGACAACCTCCACTTGTCGCTCCGCTCCGACATCCCAAAGAGATACACGTTCCATGAGAGCTTCGTATTCTGCATCAAGATTTCCAAAGGAGACAGGAAGAACCATGTGGTTGTAAATAGAAAAATGAGTCATTCCATGTCTTATTTGTGCCTCATAAAAAGGTGACTTTCTATTGCGTGGACTTAAAGGAAATTGCATTTTTACCAATCTTTCTCCGACACTCCATGTCGGTATTGTCCTGCTCCACTTGGTTCCAGTGGAGTATTTCCAAGAATCAAGTCAGCAGCTTTTTCTGCAAGCATCATTACAGGAGCATAAATGTTTCCATTCGTAAGTGTTGGCATTACTGATGCATCCACCACTCTTAGACCTTCTACTCCATGTACTCTCATCGTTTTCGGTGAAACAACTCCCATAGTATCTTCGCCCATTCGGGCTGTTCCGCAGGGATGCAATGCTGTTTCAGAGTCTTTGCGCACCCATTCAAGAACATCTTTTTCTTCTGATACCTCAGGCCCTGGAGAGATTTCTCCTCCATTGAATTTTTCAAACGCTGGCTGTTTCATAATATTTCTTGCTGTTGCTATAGCCTCAACCCATTCTTTCCGATCTTCAGGAGTTGAAAGATAGTTGAATTGGATTTTTGGTTTATCGAAAGGATCATTTGATTGGATCCGAACCCATCCAGTGCTATTTGAAAACATTGGACCGATATGGAATTGATACCCATGCCCTTGAGTGATTGTTGTTCCGTCATAGCGAACGGCTACTGGTAAGAAATGAAACATGAGGTTTGGCCAGAGAACCTCATCATTGCTGCGTAGAAACCCGCCTGCTTCGAAATGGTTTGTTGCCCCTGGACCTTTTCTAAATAACCATTTAAGCCCAACACCGGGTTTCCTCCAGTTCTTTAAATACGGCGCCATGGATACAGGCTCCTTACAGGCGTATTGAACATAGACTTCGAGGTGGTCTTGAAGGTTTTCTCCAACTCCGGGGAGATCTACAACTGGAGAAATTCCAGCTTGTGAGAGAACTGACGATGGTCCTATGCCAGAAAGTTGTAAGAGTTGAGGGGAATTGAAAGCACCTCCGCAAGAAATTACTTCAGTGGCTTCAACCCTGTGCCTACGTTTGTTCTTGTGGTATTCGACACCTGTTACACGATTTCTCTCCATAATCAATTGAGTTACGTGAGCTCGAGTAATTAGATGCAAATTCTTTCGGTCTCTCAATACAGGATGGAGATACGCTCGGGCAGCAGAATGACGTCTCCCCCTATAAATGTTTCGATCAAATGCGTTAAATCCTTCTTGGCGGTATCCATTAACATCTGTGGTAAGTGGATGCCCGGCCTCTTGTACTGCAGTGAAGAAGGCTTGAAATAGTGGACTAGTTGCTGGTCCGCGTTCAAGTTTGAGAGGTCCTTCTCCTCCTCTCCATTCATCAGGCCCCGCTAAGCAGGCTTCCATGCGTTTGAAATAAGGGAGACAGTGGCTCCAATCCCAATCTTCGCATCCTTCTATTGCTGCCCATCGGTCAAAGTCCATTGGATTTCCGCGTTGGAAGATCATGCCGTTTATTGAAGAAGAGCCTCCAAGAACTTTTCCTCGTGCATGATAGACGCGACGCCCATTCATCTGGGGTTCAGGTTCAGATTCATACTTCCAGTCATACAAGCGGTTACCTATACCCATTGATAGTGCTGCGGGCATATGAATAATCGGATCTATTTTCCAGTCACTTCTTCCTGCCTCAATTAGAAGAACCTTGTTGGTGGGATCAGCACTTAATCTGTTAGCTAACGCGCTGCCGGCAGACCCGCCGCCAATAACCACATAGTCATAAGTCTTTGTCAAGATTTCTCCTATCAACTCTCAGGAGATTCTGCCCGATCTAACTGATTTAACCACACTATTTGCTTCTTTTATTTCTATTTCCTAAATGTTTGACGGTCGGCATTAGATTGGCGGTATCTTGATCGCATGAATGCTGATTTCCGTAGTGACACTTTGACGCAGGCCACTCCTGATATGAGAAACGCTATGGCGTCAGCCGCTGTTGGGGATGACGTCTATGGGGAAGATCCCACGGTCAATGAGTTACAAGAGCGAGTTGCCGCTTTGACTGGTAAAGAGTCTGCTCTATTTTGTACATCTGGCACACAATCAAATTTGAGCGCTGTCTTGAGCCATGGCCAGCGCGGAGACGAATACTTAATAGGCGAGAATTACCATATTCTTCTAAACGAAGTATCTGGAGCTTCAGCATTAGGCGGAATGTCTCCTTGGCCCATAAAAGTTAATGAAACTGGGGGAATTAACCCCGCAGATGTCATTTCAGCAATTAAGGAACCAGATCAGCATCATCCAATCACAAACCTTCTTTGCTTAGAAAACACTGTTAACGGATTTGTTCAACCGGTTGAACTAATTTCTGAATTAGCAGAAACCGCACATAAATCTGGACTTTCCGTACATCTTGATGGAGCACGACTATTCAACGCTGCTGTTGCTCTTAATGTTCCAGTTTCTTCTTTCACTAACTCTGTTGACACTGTTTCACTATGTCTCTCTAAAGGGTTGGGAGCACCAGTAGGTTCAGTCCTTGCAGGCAGTAAAGAAACAATCAATAAAGCTTTCCGAATAAGAAAAATGTTGGGTGGTGGAACACGACAAGCTGGCCATCTCGCCGCGGCAGGACTTTACGCTCTTGACCACCATATTGAACGTCTAGTTGAAGACCATCTTCGAGCTGAACAGATAGCTAAAGGACTTTCAGGTATTGCCGGACTAGAGGTGAAACAAACGAGCAACATGTTGTGGGTCACGCCTCTTCCCGAGTTGCATGCCGGTCTTTCTAAATACTTAGAGGAAAAAAATGTAAAAGTCATTCCATGGAATCCAACTATGCGAATAGTCACTCACTTAGATATAGATGACAGTCATGTCGACCATCTTGTTCAAGTCTTTCAAGACTTCTTTTCTGACCTCTAACCACGCTTCCAATTTGATACATACGGGGGCATTGAACGCTCTCCACCAGAAATTTCAGGTTCCGGTTCACCAACTGATATACCTAGTGGGATAACCCCTGCCCAAGCAGGTGAGGTGAAATCTCCAAAATCATCTATTGGAGGACCTGTTCTGACTTTCATAGAATATTCGTCAAGCGGGAGTTCAAGTACCGTGGTTGCTTTTACTTCTTTTTCTGTATTTTCTCTTACATCTTTCATTCGGCCTGGAATTCCATGCTCTACGACGAGATCCAAGGCTTCAACTTTCTTTTCATAGTCAACGATTTCTTTAGCTTTTCCAAAAATCACCACGGAGCGATAATTCATTGAGATATTTACAGCTGCACGAGCTAGGACTATCCCGTCAAGCAATGTTATTTCCACACATACTTCTATACCTTTTTTGATATCACGCAGGAGTCTGCTTGCTGCTGACCCATGCAGTAACAATTGGTCCTCTTGCCGGGCGTAAAACATTGGAATAACTAATGGGTAAGTTTTTCCTTGATCTTCACAAATGATCCCAACGTGAGCGACTAAACCTTCGTCTAGCACTTTATAGAGTTCAGATTTTTCTTGTATCCCACGTTCAGGTTTACGTTTGATAGTTGACCGATCACTCATCTAAAGACCCCCAAATAAAAAGATTTACTGCTTAACTATTGCAAAAAATAAAAAACAATACTCATTTTTGAGTATTTCTTCTCACTTGCTGATTGACTATCAGCCGTGCCCTATCAAATTGCTGCTCTTCTTGCTGCCACTTGCTGGGCTCTTAGCAGCCTGATCCTAGCTGAGCCCGTACGTCGACTTGGAGGCCCACGATTTTGTCGACTGCGAATGCTTTACGTAAGCGTTGTTTTATTGGTGATATCTGTCTTCAGGAATCAATGGGACAACATCGAATTTGGGGACCTT
>MDSX01037774.1_pt1 | contig 10535 bp, 5 predicted proteins | sample 811141 | NCBI WGS metagenome assembly MDSX01 (sample SAMN05326642, study PRJNA326480) | marine metagenome | isolation source: seawater | place: Atlantic Ocean: South East | collected 2010
CCCACTAGCGTCCCTTGAGCTGCCACGCCCACGCCGGCCACGGCGCGGCAGGCCGGCAGACCCGCGCCCAGCGCCCGCGCCGCCGCCGCATCCTCTGGCGCCGCGGCTGCCTGCCCGCGCGGCGCCGCTGCTCTTAGAGTCGCTCACCAAGCGCGTGTTCGCGTGGTAGCGACTTAGGATCGCGTCGCGCCTCGACGCGGCGTCCACGCCGCCGCCGTCGTCCCGCGCCGCGCTACCAGCCTCAGCAGCTGCGAGACTTTTGCTGTCGTCGCCGTTGGTGCCGTCGGCTTCGTCACCGTAGCCATCGCCGTCGCGGTCCGACCATTGTGTGGGGTCGTTGGGGAATTGGTCGCCACCGCTCTCGCCGGTGTTGTCGCCGTAGCCGTCCCCGTCGGTGTCAGTGGTTTGGCCCGCGTCGTCTGGGAAATCATCGGTTGCATCCGCCACGCCATCTCCGTCCGCATCGAGGTCAAGGAGGCGAACGCGGGTGCTCGTGGAGGTCACGCTGACCACGTGAACCGTCCCGTCGTCCTTGCTCACCACCGAGATCACTTTGCCCGTGGCTTGATGTTCCTGGGTGGACGTCAGGGTGCTGTCAAGATGGACGGCCAAGCCGTTTTGATGGCCTGCCCACACGCCACCTTCGCCGTCCAAGGAAAGGGAAGTGACCGGGGCGTTTCCGCTGACCACGACGTCAGAAGACCACGTGCTGGTGTTCCATCGCATCACACGTCCGTTCGAGAGCCCTCCCCACAGGAATTCGCCCTCTTCGATGAGTTGTGTCGGTGCTCCGCCAAGGCTCGTCAGGTCTTGGGTTTGGACGCCTTCCTCGTTGTGCACCCGCAAGCGGCCGTCAAAACCCCCGTTGAGCAAGCGGCCGTCTTCGAGGATCAAGAAGGAGCAGATTCCGGCGTTCATGACGGTCGTTCGAACCCCAGAGGGGCCTCCGGTCTCGTGCTCGATGGCTTGACGCAGGCCTCCGTTGTGAACCACCCACAGGTCACCGTCGTCGTCCCAATCGAGTTGGTCCACCGGATCGGGCAATGAAATCTCACGCGTGATCGCGTCGGTGTCGAGGTCCAACACCAAGGCTCCGCTGGAGTGTCCGACGGCCAACAACGACCCAGCGAGGTCCAAGCGAACCGCATTGACGGTCACGTTGAGGTCGACGGCGCGTGTGACTTGGTAGGCGCCACTGTTCCACCGAAGGGCCATAAAGACCCCTTCTTCATCGAGGGTCAGCACTTCGTCACCACCCGTTGAGAACCACATTTCCACAGGTTCGGGACCTTGGTGGATTTCCCCTCCGTCAATCAGCGAAGCAGTGGCTGAGAGGGCGAAGGTACCGACCAAGAAGAGGGCGGTGAGCAGGACGGCACGCAATCCTCGCATGGTCCCACATGGACCTCAAGGCCTTGAAGGACTCGTTCCCTCGCTCAGTCCTCGTCGGCCGGTTCAAGGCGCTCGACGGGTGAAATTTGTCGGGGGTTCATCGTCGTGACCGGCTGCAGCACGGTGGGTTCCGATGCGGCGGACAGCACGGGCATGGCGGGCTTCAGTTGCGCCCTTGGCCTCGGGGTACCGAGGGCATGCAGGGTGCGCACTGGCATGAGGATGGGTCGGTCTCCAATGACGTCGCCTCCGGGCTTGACCGGTGCTGCTACTGGAGCTGGAAGGACGGCTGGCTCAGCCTGAGCCAAGGAATCCTCGAGCATGGCCTCCATCTCGGCCTCTCCAGCCTCGTCGTGGACGTCCTCCAGGACCGATTCGATGGTTGACGTTTCGAGATCCACCGGCGTCGGGAGCGTGTTGTCTGCTTCACTGACGGACGGTTCGACCGCGGGTGCAGGATCTGCGACGACCGATTCCACCGCCGGTTCAAGCGGCATGACGTTCGAGGAAAGAGGAGCCTCAGGTTCAACCGGAGCAACCGGTGATTGGACGGGTGCTGCAGGTGCGACCATCGGCGTTTTGACCTGCTTGACGGCCTTGACCACAGGTGCTGGAGCGGAAGGCGCCAACGCCCGGGCGGTGGAGGTGGGAGCTCGCATTCCAGCAAGACCCATGCGGGGTTGTTGGGCTTCGGCGGCTTGGGCCATCGGTCCCCGCAGGGATCGTCCTGCGGATGCTCCCAAGGAGTCGGGGCGTGCGCCCAATGCCGCAGCATCGACCGGAGCAGCAGCAGCGCCGCCTTGTCCAGAGATTGAAGCCAGCCATTGCTGACGCTTGTCGATGCGTTGGTCGGTGCTTTCGAGGCGGCGCATTTCCGACTCGCGCTCGGCAAGGGTGGTCTCGTCGCTCGCGATCTCGCCCTCGATTTGGGACGTGATGCTCTCGCGCATGCGGTCTTCCGCCATCGCCTTGAACTCATCCATCTTCTTGGAGAGACCAGAGATCCGGTCCCGGATTTCTGCACGCTTCAGGCCAAGCTGGGCTTCAATTTCCGCACGAATGCGCGCTTCCTTCCTGCGCACATCGATGAGGGCCTTGTTGCGCATGATTTCCTCGCGCTTGTCGAGCTGACGTTCGAGTTGTGTGGCCACTTCGTCCAATTTCCGCTCTCGGAAAGCGTTGAGGCGCTCTTCCATGTCGAGTTCGAGTTCGAGCACGGTCTCCTCCTTGAGCAGGTCGAGGTCCGTATCCCAGGCCAACCGCTCGTTGCGGAGGCTTGCGTCCACCTCGGACATGATGGCCTTGCGTGCAGCGGCTTCTCGGCTTTGGAATTCAAGTTCAAGCCGCTCGGTCCACTCTTCGCGCTTGGTGGCGTGCTTGGCCTCCAGTTCCTCGCGAAGTTGCGCTTCTCGCTCGTATCGGAAGCGGGCAAGGCGATTCTGAATTTCGGATTCACGGGCCTCACGGTAGCGCTCAAAGTCCTCGTTTGAACTGGCCTCAAGCTCCGATTCAACCTGCGAGCGAAGGGCGGTTTCGACCTCATCAATGGCTTTGCCGTAGGACAAATCGAAGCGCTCACGAAGCCGTGCTTTGCGATCGGAAAGGCGTTCTGCGAACCGCTGCTCAAGTTGCTGCTCGACTTCGTGCCTCAGTTCATCGCGACGGCGGGCGATGGCCAACTCGACGTCTTCGCGCATGCGCTGCTCGAGATCGTCGGTGTCCTGACGGAGCCGAACTTCGAGCTCCTGTTGGATTTCTGCGCCAAGGTCGGCTTCCAGCCGTTGGCTTCTGCGTGCGTATTCTGCGCGCAAGGCAGCCTCACGGTGGTGAAGGCGTTGCCGGACTTGCTGCTCCAGGCGGGTTCGAATGCCGTGGCGAAGTTGCTCTTCTCGCTCGCCCAGCGCGGAGTCTTGTTCGTCCTTCAGACGGTCAATCTCCAAAGATTCCAACGCTTGATAGCGTGATTCCATCTCTTGAGCGATCTCCTCCTCGAGCACGCGAATGCGGCGGTGTAGGCGCTGGTTTTGTTCGAGTTGAAGCCGTTGCTTCGCCACTTCGAGTCGATGCTCGTGCTCCTGCTCGAGTTGCTGCCGAAGGTCGTGCTCAATGCGCTCCTTCTCTTCCTCCATGCGGCGATCGGTTTCAACCTCGTACCGCTGCCGGAGCACAGACATTTCCCGCTCAAGGCGCATGAGGTGCTCATCGCGAAGCCTGCTTTCCTCTCGTGCGATGGCTTCTCGGCCTTCTTCGGCCAGTTCCGTTTCCATCGCTTCGCGCATTTCGCGCTCAACTTGCTGAAGGGTGCGTTCGCGCTCGAGTTCGTAGCGTGTGGAAAGGTTGGCTTGTTGAGCAAGGACGCGCTCTCGAAGTTCTTGGTGCCGAATGCGGCGGTCGCGTCGGACGTCGCCACGGAGGCGCTCTTCCTCGCGGTATCGGGCACTCACGTGCCCTTCTTGTTCCGCGCTGGTGCTGTGTGCTCGGGTGAACTGTCCACGCAGGGCTGAGAGGCTGCGGCGGTCATGACCGCCCCCGGTTGGCCTCGATTCTGCCATGCAAATCCCATCCCGACAGCAGCGCCGCCGATGATGCACATCCTCGTCTCTTCATACATAAGGTGACTGCCCACGAAGGCCGCACTGCGCACCGGTTTCCGGGCTGATTCAAGCCGCGGAGCACGTCAGAAGTTGACGGCGAATCGCTTGTCACACGCAGGACACGTGATCTCTCGACGGCCCGGGCGGCGGCGCATCCGCAAGCGGCGGTCGCACGCAGGGCACGCCACCTCGATCTTGGGCACGGCTGCCGTCAGGATGAATTCGTCTTCACAGGCACCGCATTGAAGCAGTGCGGGGCGTTCATCAACGCCGCAGACAAGCACCTTGTTGCAGGACGGACAGGCGACCTTCTCGTTCCTCCACGCACGGCGTGTGGCCGGATGATCGATCTTGACCTTCGCCTCGCACAGGGTGCAGGTCATCTCGCCCAATCCGGTGGGGAGCAGCCCGTCGCAGCGGGGACAGGTCAAGCCCGGAGGGGCGATGGAAGACTCCACTTCCAGACGCTCGCTCATGCCACGAGGAGGGCCTTCTCCTCTAAGGTCTTCACGACGTGGAACGGAAGCGAGACGCGAAGAGCGTCAAGGATTCGCGCGTGTCGCCGAGGATGCCGGAGAAGGTCCCTTTGATGAGGTCCCACCAGCCGTCGCTTCCAGCCAATCGGGCCCCGTTCAAGATGACGATGATGACCGACATCTCGTGGACTAAGACGCCCACCCAGAGGTTGTCGTACCAGTTGTTGATGACGGCAAACACGAGGATGACCGTCACGCCAATCGAGAAGAGAAGGTTCGCCCACAACGTTCGGTTGGCCGAACGAGCAAGCGAGATGAGGTTGGTGATGAGGCGGGGGTCGTCTCCAGGAATCAGCACGTCTGCCGCTTCGAGGTTGACCTGTTCTCCCGTGCCCACCGCCACGCCAACGTCCGCCTTGGCCAAGGCTCCGGCGTCGTTGAATCCGTCACCTACCATCATGGTCACGTGCGTGGTGCTGCGCTGCTCCACGAAGCGCACCTTGTCCTCAGGGGTGAGTTCGCCGTGCGCAGCCTTCGTGGACATGCCCACGCGCTCTGCGAATTGGTCGACCGCGGATTGCAGGTCTCCAGACAGGATCTCGACGTTGACGCCTCGGGAGTAGAGGGCGTTGACCACCTCGTCCGAACCGGAGCGTCCGTCGTCGTGAACGAAGGTGAACAGCGCGATGCATTCGCTTCCTCGCACGAGCACGCTGGCGCCGTGGCCTGCTTTGCTGGAGACGACCAAGGCCGCCGCGAGGTCGCCCTCGAGGCTGACACCCGACGGAAGCCGGTCGGGCCGGTACAAGCCGACCAATTCACCGCGCACCTGCCCCTCAACACCGGCGTGGACGTCCTTGAGGCCTTGAACGGCGGTGGGCTTGAGGTCCTCTGCCTCAAGCAAGTCGCCCACGGCCAATGCGTAAGGATGCGAGCTGGCGGCCTCCAATCCACCCGCCAAGCGAATGGCGGTGTCACGGCGGCGGCCTTTGGCGACAGTGATCTCACCGATGGTGGGCCGACCGCTGGTCAGCGTACCGGTCTTGTCCAGCAGAACGTGATCGACCTTGGCCAAGCGTTCCATGGCGTGGCCACCACGTACGATGGCCCCGAGGTGGGCTGCACGTGCCAAGATGGCCGCGTGAGGCATCGGAGCGGCCAGCAACAAGGCGCATGGGCATGCGACAACCCACAACAGCAGCATGGTCGTGATGTCATCGGGATAGAAGACCCGCCAAATGACCACAGAGCCGAAGAGTACGATGGGGACCCAGATGGTGGTGAACTGTTCAACAAGCCCCTGGAGGCGAGGCGGTTCTTCGCGGAAGGTGTGAACGGCTTCAATCAACCCAGAAAGCCTCGTGTCATCGCCCGTCGCGGTGACTTCGATCTCCACAGGGCCTCGCTGGAGCACAAGCCCAGCGTTGAGTTCGTCGCCTGTCTCCACATCGACGGGCACGGATTCACCGGTCAATGGCGCCATGTCGAGGCTTCCGGTGCCACCGACGATCCGTCCGTCGGCCGGAATCAACTCGCCGGAGCGAATCTGCAATTTGTCGCCGGAACGGACGAGGTCGATGGGCACTTCTTCCCATTCCTCGACGGCTGGAGGAGGCGCTTGCATCGGAGACATCGTGGAAGGGGCCAAGCTGAAGCCCATTGGTTTCGCAAAGGTGTGCTGATGCGGTTTGTTTGAGCGACGTGCGGTCCGAGGAAGCCGATCAAGACCGCCTTGCATGGCCTCTCGGGCACGCACCAAGGCGTCGCCTTCGAGGTGTTGGGTGAAGGCGACAAGGATCACCACAATGAGCGCTTCCTCCCACATCGTCAGCAACACTGCTCCGATGACGGCCATCGAAGTGAGCACTTGGAAACCAATTTGCCGGTTTTGCAACCCTGCCATGGCCTCTCGGAACATCTCGGCTCCACCGATGATAACGGCCAAAACCGCAATGCTGCCAAGAAGCAACTCCGGTGCATGAAGGACCTCCAGCAAGATGACGATGGGGAAGAGGGCGAAGGAAAAGGCCCCCCCAACAAGGCGTCGCTGGTCAGGCCGAAGGCGGTCTGAGTCGGCCAAGCCAAGGCTTGGGGCGACACCCAGCAAGTCCGTGAGGGCAGCATCCCGATCGGATTCCAGCCCTTCGGGGGTGTCGGGCAGCAACTGGAGCAGGACACGATCGTCGCGGGTGATCTCGGCATCCAGCACGCCTGGTTGGCGACGCAGCAATCGATCCAGCCGAGCCACAGGCACGCCGCTTTTCGTGGCCAGAGAGGAGGCGGAAACGCCTTTCAATTGCTGATGAGGGACGTTTGGAGCGTGCCCTAGCGAGCGCAACACGCGAGCGGCCTCAGCGACGGTGCCCACCGAGAGGTCGATCTGCACACGCACTTCGCCCGCGGTTGGCGAGACGACGGGGGCCCAGACCTGGTCCAGATGCTTCAGGGCCCGTGTGGCTTTGGACGCACAATCGGGGCAGTCCATGCCCAGAAGCGGCCACGTGACTTCGTATTGGCCGGTGGCCTCAGTCACAATTTCCGCTTCAAGCACAGCCCCGCCGCTTGACGATTCCACCGTGGAGGTTTCAGGAGCAGGCTCGACCGCTGGCTCCTCTCTTGGGGGCGCCACCGTCGTCTTGACTTTGCCATCGATGATGTCGATGAAGACTTCCTCTTCATCCACCATGCCCGTGGGTACAGCCCGTTTCTCATCAATCCTCCCACCATCGTGCTCCTTTCCACCGGTCATGCGCGAACCCCTAAGGAGGAGGCCAACCACGTGGACAACATGGCATGGTTGCCCGAGGGTTGGACCCCAAAACTGGTGGCTGTCGACATTGACGGAACCCTGACGGATGCCAACAAAAGGCTCCATGTCGGGGCCATCGAGGCCCTTCGTGACTTGGAAGCCGCCGGCATTCCGGTCGTGATTTGCACCGGAAACACGCGACCTATCGCCTACGGGCTTTGGCGTTTCATTGGACTCAGTGGCCCATTGGTGTGTGAGAACGGCGGCGTTCTGTGGTATCCAAATGGAGACGTGGTGCTTCGTGCCGAAGGAAAAGAAGCGGAGGACGCATGCCGGTGGGTGGCAGAACGTCTCCCTGGCATCGATGCCGACGGCATCGCCACCAATGCTTGGCGTGAATCGGAATGGTGCCTGAAGACCGGGGAAGACATGGAAGCCATCCAAGCGGAACTTTCCACTTCGCCCTGGTCGCATTTGACGGTGCTTCGAACGGGTTTTGCCATCCACGTCATGGACCCATGCCTCTCGAAAGGACAAGGCCTTGCGCAAGTCCTCAAGCGGCTCGATGTGGCGCCGGAAGACGTGCTCGCTGTTGGCGATGCACCCAACGATCTGAGCATGTTTGATCTGGTGGGTTGGTCGGTGGCGGTTGGAGGCGCTTTTCCCGAAGTCGAAGCCGTTGCATCCGTTTGTTCACCCGAACCTCACGGGGCCACTTTCACGCCGCTTGCCGAGGCCATTTTGGCCGCGAAAAAGGCAGAGGGGTGACTTGATAACAGACTGGCACAGCGTGGAATTTGCACGCGGGGATCGCCAAGCTTGGTCAACGGCGCTGCGTTCAGGTCGCAGTCCTCAACGGTTCGCAGGTTCGAATCCTGCTCCCCGCACTTTCCCTTACACACCGCCTCAGCGACCCTTTCAGGACCTGCGAACCGTTGGTTGGCCTCGGTGCTGAACGTCTCGTTGCATGATGGGTGATGGTGGTGACGGAGGCAGGATTCGAACCTGCGAAGCCTTAGCAGAGGATCTTGAGTCCACCCCCTTTGACCGCTCGGGAACTCCGTCGTATGGTCTACCGCCCCATGAGCCTGAATTTCATTCTTCCTCATCGAAGGCCTCGAAGTCAAGTTCCACAATTTCCTTTGGGGCACGTTTCGATCGAGTTTGCATCCGCACGGCCACAAGGCTTGCCACGGCCAAAATCAGCGCGAGCGCTCCAAGGCTGGTCCAGCCGACGTTGCTCCCGCTGACCTCATCGTTCGCAGCGCCAACATCGGCCAAAGGAACCGGGACATCAAGCTGGCTCCCGTTGTCAAACTGGAGGCGCAGACCGAGGTCCCCTGTGGTCCAGGCCTCGATGGTCCACGTGATACGTTGCCGTGCCCCCGGTTCCAAGACAACCTGCATTTCGGACAAGATCACGCCTTCGCTGTCCACGAGCCGTACGTGGGTGGATCCAGGCAACACACCGGTGTTGGCGACTTCGAAATCAACGTTGACCAAGGCCCCTAAGGAGGGCCTGAACGGGTCGGCCACCAAGGAGGCAAGATTGGGTTGGTAAGCGATCCAGCGCATCGTGACGGTCACCGGTTCGGTCTCGCTGCCCTCGCCAATCACGCCTCGACCTGCAGCATCCGTCGCGCTGAACCACACCTGCCACAGGTCCCCTTCCATGACCTCGATGGTGTTCGGACGGAGGTTCACAACGCCTGAATGAACGGCCGATGCGCCGTTCAAGGAGGTCATTTCAAGCGATGCGCTTCCAACCGTCCCGTCCACGACGCGCCCTTGCCGCAACATGCGCCAATGGGCTTCAACACCATCTTCCACGGGTCGTTCAACGTCTTGGACGGTGACCTCCAAAGCAACGGATTCGAGGGACGTGCTGTCGACTTGCAGGAACCGGATGGCATCGACCAGCAGCCGAGGATCATGCTCGTCGATGTACACCAAGGTCCGATGGGTGACCTCTCCTTCGGTCCATCCAGACAACGTTGCTTCCACGTGCCCTGATGTCCTGACAAAGAGCGTGGGCGCGAAGGACATGCGCAGCACGGGCTCGCCGTTGTTCGGCACGTCCATTGTGCCTGAATCGCTGCGTGCGCCGTCGGTGACGGACCAATCGAGCTGGACCGTGTCAGGCAAACGCGCCGCGGTTTGGTTGGAGGACGAATGGACCACGCGGTATCCAAAGTTGACCACGTCTCCACGTTCCGCATAGACCGCTCCATCGGCATAGGTGCCGAAGGGCGGCGTGGTGTCGGTGGCGGTTTCGAGCCGGAGGTCCACCGATGCGTTGGTCCACCACGTCAGGCCGCTGATTCGTCCGAATCCCAACCCGAGATTTTGCCCTTCGTCCCGAACGAACAAGGCAGGAACATGGTCGGTGTCGGCGTGTGTTGAAGCCACGTCCCAACGCAACCTGAAGGCAACGTCCAACCGCCATGCAGCGTCGCTGAGCGCGTGGACGCTCACTTCCGGCGCCCCAAGGAAGCACCCGACGTCGGGGCGCGTTTCCTGGGTCCTCGGAACGTACGTGATTCGGCAGGAGGCATCATCTTGGCCGAGGAGGGCCAATTCGATGGCATCAAGCGTTGTCAGTCCATTGGCGTCCCTGACTTCTGTGGAAAAGGTGTGAAGATGACCGGGGTACAACCGACCGTCGTCGGCGTCAAGCTTCAGGCTCGACGTCGGAACAAAGGTTGGGCGACGTGCTTCCAAACGAAGTTCAGCAGCAAAAGGCCCGTCCAGTGTACCGCCACCTGGCAGAGGATAGCCGGCCACATCGTAGGCCTCAACGACGAAACGGGCGATGCCGAGGTCGGCTCCGTTGGGCACGATGTCCGTTGCTTGGATGAGGGGCAGATCCAGGGATTGTTCCGTTCGCCCGGCGGCAAGAGGGACCGCCATCCTGATCCATTCGTCCGGTTCGCTGATGCCGTTGGTGTTGGCGTCGTCACGTGATTGCAACCATGACCACACGTAGGCCGGTCCATCCAAACCTTGGTCGTCCCTCAAACCGAGCACCAAGGCGAGGTTGGCGTCCGAAGGAAGCACATGACCGTCGGCTGGTTGTCGGCCACCAGGATCGAGGACGTCCAAAGCAATCAGTTCTGGAACCACGTCATCGTAGATCAGCTCCACCACCGGCGATGTGCCTCGCTGTTCGCTTGTGGTGGAGGCTGCGTCGTAGGGGCCAAAACGTGTGATGCGCGCTTCGACCGTCATCTGAGCGCCGCTGGGAAGGATTCCGGGTTGTGGCATGACGACGGTCCCGTTGAACCAACCATCGTCTTGAACGGAGACCAACACGCTGTCCATCCA
>MDSX01067775.1_pt1 | contig 10529 bp, 20 predicted proteins | sample 811141 | NCBI WGS metagenome assembly MDSX01 (sample SAMN05326642, study PRJNA326480) | marine metagenome | isolation source: seawater | place: Atlantic Ocean: South East | collected 2010
GCAGAGCTTGAGGTTGATAGTGTAGTTAGTTATAGCCACTTTACCTTGCGCCGTTTATATCATCGCTTTGGTAAGCAAGTCGTCAAAGAATGGTTGAATAATCACTTTAATAATAAATAAAATGAAAAAACTCCTAATCATCGCACTGCTCGCTTTGTCAGTTTACTTCTTTCAAGAGGCTGGCAAAGTGAACAATAAAGCAAAGGTTATCCCGACGACTGTCGAGATTCAGAAGCAAGCCGCGCCTGAGATTGTCAAATCATGGAAAGCACCCGTGCTTGTTAAGCCAAAGCGTTTCTATAAGAGAGATAAAAAAGAAGACCTTGTTCCTGTTCTTGTTAGACCCAAAAAATCCTATAAGGTCGAAGAGGTTAAAAAAGAAATCAAAAAAGAAATCTCTGCTTGGGATAAAATGTTTTCTAAAGTAAAACACTATGAGAGTTTTAAGTCTAAAGCTTATCGTTGTTGTGGCGGAGTCATGACTATCGGCTATGGCTATACTAAAAATGTTAAGTGGGGCGATACCGTAACAGAAACAGAAGCATTAAAACTGTTAGAAGGAGAATTACTTGTTGCTAAAAAACATGTGCTGAGAATTGTAAAAGTTCCACTGACTGAAAACCAATTGGCATCACTCACAAGTTTTACTTTCAACTGTGGTCAAGGTTCACTTCGCAAGCTTGTCTGCGAAAAAAAGAATAGGCTCAACGGCGGAAACTATAAAAGCGTTGAGGTGGTTATGCCTCAATATAGAATGGCAGCGGGAAAAGTCCGAAAAGGTTTGGAGCTTCGGAGAAAATGGGAAGTTTCTCTGTGGAATGCCGAAAATTCACTTTACTAAAAAAAACTCTGTAAGTCGTTGAATATCAGTGAGTTAGGGCGAAGCGCCCCGCCGCCGCCCGTAACTCGTTGAGTATCAGTGAGTTACGAGGTTTTTTTAATGTTACCGAAATCTGTTTCGAGAACATTACCCTATAAGATATTTGGCGCAAAATGTCCTGACTTACATTAAAATCAAAAAAAGTGTTTGGGTGTTGACAACACTGGAGTTTCTGACACACTCCATAAATGATTATAACAAACCAAGATTTGCTTACGTTCGCAAAAACTAAAGACCCAGATGATGTTATTGATTTAAATTGCAGCACATTCTGACTAGCCGCCCAGACCGCCACTCAGTTGAGTGGTGTAGAACATAAAATGATGGGATGGGACGAGTTCGCACTCTCTGAAGATCGGCACTTCACCAGTATACCCGAAGCCTTCGCTAAATGGTGCGAAAAAAAACACCAAGACAACAAACACACCAAAAATTATACCACTTTCCAAGATGCTATCGACGCTCTGGAATCTTTCATCAAAAGAGGGATCGAAGCCTGAATCTGATTAGTTGAAATAAAAAAACACCAATCTCGTTTAAAGGAACTCTAATATAATAGTATTATGAAAGATAAGAAGTTTGAAGTAGTTAGTATTGACAATTATGGTGATGAGTTCTTTACCACGATAAGTATATCCTTATTAGTTGTTAATGTTATCATTTTCATAATACTTGAGGCTAGGGAATGAGAGCGGTGATGGATAGTTCTTTTATGTTTGACTCATTATAGATTCTAAACCATACTCCCGCCATGACAGTTCAAAATCCTATTGTTGATATTCTCCCTCCTATGAATGAAACTGACTTGCGCGACATGCTCGCGGGCGGTTATGTTTTCAACCCTTCGCATGATGAGATTCAAGAAGTCCTCGCGCAGATTCACAACAACATGGATGACCACAATCCCGAATGGTCTTCTGATGAGGATGGTCTTTCTCCCGCAGACGCGCAAGCCCTCCAAAATCACCTCGACACAGAATAAAAAAAATACTCGTAACCCCTTGAACGCCAAGGGGTTACGGGGAAGCCCCCCGCCCCGCCTCGTAAGTCGTTGATAATCAGTGACTTACGGGTTTTTTTTGTAATGGTAAATAACTGATACTCAGTGCTTTATAATGATTGGTGACCACTCCATATATTTGGCTTATTTGTTGTTATCCTTAATGATGTTTGTCAAGTTTATTTGTAAAAATATTTGGCATTGTTAGCGCAAAAAAAATCACTTTTAATGCAAAAAAGGTATTGCGCTTCATAAAAAAATGGTTTAGACTCTCACCAGTTCAGAGGCAGTTCTCTGACAGTTAACCAACTAGAAACTACTACTACTATGAAAAACCTAATCTACTCATCTAATAAAGTCAGCTATGATCAACTCAAAGAAGTTGAAAAGCCTGATCCTATGGGTTCGCGTCACTTCCCAATTGACCATCACGAGTTGGTCGATATCGCCAAGCGCGAACTGGAACACAGTGGCTTTGACATTGTGCAGGAAGAACACGGTCTTGCTGAGAAAGGCATGAATTGCTTTTCTGGTTTTGCTATTCGCAAGTCAGACTTTGACAATACTGACCGCGAGCTTGTCTTCGGTCTTCGGAACTCCCACAATCAAAAGTTCGCCAGCTCTGTAGCAGTTGGCTCTTCAATGCTTGTGTGCGAGAATCTTTGCTTCTCCTCTGACATTACCCTGTCACGAAAGCACACTCGCAACATTTTCCAAGATCTGCCTCTAGTAATGGCCGAAGCTATCGGTTCTATTCAAAAGACTTGGGACAATGAAGGTAAGCGCATTGAGACTTATAAGAATACCGAGGCTGATGAGGTAGAGGTAATCAATAAACTTCTCAAAGCTGGTCTTGTTAAGGCGACCAAGATTGAAAAATTCTTGGATCTTGTTCAGAATGGTGGCGTTGATGTTGACGGCACAAAGGGAGCTTTCCACGAGCATCGCGGGACACTCTGGAATATCTTCAATGCTGTCACAGAATCCTACAAGGATTTGACCGCCAACAATGTCATGCACCTCCCACGCATGACAATGCAAACCCAAGGTATTCTTGACAGGGTTGCAAACCCTTCTTTAATTACTGCGGAAGATCGCAATTCAGCCCTAGTCCTTTCTGCCTAACCTATAACGCCCCCCGCAAGGGGGGCTTCTTACCATGAAAGAACAAGACAGAACTTTTTTTGAGAATGTGGTTTTCACTTGCATTTTCCTTTTGTCAGGGTTAATCTCTCTTATCGGCGTTGTGCATCTTGTGAAAATGGCCTTTTGATTTTTGTAGGTGCTAGTGGTGCAACCTCGTCCCCTCGGAAAGTGCTAAAGTCATCCGTGGGGGCGGGGTTTTTCTTTTGTCAATAATAAAAAAACGCTCTAAGTCGTTGAGTATCAATGAGTTACGGCGAAGCGCCCCGCCGCGCCCCGTAACTCACTATTGTTCAGTGACTTATGAAGATTTTTTTTTAATTAAAAACATTAAAATAGGCTTGTGCTAGGATGAAATTCTGTCAGAATACTCTCGTTATGGAAATAAAAGTTTACTACAACCGCAACAAGCGATGCCTAAGCATTCAAGAAAAAGTTGATGGTGCGTGGAGAGTGGCACGCCATGCAGAGCAGTGTATTGTTAAAAATGCCAAGTTCAAAGTCTCCGAAGCTGGTCGCCAGCGGGTTTTAAAAGAACAAAGAAAAAATGTCCATGCTGTAATTGTAGGGGAGGAACTCAATCAAATCACTTACCACAAAGTCCCTAATGCTTCTATAACCTACAACCCTTATAAGGCAAAGACTTTTGTTGATGAGCGCAATCATCCTATCCATGAAGCTGAAATTGTTGTGATTCGCGGCAATAAGCACGGCTATGTAATTTTCGCAGAATAAAAAATATAAACGATGAAAGCACACTTAACACCAAAAATTAAACTGAAAGCGGTATTCCCTAAAACATTTAGAGTAACTAAATGCGAGACAGGAAGAGCAGATTGCAACTTTGAATATACTGATGAAAAGAAACAAGTGTTTTTTGAAGTGTGCTTACATGGAGCGGTTGAACTGCACGAACATTTTACAGAGTTGGGTTATACAGAATTGGCTCCAAAGCTAGAATTCCCAAGTTGGCATCCTAATCATACCAAAAGATAAAATCATGACTATAGAAAAAATAATAGAATGGCTGTGGGATTTGCCAACGCAAACACTGACAGATGAATTGAAAGACGATATCGTCGAAAAACTCGACGAACTAAAATAAGATGACTATAGAAGTAATCAGAAAACAAGTTTGGGGTAATGAACTCACTTATGTAAAAGATGAATCTGTTAGGAACTCTGTAAGGAAACTAACAGGCAGAAAAACTTTGACCGACTACGACGTTGAAGCTCTTAAAGAGCTAGGCTTTGTCTTAGTCATTGAAAAAGCAACAGAAAGAATTTAAATCATGAAACAATGAAGCACTACACTGTATTCTTAGAATCTCGTGACGCTAGTCACGAAGGATACTACTTTCGGGAAATGGCTCCTGATCAACTAGTTTTCTGCATGTGGTTCGGAGATGAGCCACAGCCCGAACCTTGGGCGGGAAGCGTTGAAGATATCGCCAAGAACTTAAACCTGATAGAGAAAGAGGCACTAAAAATGAATGAGAGTTGCGGTCTTCGATTCGAGATCGTTCTCGCGCCTACCACAACTAAAACAATAAAAGAATGAAAACTATGATTAAAGAACACACAATGCCCTGCATTCATATGAATGGATCAGGAGAGACGAGCCTCCGCAGACAATACAACGAATTGTTTGAAGCTGTAAGCGAGGCGCAAATTAAATTGCTTTTTGATACAGACTTCCACCAGAGAGATTACTACCCTCTTGGGGATGAAGCTTGGGATAAAGCTTATCAAGAAAGAGAAGAAGTGAAGGAGGCAATGAATAAGGTCTATCAATATGCGAAACAGCATATGCACTTCCTTGAATATGGAAAGGAGCCACTGCCAGATAAAGAATAAATAAAAGCTCCGTAACTCGTTGACTACCAGCGAGTTACGGCGAAGCCCCCCGCCGCGCCCCGTAACTCCTTACCAATCAGTGAGTTACGAGGTTTTTTTCCATATCACAAAAAACTAAGAGTGCAAGCGCAAATTAAAATAATAAAAAACATTAAAAAAGCCTTGTCTCTCAGAAAAATCCTGTCACAATACTTTCGTTATGGGATTAGATCAATACGCACAAAGTCGGGATTCTCAAGGGAAAGATCGCGAAATCGCCACTTGGAGAAAGCACAACGCCTTGCAAGGCTGGATGGAAAACCTCTGGACTCTCAAAACTGGGAAGCCAGCAAATGAATTGAACTGTCAAGACTTAGAATTGACTGCCGACGATTTAGAAAATCTCAGGTCGGTTGTTATCAATGGCGACTTGCCAGAAACTATGGGTTTCTTCTTTGGGTCTGATAGCAGTCAGGACGAAACAAGGAAAGAAAAGGATCTTGACTTTATCGAGTCGGGTCTCAAAGCAATTAACCACGGGGAAAAAGTTTTTTATTCTTGCTGGTGGTAAACTTTAATATAAAAAAACATAATGAAATTACTTAATCAAGGCAACGCTAAAACTCTCAAGGGTGAAAAGGTTGGATTCCGCACGTTCGGACTCCATCTTTCCCCTGCTACCAAATCAGGATTCAACGTCTGCCAATGGGCAAGCGCGGGATGCCGTGCAGCTTGTTTAGATACAGCGGGGCGCGGTTGTATGTCCAACGTGCAAAATTCTAGGATCGCTAAAACTCAAAGGTTCTTTAAAGATAACTTCGGTTTTATGTCAGATCTTCGAATTGAAATTGGCAAAGCTATCAAAAGTGCGGCAAGGAAAAGCCTCACCCCTTGTTTCCGTCTAAATCTTACAAGTGATATTCCTTGGGAGAATATGAAGAAGGGAAGCAAGACAAGTGTGATCGAAGAGTTTCCAGAGGTGAATTTTTATGATTACACCAAAGGCTTCACTAGGATGATGGCTTGGCTTAATGGCAAGCTACCAAAAAACTATCACCTGACCTTTTCCCGCAGTGAAGAGACTAGCGATGATAGAATAAAAAAGATTCTTTCGCTAGGTGGCAACGTTGCGGTTGTTTTCCGTGGTTCACTCCCTAAAACTTATCTCGGCTTTCCCGTCGTCGATGGTGATGAGAATGATCTCCGCTTCAAAGATGAAAAGGGCGTGATCGTTGGATTGGTTGAGAAAGGTCTTGCAAAAAAAGACGAAACTGGTTTTGTTGTGGAGCCAAAATGAACAACGGAGAATCAGACTCGTTAATCTTTGTCTTAATCGCTATTCTCGCCTTACTTTTCAGAAAAAGAAATTAAGAAAAATATGGAACCAATTAAACAAGACTTCTCCGAAGCGAACAAGTTTGCCGTTTTAAAAAGAGGTTTTAGAGATGAATTCGATAAAGCCTATAATAATTTTTGGAAGCGTAGGAACATGGAAGCCCCTGATACTTCGTGGTTTGGAGATAGAAAAAAGCGAAGAGAAGAAATAAAAACAATTAAAAAATGATGAAAGAAATAAACATGTTAGAAATCAACACCTTTATGTCCACACCCGAAAACGAAACTTTTTTTGGTGGCACGGATTGTGAAGGCAACGATGTCAGAATAATCTTCAACACCATTGAACTTCTCAAATGGGTCGATGTAGATTGGATGAAATTAAAGTCTAAAGAATACATCGACAGTCTGTAAAAAAACCCTCGTAACTCGTTGACTATCAACGGGTTACGGGCGGCGGCGGGGCGCTTCGCCGTAACTCCTTACTAATCAGTGACTTACAACAGAATTTTTAATTAAATTAAATTTGACAATACTTCAGCCTCATGGTATGTTTCCCTCAGACATGAGAAAACAAGTAAGCACAAAGAAACTCCTCCAAGCTCTACTCCAAACCTATATGGATACCAACGACCTAAAGAACGTTTACAACGGTGACGGAAGCGAGCTAGTGACCGTTGATGAAGCGGTAGAGTTCGTCGATGGGTTGAAAGAGGAGGCTACCCCTGAGCAGGTTCGGTTTGAATCTTTACTAGATACTATGATGGAAGAGTTCAGAACTCACTTTCCCTCTTCTGTAGGCGAAGCTGAACGTGGAGGTAGTTGGTTCGACCTTATGCACAGCATCTGGAACAATCATGTTCAAGCTGAATTGATGAAAAGATACAGCAATCTATAATAACATGATACACGAACGAATTAAAAAACTAAAGAAAGAAGCTCCAGAGGAGATCCCTCTGTTTCTAGAAGCTGCGGGGATCTTCAAGACGATTGACGGACTGTCGATCACTGGAGACAAACAAAAGCTAGAACAAATAGAAAAGATTTTGGATTTTCGCCCCGCAACAAAAGATGGTCGCGACTTGAGAGCTGTAATGATCTTGAAGGCAGAGGCGAAATCTGAAGAGGGAATGTTTGGAAATGGCACATTCTTAATCGATTAAAAAACACAAGCAAATGATTATCACAAACAAAGAGCTATTAGAGTTCGCAAGAACGCAAAACCCAAAGGCCAAACTGCACCTTGATTGTAGTATCACTTGACTGGCAGCACAAGCAGCTACTCAGTTGAGTGGTAAAGAACACAGAATGGCGGGATGGAACAAATTCGAAGATTTTTTCGAAGGGCTACCCTATACGGAAGTAACGCCAGAATATGCTGAATGGTCTGAAGGGGTTAACAACCACAACATGGAAAATAATACCTACATCACATACCAAGATGCTGTAGAAGCTCTAGAATCTTTTAATTAAAAAAATATGAATCAAAATTATATTCAATTATGCAAGAGAACCAATGATCCCAAGCTACAGTGGCTTGAGGACAAGTTCAAGAGCGAGGGTATCAGAACTAAGAGGGAGGGTGAGAGTTTTCACGCCCCTATCCTGTTAGTCCACCGTGATGATGAAGATTCTGCATGGAAGATTCTCTCTCCAATAGATAATATCCCTGATGATGATCCGAGGTGGGAAGGCTTTTTAATCGATTAAAAAAAACTCCGTAACTCGTTGACCGACAGCGAGTTACGGAGGGGGGCGGGGCCGCGCCGCCTAACTCCTTACTAATCAATGGGTTATAGGGTTTTTTTTAATTATCGATAACTCACTGATAATTAGTTTGTTATGTAATCGGGTTTTGTTTATTTGTTGTCCACCAAAAAAACGGGCATCTGGAGTGTTTTTGCTTGCCTTAGTCCTATATAGTATTATATTACATACATTAAAGACGAATTATTTGGGCGATCTCAACTAAAATATTTCACAAAAAGACCCTTCAATTTGTGAAATAATTTGTTACTACATAATCATGCAATCCATTGAAAATAAGGCATCTGCGAGAATATACGGCAACCAGAGGGGTTGGGTATTTTTAAAGATTGATGTTTCTTTACGCTTATTTGGCTTAAAATGCTACAAACTTGGGCTACAAACTACTCTGCCAAAAAAGAAATAAATATAAGCAGTGTAATGGTGACAAAGAGAGTTGGCTCGAAATAGTCCATATCGCTTATTTGCGAAAAAATCGTTTAATCTTGGAGTACCCTTGATCATCCAACATGTCAAAATATACATTCATACCCCAGTTACCTAGAACCAAAGCGGAGTAGGAATCTTTTCGGGCTTTGTCAGCCCCTCTTTGCTTGCGGAGGTTAGGGGGCAGATCAAAACTTTGTGTTCCTTGTGGCGAAGTAGTAACTTGCACTAAAGCGCACTGAACTTTTATAAGATCCATCATATCTCTTTGATGTTCAACAAAGTCAATCATCTTAGCTCCTTTATTTTTCTCTTCTGCATCTTTATTCCTCAAGAACTTCAAATTTTCAATAGGGATATTAGCTTTGCGCTGCATATTGTAGTTATCATCCATAGCAGACCCAGCAAAGTATAATTTTTTATGATCGAATGCTGATTGTAAACTTTCGTTAGCAAAACGAATCCATGTAGAGCTAGGCTTTCTTAAAAACACAAATTTTCTTGATGATTTATCTATTTGGTTCTTAAGCTTCCTAACACCTTTAGCGTAATCTTTAGGGTTATCTAAATCAGCGTCTACCGTATCTATTTTTAAATTTAATTTTTTAAATATACCACTCTCCTTACACGCACTCAAAAATTGAACACCTCCATTATAATCGCCAACCACCATTTCAATATTGAAGTTAGTCAGTAGATAAGCCATGTACCTGATGTGGGTCTGTAGGTTTGAGCCAGAAACGGCGTAGCTGTGGACTACAACGCCTTTTCTCGTCTCTGGGTGGATCTTTATCAAAAGTATGGCAAAATCGTCTGAGCTTTCACTCTCGGACCAAGAAGGGTCAAATGCGAGGATGTATTTGGAGCTTGGATCGCCAATTACCTCGACACACTGCCCTTCGCCATCAGGGAGAGTACATGAAGCCATTTTACTGACTTTGAAATATCCAGAACTATCATCTGTGAATACAGCGCCAAATTCTCGGTCGAACTGAGACTGACTCATTGTTGATTTGGATTGATTAATCAAATTTTGATCATACGGCTGTGCAGGGGCGCAATCATAACTAAAATTCATAATTACCCTATGAGCGCCGCGCCTTTTATTAATGCCAAAAATTTGTTGCAATTTGTTTGTTTGTTCTTGACTGAGGTTTATATCGAATTCGTTTTTGTTGCTATCTTCTTTCATATAGTATTATATAAAAAACAGCAAGGCGGGGCTATGTTTATTTGCAAAAATATTTGGTAACCTTGGGGTTATTATTGCCCTTAACAAGACTAGTTTATTTACTATGATGTAATCAAATGTTGCCGAAATCTGTTTCGGGAACATTGCTCAACTAGATTCGGGGCTAGCTTTTATTTGGCTTTATTTGCTTAAAGTGGGCAAAGATGCGCTTTATTTGGTTTTTTTTAAAAAAACTGGCGTTTGGTTTGTGTTTACCCTAGGGCTAATACATACAAATTATAAAAAAATATTATTTGACCCCCTGTTTTTATAAAATTTTATTAGATATGTTCACATCTGGGCGCTTTTATTTGCTTTTGTTGGCTAAAATGGGCAAAATATGGGTGAATTACAGTTATTTATTTTTTGGAGTAAGCGCCACTATCCTATTATCCACTCTTATATCCATTAATATCTGATTAAAGCCTTATTTTATCTTGTTTTCTTATTGTATCTCTATTATGTATTACTCTATATATTACCTTATAAGATGCTGAATAAAAAGGAATAAAAACTAAGGTATAAATAAAAATAATAAATTATGATAATTTATTCTAAATTATACTTTGGTAATTGGAGTCAAGCTGACTTCCTTCCTGATGATTACTATTGGTTCATTATAAAATATAAAAGTTCGCCTCTTATATATATCCCAATAATCCATAGCTTCTTGCTCGGAATTAAATTCTGGTAAATCTGGGTAATCTATATATTTATCCCCCAAATCTAAGGCTATATGGTATTTCAATTTGTATCTCTTAGACATTATTGTATTTTATTTTCATAAATCATCACCTGACTCAAACTCGGCGGCTCGGCGCAGCACCTCTTCATCCTCGACCCAGTAATGAGCCTCCTCCAAACCTTCCAAGATGAACGAGGCGATTTTCGCCCGATCTTTGGATGGGAGA
>MDSX01081231.1_pt1 | contig 10527 bp, 6 predicted proteins | sample 811141 | NCBI WGS metagenome assembly MDSX01 (sample SAMN05326642, study PRJNA326480) | marine metagenome | isolation source: seawater | place: Atlantic Ocean: South East | collected 2010
ATCAACGCTTTAACACGGTCAGACTGTAGAAATTGAAAAAGAATAGGGCGAATAATTGTAATCATGATACGTTAAATAGCAGGAAAGGGAGGAAGCACAATGTCTTCATAAGGAGATGTTGCACTGTCCCTAATGGATTCAAGTTGAGAAATATAGTTAATAATTGCTTGATAAAACTCCAGCGACGAAGGTAGTGGTGTTTGACGAGCGACATCAATCCGTCGATTAACCTCGTTAACAAATTCAGTTTGTGTCATACTTTTTTAAGAAAAATAGCTCCTCGATAATTACCTTCACCAGCATTCGTTGGTCTGGTGTAACCCACGCCTGCTGGTGGGCCGTTAACGTCAGCAGCAGTAGTAGATCCGGTTATATAACCACTAAAACCTGTATCTACATACCCGGAACCGCCACCGCCAGATGCGTAAACAGTACCTCCAGCGCCACCGCCGTAGTAGCCACCGCCACCACCTCCGCCACCGCCGTAGGAGTTATACGCAACGCCGTTACCGCCTTGATATTTACTTCCATTCTGGCCAGCACCTCCATAACTAGAAGCAGAACCACCAGTACCACCAGCGGACTGCGTACCAGCGCCACCGCCACCAGCGCTGTAACTACCAGCAGAAGCAGCAGTTCCAGAACTACCGCCGCCATGACCTGGATTTGTAAAGTATTGATGAGACCCACCGCCACCGCCAGCAATAGCGTAATAGTGAGCACTAGAAGCATTCATATTTGATAGGTTGGTGTACCAAGTACCAACTCTTGCGGAACCACCACCACTGAATCCATAGTAAGTAGCACCAGTACCGCCATGCCCAGCATCAGGCCAACATGCGGCTCTTTTGTCTAAAACTGAAGAAGGTTCACCATTCCAACCTGGAATATAAAGCCCTACAACAGTATCCTCTTGAAAAGTAGCCTTATATTTTGTATAACCACCATGACCACTGGTGCTATCAGCTCCACCAGCACCCCAGATATGAAATTCCAGAGTACAGGTTTTTCCAATGGTTAGCTTGTAGCCACCGGGATATCGTTCACTAGTTGCTCCTACATTTGAATTACCATTAAGTAATACTCCTGCTTCCAATTCAGCATCACTGTACGAGACTGCACTGCCTCCTGCAAAAACACCATATCCGCTAGGAAACTCAATTTTAAAGTCAAAAATAGGTTGAATGCTGTTTAGAGCACTTGTATCTTGATGAGTAGCAACTCCTGTATATTCTTTTCTATCAAATCCTGATGCGGCAGCAATAGTGCCAACATACCCTAAGAAACCTCTAGACATAAAACCTCCAATTAAGCGTCATCAAGCTCTTCGTAAGAAATGATAATTTCAAGATCGCTAGCAGCACTAGCTCCCCCACGAATTTCATCAGATTCTTCTAGATAAAGCGGTGAATCTTTACCTAGCACTACTAAGGAACTACCAGCAGGCACTTTAATCACGTTAGCTATTTTGTAACTAGCAGTAGCACTGGAATCATAAAAAACTACCGTAACATTTGCATCATTAGATCCATCGACATTTGAAACAAGTATCGTATTAATCTTAAGCAGTTTATCTGATGCACATGTCAACAGGTTAGTAGTAAGGGTAGTACCCAGCGCAGCTCCAACAGTTTTGCCAAATATGCTCGTTACACCGACAACATTAGGTGCAGCCATTTCTTAAAAATCTCCTATAAATAATAAATAATTAACCAAACACCATTGCCATTGCAATAGCTTTGCCTGTAGTAAACGCGTTACTGTCTACATAACTTTTAGTCGCTGCATCTTGTGCTGCAGTTGGGTCTGCTACACCTGTAATTTTGTTAGCACCCATTGCAATCTCGCCGGTCAAAGTTCCACCAGCTAAAGGAAGTTTGGTGCCAACTGTTGTAGTTAACGTTGCAATAGATGCGTTTAACGTCGAACTTTGTGAAGTGTTTTCACTGTCCACATACTGCTTTGTAGCCGCATGAAGATTAGATGTTGGATCGGCTGACAGAGTAATAAACCCAGTCATAGTTCCGCCAGCTAGTGCCAACCGAGATGAAAGATCAACAGAACCCCAAGACAACGTGCCACTACCATTTGTTGATAGATATTGTCCATTTGTACCAGTATCATCTGGTAACGTCAGCGTGTAATCAGCAGCAGCACTGTGCGGTGGTCCTTTAATCTTTACGCCATGAGAGTTGTTCTCACAGTTCAAAGTGATCTGACCTGAACCGTTAGTGGCATCACCAAGGACAACAGGTAAAGACTCTGTGAGATAGCGGTTGTCAGGGTCCGAAGCAAAGTAATTTTGCCATTCCCACTTGCTCGTTGCACTATCGTATTGAAGCCGAACAGTCAGATCAGAAGCTCCAACAAAACCAGCGAGAACACCACTTACATCACTGCTGCTTTCTACACCAGTTGAGTCTGCCATTTCTACACGGTCATCGTCAGCCGGAGAGCCAGGCAGGTTAGCAAGAGCTGCAATAGGGCTATAAAAAGCCGCTCCTGCCACAGCGTTTGAAGCTGCAGTTGCAGTTGCAGAGGCAGCGTTAGCTGTGGTTACGGCTGAACTTGCGTTGGTGTCCGCAGTATTAGCGGTTGTTGTTGCACTGTTAGCCGTCGTCAAAGCAGTGTTGGCTTTGTCAATAGCTGTGTTGAAACCACCGCTTCCGTTTGACTCACGTGAGTTAGAGAGAGCAGTATTTGCTGTTGTAGTTGCAGAAGTAGCTTTATCAATAGCACTGGTAAACCCACCAGAGCCATCAGATTCTCGTGAGTTGTTAAGAGCCGTAGTGGCATTAGTATCAGCAGCATTAGCAGTGGTTACCGCAGCACTAGCGTTGGTTGAAGCAGTGTTTGCTGTACTAACTGCAGAGCTAGCGTTGGTCGATGCTGTGTTAGCTGTAGCAATAGCCGTGTCAGCTGTCGTCTTAGCTGTATTAGCTGTGGTGTTTGCTGTTTCTACATCAAAGTCAACTTCTTGTGTTACGTAAAGGTTTTGAGTAAAGTTATCATTTAGGTCCGACGACCTGATGGCTGAACCTGGGTTAAAGGTGGCCTTCAGATTGTCGGTATCTGTATCACGATAAATACGAATAGCTGCCCCTGAAGTAGGAGCAGTGGTGAAAGTAATAGTAGTAGCGTTTGACAGTGTGTATGCAGTTGTATCAACAGCATCAAGACTGACCTTGATGTCCGTTGTTTCTAGATATGGAAATGTAAAGGAGTAGGCAGTAGTACTACCATCTCCTGTATATGTATTTTGTGTAAGTGCCATTAGCTAAATACTTAAATTTACTCTTCGACTTGATCAAATTGAATTTGATAGAAGTCAGCGTGTTTCTTGGCATCCTCCAAATCTCCTTTCTTCATGAGGCGTTGAATCATGGAGACAGCCTGAATCTTTTCAGCCATTGTGGGATTTTTACTTTGCATTGTTAGCTCTGCTTTCTTCTGGGCACGTCGAATGATTTTATTAAGAATACGATGTGTATCCAGATTCTCAGTCCTTAGATCCATATATGAATAATTGACATTTTGTGCTCGGTACTGCCTCATGCGGTCTAGCTCTGCATTTAACTTTTCAGACTTCATAAGATTTTGGATCTCTTTGTCAAGACCCATTCTGCCCATAATTCTGTAAAGCTGTTCGCGTTCAGCAGGTGTGTACTCGTACTTACCCGTACTGTCTTTGCGAAGAAGACGCATACCATCCCAACCAGTTCTAAACAACCACTGACGCCAAGGCTCAGCGCCATCACTAATAGGTACAGGGTTGCCAGCATTCAAAATTCTCATGAATGGATTGCTGATGTCATTAATTGGCTTACCAGTCCAAATGTCAATACGTTCGGGTAGTTGTGTATTAAAACCTGGAAGCCTATTTTTAATATATCCAGTCATATCATTGTAGATATCTTTTTGAGAACTCGAAACAGCATTAGCAAGCACACCGGCTGCACCTGACATGGGAATATAGGCTCTGGTTTCGTTAGCTAAAAATCGCATCATTGCAGTTTCATCGCCGGTCATCAGTTTAATAAACGGCTCAAGACCAGACATAAATGTTTTGTCAGTAAAGCTAGCGGTTAATGTCCAAGCTAATTTAGTTTGAATATCTTCAAAAACACTACTACCAATATCACTCGCATAATATGTAGCGTCACCAATTAAAGTTAGTAAAGTATCAAAGGGTTCGACACCAGCATAGGAGATACGCTTATTGCCGATTTTAATAGTTTTGGGAAAGAAAAAACCATTGTCCCTTAGTTTTTTGCGTTCGCCTGCATTAACAGGACCATTGCCATGAATATTGCCTCCCATTGCATAAGCAAAACCTGCTGCAATAATCATGCCGCCCATTGCCATACGTCCTTTGTATTCAGCTTTGAGGTTTTCAAAGATCAACATACGGCTAGGATCATCATCTTTAACACCATGTTTACCTAACGCAGCAGCAATCTCATCGTCAGTTTTAGCAACAATAGTGTCAACAATTCTTCCTGTACCAGGGATACGCGCAATTGGAAGGTAACTTGCACCAAGCCTTACAGCATTAATACCTGTCCTTGGAAACATAAATAGGGATTTCAAAGCAGGAACTTGATTAGTAGCATTGCTAATAAAATCAGATACTGGTTCGTCAAGGTTTAAAGCAAGTTCACCTGCACTATGTTTGACTGCAGCATCTTTAATAAGACCGTTCTTATCAAACATATTTGCATAGTGCTTCTTTTCAGCAGCAGCAAGTAATTCTTTATTGCCATTAGGCATATGACCAATTTGTTGGAACACTTCGTCATAAGCCATCATCCTTGATTTATGCGTAGCTAAAGAAACATTGGCATATTGGTCAGCCGCAATCATTGCATTAGTACCCCAACGCATAAAACTGTTTTGAGCTGCGTTCCTATTAAGCTTCATAAATTCCCAAGTGGCCAGCTTGCCTGTATCACCATTAGGTTTCCATACAGTATCCGCAATACGTTGCATTAAATTCCACTGTTGATCATCACGGATGACGTTGCGGTCTTTACGCATTAGATCCATAAAAGCAGTTGGATCATCATTTACTCGTTTCCAAGCACCCCACGCTTCCTTCAATGCTCGACGATTCGTTTCAGCCATCGATGCATAGGCATAACGTGCTCTGTGGAAATTTTTAAAATCACCTGTAGCTAGACCTTCAAGTCCATGACCTAAAACGGCAGTATTTGATTTAAGCAAAAGGTTGGTAGTGTTACCAAGTCCAGCACGTAAAGCAGATAGTCCAGAAAGGACATTGTTGTAACGCACTGCCCATAAACCTTGTGCCAGCATCGACATACCGCCTTTGGGAGACACAATTAAACTCCGAAGAGAGCCTTGCGAATTTGCCCACTTCATCATGCCGTCAATAGTTGTGATATCACCTCTAGACATCGCAAAAGCGTCAACAAATGTTTGCGCTAATTCACGGTCTGAATCCATTAGTTGGGCTACCGTTTTGGTAGTTTCCTCAGACTTTGCGATATTTTTTGTAGTAGCTTCGTCAAACTCAGCCCTAAGCTTATTGACTAACTCGTTGGCGTCATCAGTAGGAGCCATTTTATCAAGCTTTTTAGCAAGCTTTTTATTTTGAAGCTGCCAACCTGAAATGTATTTATTAAGACCAACTTCTTGAAGAAGAAATTGCATACGATCCAAGATCATTTCTTGAACGTGTTTAAAATCAGCAACTTCAGAAAACTTGACGGCACCACTAGCAAGAAGGGTAATCTCGTTAGCAGCAGAATCCAAAGCTCGTCCTGACTGAGCTGCAATAGGTTTGCCCAAATAGATGTTTGTCAGATCGCGTAGAGCTTGAAAAGCGCCACGTGTTTGCTGCTCAGTGGCATACTCGATAACATCACCAGGCTGGTTAGACAGCGGCATGGTTGCTCTTCTAGAGAGGAATGCTTCCTTTAGATCTTTCATGTCTTCAGCACCAAGTGCAACAGCATAAAAGTCCAAAGCATCGTCATCCAAGTTACGACTGCTACCCCTAAAGTTATTAATTAGCCATTGAAACTTACCAGCAGACTGGATTTCACGAACTTTTCTATCAAGGAATTTACGAGCTGATCCTGTTTTAGCAATGAACTTATATTCTGGTTCAGATAAAATATTGGCAGCAGGTCCGTCAGTAATACCCTGTTTCCTTGCACTTACCTCAACAGCATTTTTAACTGGTGCTCCAGGTTCATCAGTGAAAACAGCCTTTGAAGCCGCAGGTGCATTTTTAGAGGTAACGTATTCGTTGTATCCCTTGGCTAAGCCAGGATTATCATATTCAATCTCAAGCTGACGAACTGCTAGTTCATCGACTTGTATGTCACGACGTATGGTTTGGTTTCTGACATGTGATTCAACAGGTGCTTCCCCAACACGTACATCTGGTGCTTCAACAACTTTAGAGGCCTTATATGCTTTAGCTGCATCATCTGTTGGTTGGAACCAATCCATAAACTGCGGCATCTTGCCGCCCTTAAGAACCTTACCAAGGTTGATACCGTAACCAAGTAGGTCACCCAAGATGCTGAGTCCTACAGCCTCGTAGGTCATCTTTTGCCTACGGACTTCTGGTGAATCACCATCAAGTGTCATCCAGTTATTTGGAATATTTAAGCTGCCACCAGTTAAGTCATCCAATCCTCGAAGTAAATTATCTCCTTCTTCAGAGGTATCACTGACATAGGTGACACCAGCATCTACTGCAGCAACGCCACCAAGACTAGCTAGTGCTTTCGTAATTGTTGAAATTTTACCAAGCTTGGTAACGCCATTTAAGACAAGACCTGTACCAAACATGGAAGGTAGAATGATACTAGATACCTCACGAAACTTTTGAATGTAGGGGTTTTTAAATTTCGTGTATTCATCATAGGCATCATCTAGACCACCAAGACCAGGAACCATTCCAACAACATCCATGCCGAAATCAATTCCACTAATTGGAATAGCAGCAACTGCTTCAGCTACATTGTTCAAAGCACTAGATTCTTCTTCTACTTCTTTTGGCTTTGTAGGTGGTTCCTCAGTAACTGGCGGTTGAGTTTTTGCAGCTTCCTCTTCCTGTTTTTCTCGTTCTTGATCAGGTGTTAAAAGGGGATCTTGAAATTCACTTAGAAAATCATCTGTAATTGAATTAGGTTCGGGATTCATTGAACAGCCCTCCCATGAATAAGTTGTAGTGTGCGTCCACTTGGCAATTCAATCCAAAGAATGTCACTACCTTCATCGCCAGGTGCTGTACGAACAACCCTGGCAGGTGGTTTGATTAGAATTTTTGCACCGTATTGAAGTTTAAAGTCATAGCCATTTGAACCGCGATTTACATGTTCTTGCCAACCATCAGAGATAGCTGTATCACTTACAGGTACAGGAGAGTCACCATAGTCAGAATCTTGAACAAGAAGATGTTCCATAATTTCTGGATCTCTATAGTTAAAATATTGACCTCTTTCGTTGTCAGGTGTGTATGGATTATCCATTTGTTTGAGGTCTAAATGAGGACCAGTAGAACCCCAGCCAAGTGAATCTACGTTATAAATATGTTGAAGAGTAGGAGAAGAGAAATTAGGATCTCGCTCTGGAGGACCAGAATATGCAAGGGCAGGAGCGTTAATATCAACGCCCCACTCCTTCATCAAATTAGAAACATGAAAAACATAGTCTGGGTCTGTAGCGTACCCACCAGCATGCAAAGCTTGCAGGGCTTCTAAGGGTGTACGTGCCTCTTTAAAACCAGGGTACTTATCAACGTATTCTTTAAATGCAAGTGCTGCTTGTCTAGGAGTGTCATGCTCCTGCCATGTAGCTTGTCGGTCTACATACTGCCCATTAATGAACTCTTTAGTGGTAGTAGAAGAGCCAGTACCATCTGTACTTTTAATGTTAAATAGTACATTTTTACCACTCATGGATTGGCCGTATCCAGTTTCCTGTGCCCAGATAGCAGCAGCAAGACGTGGAAAACGGAACCCAACATTACGAGTAACTGAAACAACATCAGGCCACCCAGCTGTACCTCTACGAATAGAAGGTACGCTATTGTTAGAAGCAATAATAGCTGTACGCAGTTTTTCTCTACCTGGAGATTCAATAATTGCTAGAAGCTTAGGATCAGTTACACTACTTTTTACTTGAGAGTGGAGATCTGGTGCGACAAGAACTTGTTTTCCTGTTGCTAGTTCAATTTGTTTTTGTAAAATTTCATGAGCAGGACGATCTAAGCCCCGCGCCAATTCATGATAAATAGGAGGTATCACTTTTAATGTATTTTTTTCAATTTGAGTTGCCAAATTATTAGCAAGCGATGTACTAATAAAAGCTTGTCTATCAATAACGCCGGGATCTTGCTTTAAAAGTTCTCTTAACTTACTAGGTATAACCCCAACTTCAGGTGCGATATATTGTTTGTTTCCATAGCCAGGTTCAAACCTAGTAAAAAAACTTCTAACACCTGGGGGAGATTCTCCCACTCCTGCGTAAGGCTTTACAGCAAAGTCAGGATCTTCTTTATCTCTGATTTTTAATACAATTGTATTGATAGCTCTTTCTTGCTGAGCGTTGCGATCTACTAATAAACCGCCGCCTTGATCATCAGCCATTTGCTGACGATAAAGAGATACGGCATAATCAACAGCTCTATAAAATGACAGAGATTTATATCCATTAGGATCAAGAATGTCTACTTTATCTGCAAGTTCTGTTTGAAAGATTTTTTCTACATCAGGCAAAGTTTGTTTTAAATTCGCTTCGTCATCAGTAAGTCTCTTGATATCCGTTTCAAATTCTTTAAGAATAAACGGATCGTCAATTCCATCAAAGTCTGAAAGATCAAGGTTACCTCTACGTTTTTCATTTAAAAGGAATGCTCTGAATTGTTTACGCCGGGGTTCATCAGTACTTTGATCAAACAAACTTTTTAGTGGAGCAGTGTCAATCCCTTCTTTTTCTAGTTTACTAATAAAATCTTTAACAAAATCATCGTTAAACCGATAGTTGTTTTTTACTACATATGCATATGCATCAGCTAAGGCTCTGTCTTTGTTCTGCTTGTCAATTTTATTTTTTTCACTTTCATTAAAGTCGCGAAATGAAACAATTGCATTTCGTAGTTGGACTAATTCAGGCGAATTAAACTGTTCTGCAAAACGTCGTGTAGTCTTCCCACCATCAATAGAGACCATCATATTGCTGATCTCGTTGAAGACATCCATTGCAGTGCGGGAATCTCCCAGCTCTCCAACGAGTGCCATGTTTGTCAAAGACTCTAACCACTCTTTACGGGCTTGCCCTCTGTTGGGAGCTTGTTGAACTCTTTGCCATCCACCTTGAATGCCACCATCGTTATAAGTAGTGACCCACGAATCAAGCCTGGCAAGCTTTGCTTCACGCTGAATATTTTTCAGGTTTTCTGCAGCTCGGCCACGCGCATTAGCGGTTTCTAATTCAAGAATTTTTGGCAGTGTATAACGAGCAACCATGGGATCTTCTGCCCCACCCAGTTGTTCTAAGTAATCAGCCTTATTTTGTAGATCCTGAGCATCAACTAATTCTTTATACTCAAGACCCATACTACGAGCTTGACCTAATGTAAATCCAGTATCTGATCCATCAGGGGCTAGTAAAGGTGCTGTTTCGTTTTCAAGTGAGTAATTTCCATAGTCAATACCAGCATTGACCAACATAGTCTTTTTAAGACCATAGAAGGTAGAAGAGTTAGCATTTCTAACTTGCTGAATAACATCATTTGAAGCGCCACCGACAATGAGTTTTTCAATAATAGTGTTGAACCGCTCGTCGTTTTCTAGGTGAGCCTTTTCAAGAGAACGGACATACTCCATGTCTGCATAACTCAAACCAGAAGCGGCAAGAGTGTTAGCTAGGTTGGCACCTTTTTGTTTGCCTCTTTCGTCAAGATCAGTGAGAATTTGCTTTGATACCGAAGCTGCTGTATTAGAAAACTCAGCTAAAGCAGCAAAGGTTTGTTGCGTGGCCTTTTGTTCTTGTTGGTTATTAGCTCTAGCAACATTAGCATTAGCAATCATTTGATTGCGTATTTGATTCCGGTTTTCACTTTCTAAATCAAATACTACTTGGCGGTTACCAGCTTCAACTCTATACTTATCTTGTAAGGCGTTTAGTACAGCTTCTGCATTTTCCTGCTCGATTTTGAAAGTTTGTTCCATACGACTTATCGTACGTTCACCCTCCTCTCGAATCCTTCTAGTCGTATCAGGTAGCTGTATATTTTTAAATCCAGATGATTGGGCGTACCCTTTGAATTTAGACATTTAATCAGTTTGTTGTTTTATCGATCAAACCAACCTGCCATTTGACCCACTTCTCCAATTGTTCCTACGGCGTTACCAACACCAGCAGCAGCGTTTGCGAATGTAGTCCAAGCTGATTGAGTTTGTGGTGCATATTTTCTAGGCTCTGGCGGCTTAACAGGTTTGAGAGGATCGAGGAATATAGACCTGGGAAGCTCAATAGGTTTAGGAA
>MDSX01012187.1_pt1 | contig 10521 bp, 10 predicted proteins | sample 811141 | NCBI WGS metagenome assembly MDSX01 (sample SAMN05326642, study PRJNA326480) | marine metagenome | isolation source: seawater | place: Atlantic Ocean: South East | collected 2010
CATCCTTTTGCGAGGTATATGTCTGATACCAGTGAACTCGACAGATTTCAAAGATGGTTACAAAGTAGACTGGCTGATTTAGATAGAATTGAATCACAAGAAGAAAGAATTCGTGTATCTAATAGATTACAAAACGCAATACAAGAATGTATCAATTTCCAACAAAATATGAAATTGAATGATTCTATAGAGAATCCGTTCATAACTCGTGATGAACCCGTCAGGGTGATTAACGAAACTGAAGTGAAATCAGAAAAACATTCAGTAGGCAGATGTAATAAATGTGATGCAGAACTATTGGGAGATTTAGATTTCTGTTCCCTTTGTGGGGAATTTCAGTAATTCACTCTTCTTCAGTCCAACGTGCCCTTGCTACAAGATATTCTGGGTCATCGTTATCGATTACTGACAAATATTCAGGTGGCACACTTTCGGTTAGATATACTGTAACTCCAGCATGCCAAATGGTTTCCCCTGCAGCATTCATTTGTGCAGTATCGACTTCTAAAATGGTTGGCAGTGAAAAGTGAACATGACCTGCTTCCGCGGCATTACGAATCGTTGCGGATAGGTGAACATGTGCCCTACCACTAGGTGTAAGTCCGACTTCGAGTAGGTTGTCACACTGTTCAGGATCACATGGGAAATAAAGAGTGTCTGGGATGTTATCTGTAGGTAGGTCAAGTTCTATCTCTAGTGTATGGCCATAGGTTGCCCGAATTGTATTCCCTCTAATTTCGTACCTTCCCTTTGGGTCGGTTTCAGCAATTGCTCTGAAATGATGTGGCCGTAACCAATGAAATCTTTTTCCACCTTTTTTGAATTGTTTGATGATATCTTTGACGTCAATCCAACCATTTATATCCATTTCAAGATCGAATTTTTCGGGGGCGTGCCTCAACACTAAAGCTAGTCTTCTGGCAAGGCTATTACGCTCCCCCGTCCTCATAATGAATTTCCCTTCTTCATTACATGCTGGGCATAAGTGGTCATCGGCATAGAACCCATGTTTGGAGCATTCTCTTATCATATTGTAGCGGACTTATTTATCTTTCAAGAACCCGCCGGTCTTGAACCCACATTCATAATTGATATTACTCAATAGTTATCGTCCATCCCCATAGGGGTAGGTCATGGGAGCGGTTATAGTCGATTGGATGAGGTCGCCATTTGATCGAGCCCACAAAGGTAGGTTGAAGAAAATTAGACCTGATGAAATGGGCGGCCAAGTAGCTAGGGAGTTGATTTCACGGTCTAAAATCCCACCCTCTTCATTTGATGATGTTTTAGTTGGATGTGCTTATCCGGAAGGTGAACAGGGGTACAACTTAGGTAGAATGTTAGCGTTCCTTGCTGGATTACCTAATACAATACCTGGGGCTACTTTCAATCGTCTTTGTGGTTCTTCTATGGAAGCTATTCACGTGGCGGCTGCGAATATAGAATGCGGATGGGGTGAATGCTTCCTAGTTGGGGGAATTGAGTCAATGTCTAGAGTTAAGAGAAGGGGTTTCAATTGGTCACCGAGTCCTAGTTTGGAAGAAACCTATCCTGAAGCTTACATCAACATGGGGGTGACTGCTGAGAATGTAGCGGATAAATATGCCATCGATAGAGTAAACCAAGATACATTCGCACTACTCTCTCATGAAAAATCATCCTTTGCCCAAAAAAATGGTAATTTTGATGCTGAAATATGTAGAGTTAATACCGCTGACGGGTTAGTTTCAGAAGATGGTTGTATACGACATGAAACAAATCTAGAATCTATAGAGAAATTGAAACCAGTATTCAAAGAAGGAGGTTCTGTTACTGCTGCAACCTCATCGCCATTAACTGATGGCGCGGTTTTTGCAATTATATGTAGTGAGGAATTCGCTCAAGAAAATTCCCTAAAACCGTTGGCTAGGATTGTCTCAACTGCTGTAACAGGTTGCGCTCCTGAATTTATGGGGATGGGGCCTGTTGCCTCTACATTACTATGTCTTGAAAGAGCAGGATGGGATCTGGATGAAGTTGATATCTTCGAAATTAACGAAGCGTTTTCTTCCCAAAGTTTGGCTTGTATCAATGAATTAGGTATAGATGTAAGTAAAGTCAATTTAGATGGAGGTGCTATTTCAATCGGTCATCCATTGGGGGCTTCAGGAGCCAGAATTACCTGCAAAGCAGCCTCCCTCCTGGACAGAACAGATTCCCAAAAAGCAATAGCAACTATGTGTATTGGTGGGGGAATGGGGATAGCGACTGCTTTGGAGAAAGTTTGAATCATTCTTCTTCTCGTATTACCAAAAAACCACTACAATGTGGACATTTATCTTTTGCTGTCAATAATTGTGGTACGACTGCTAGTAAACTGTTACAATTCGGGCAGGTAGCAAATACTTCATTTGTTCCCAAAACTGGAGCAGAATTTGCATGCTGCCTATACCAAGAAATATATGTTGGATGTCTGAGTGTAAAGGTCCTTTTACGTGTGGAATTAGCTAGTAAAATCAATAAAATTCCTTGTAAACTCAGGATTAAGTCATTTGCGAGTATTGCTATCAAAACTTGTATAGCTCCAATCATTAGGAAAAATCCTGAAACAAATGATAAGAAATTAGCTAACTTGATTTCGTAATGATGGTTTCGCCTCGCAAATCCAATAATTACAATGATACCATAAAAAACTGAAAATAAACCGAATCCGAGGCTAAGGCCTAAAATTATCGAATTTTTAGTGAATGATAACGTGCTAAATATCAATACTATAATTAGCAGGTCCAAGAGGCCAAAAGTAATCAATCTACGACTGAATAATTCAAAATCACTATTGGCCATATATCTGCGAATCGACCTTCCTCTAAGACTTCAACGGAAGCCGACGCACTCTTGAACATACATACTATCGGGGTGTTGTGACAAAGGACACCGGCGTCGCTATCCATAGTGATGCTCTGGCTGGGAAACGAGTATTGTTAGCCATATCAGGAGGTATAGCTTCTGTCGAATCAATTAGACTCACGAGAGAGTTAAGACGGCATCAAGCGGATTTAACGGTTGTAATGAGCGAAGAGGCGACAAAAATTGTTACTCCTTTAGCTGTATCTTGGGGGGCTGATAATGAAGTACATCTAGATTGGAGTAGTGAAATGTCACAATTAGAAGATTTCGATATTGTGTTAATAGCTCCTGCGACTAGAAACACAATTGCTAAACATATCCATGGAATAATCGATTCACCTCTCTTGATGGCTCTTTCCGCCACCAGAGGTCGAGGTTCCAAACTTGTTTTTGTGCCCTCTATGCATAATGATTTATTCGATGATCCAGTAACCTCAAATCTCATTGAGGAACTAAAAAATGAAGGGAGTCATGTGATATTGAATGAAATAGAAGAAGGGAAGTTAAAACAACCAGATCCAATTTCCATAGTAGCCTCTTTGTGCCATATCGCAAATAATGATCCCAACTCCAAAACAGTTGCAATTACTCTAGGTGCTAATAGGGCACCAGTAGATGCGGTTAGGGCAATTCAAAACGCCTCATCTGGTAGAACTGGTTGGCTTATTTCCGAATATTTGTACCGAATGGGTCACGATGTAATTTGTATCGTTGGAAAAACTTCTGCACGACCAACATTTGCTTTACCAACCGTGTACAGAGATGGTACACCGGATGGAATGTTATCTGTTTGTCGAACAGTAGCAAAACGCGACAATCCTGATGTATGGATACATGCAGCAGCAGTTTTAGATTATTTTACAGACCCTGAAACCGGAAAGAAACCTAGCGGTGCTGAAGAATGGGTCCTCAAATTAAAACCTGGCAAAAAGCACATCAGAGAACTTCAAGGTCTAGTCAAAGATTCGATTCGCATAGGATTCAAATTAGAAACTAATGTTGATGAATCTACATTAATTAACAGAGCCAAACAACAAATTCAAACATATGGTGTAGATGCAGTAGTTGCAAATATATTTGAAGAAATGCACGATTCTAAGTCATTGAGAGCCCGAATAGTCCATTCTGATGGTACAGTAGAGAAAATAACAACTGACAGCGGTTTGGCTAAGTCGATATGCAACCTAATCACCGATTATTGAGGCCTTTATCATCGTCACATTCAAGCGATTATGTATTGCGAGTATTATCATGGCGTCTCGCGACAAGGCCAAGAGGGGCATTCCTTCAAAGGAAGATTTTAACCTCTGGTATCCCGCTATTGTAGAAATAGCAGACTTAGTTGACAAGAGGTATCCAATCAAAGGAATGGACGTTTGGAAACCATATGGTTGGAAAGCTATGATGCTTATAGACGGACTTACAAGAGCCGAAATGGATCGAACAGGTCATGAAGAATACAACTTTCCTCTCTTGGTTCCGGAAGATTTACTGGAGAAAGAAAACAAACTGGTTTCCTTATTAAAAATGGCTAGGGAACAGGGAGTAGACCCCAGTGAACTCAGATTGGATGAGGATGACGCTGGATTCAAGAAGGAAGTCTATTGGGTCAAACATGCGGGTGAGAATGAATTAGATTTGCCCATGTTTCTCAGGCCTACTAGTGAGACCCCTATGTATACGATGTTCCCACTTTGGGTAAGGTCACACAGTGATTTACCATTGAAAACGTTCCAAATTGTGAATACTTTCCGATATGAAACAAAACAAACCAGATCATTTATTCGCGTTAGAGAAATTCACTTTTTCGAAGCACACACAGCCCATAAAGATCAATCTGGTGCAGATGCACAAATCAAAGAAGATGCCATCATTGTGCAGAACCTACTCCATGACCTATGTTTTCCAGCTTTGATTTCAAAAAGACCAGTTTGGGATACATTCCCTGGTGCTTGGTATTCCAATGCTGTTGATGTAGTAATGCCAAATGGAAGAACATTACAAGTTGCTACATACCATCATTACAAAGACCAATGGGCTAAAGCCTTCGAATTAAAGTATGAAGATGTAAATGGAGAGACTAAATTTTGTCACCAAACGACATTTGGAATGTCAGAGCGAATGTTAGGGGCGATTGTTGGTATGCATGGTGATGATTCCGGTTTGATTTTCCCTCCTAAAGTAGCTCCAATTCAGATTGTAATTATGCCAGTAGCTGAACATCTCGATGATAATGTAATCCTCAAAGTCAAAAATATTGCAGAACAACTTCATTCTAATGGTTATAGGGTCAGGGTTGATGACAGAGATATACGTCCAGGCGCAAAACACTATGATTGGGAGATAAAAGGCGTTCCCATTAGAATAGAAGTAGGCCCAAGGGACCTTAAATCTGGTCAATTTGTTATGACATTAAGAACGGGAGGAAAAGATAGTCATGATTCAAATCTACTACTGGAAATTGTTTCACAGGCAATAGGCGATATTGAGTCTGAATTAAGACAACGGTCTAGTGAACATATGAAGAAATTTGTAGTAAAATTCCCCGGAATAACTGAAACTGATAATGGATGGAAATTGAATTCTCCATTAGAAGAGGGTAAGGTTTACGAATTTGCATTCGATGGGAATGACTCTCATGCAGAAATTTTAGAAAAAGCAACTGGGCTGACATTTTTAGGTGATTGTTCCGAACCATATTCAGAACCACAACCATGTGTAGTAACTGGAAAAATGACAACAAATAAACAACATTTAGCTAGAATGTACTAAAATTATCTTTTTCTTATTGAAAATAACATTACAATGAGTAAAAAGGATGAAATTCCAACTTCGAGGAGTTCCAATTGCATTGTCTGACTCCATGAATCTGGAGATTGATATTCTATGATCCTCGTCAAGATTAGTTTATCCTGACATACTGTTCCGCTATTAGGAGGGTCGCATAATGGCAATATCCATCCTATCCCTCTCACGAAATTTACTATTATTGTAATTGTGATTATTAACGATGGGATAAAGATCCACCATGAACGTTTTTTTGGTTTTGGAGGGGGTATTTCAGGTTGAGGAATTGGTTCTACGGGCATTTGTACTTCATGTTTAGCATTCCCATTAGGTTGTACAATACTATCTGTAGGTCTAGCGGGAGCGTCTATTCCCATCTGTTCCAATGCTTCTCTCCCATAAATCGATTCTGCCATTTCATAGAGTTCAGAATTGATTTCCAACCCTTCTGGATCTACCTTCCCATCAAGGAGTTTCTTGACCTCATCTAGGCTGGTCACAGACAATCCCCAATCCATTCTGTTCTTGAATCAAACCCAATTATGTGGTACTTACAATTCATAATTCAACGATTGACCTTACAGCGGACTCAATACTCTCAATGGTCAAACCTACGAGTTCCAGTAACTCTTCACTGCCTCCGCTCTCTCCGAACCTATCATCTACTCCAATCTTAACAACTCGGGTAGGATTATTTTCGCTAAGATATTCACTAACTGCAGAACCCAATCCGCCAATAATTGAATGATCTTCCACAGTAACTATTCCTTGTACATTATTGGCTAGATCATCCAATAATTCAGTATCTATTGGTTTGATAGTATGCATATCGATAACTGTTACATTAATGCCTTCTTTACGAAGATTTTCAGCTGCCATCAGAGCTTTATGGACCATAACTCCTATTGCAATAATTGCGACAGAATCTCCTTCGGATAGAATGGTGCCCTTGCCTATCTGAAGGGATTTTACAGTTTTTTCTGTGTAGATTCTTGGAGTCTTATTTCTGGCGGTTCTTGTGTAGGAGGATTCGTGGTAGTCTAGTAATTGTTGTGTTAATTCAGTAGCTGATAAATCATCACTAGGGTGTAAGACTGTCATATTTGGTATGGTTCTGTAAAGAGCGAGATCTTCGATTGATTGAGCACTACTACCATCTGTTCCAGTATGAATTCCACCATGACTTCCACAGATGTGAGCCACTAATCCCGGTCTTGCTAATCCATTCCTAACTTGTTCGAAAGCTCGTTCTGTGAAAATTGCAAATGTACTCGCAAAGGGGACTTTACCACATGATGCAAGGCCGGCGGCTACCAAAACCATATTTTGTTCGGCTATACCAAGGGAAACGGTTCTTTCCGGGTATTTTTCTCTAAAAAGGCAAGATTTGGTAGATTTTCCTAAATCTGCTTCTATCACTACTACTCTAGGGTCATCGGCAATGTTTAGCAATGCTTTCCCATACCCATCCCTGCTAGCCCCACCAGTTGATGGAGCGCTCATGATAACTCCTCCAGTGCTTGAATTAATTCAGTGTCGTTAGGAGCTTTACCATGGAAAGATGGGTTATCCTCCATGAATGATACTCCTTTTCCTTTCACGGTATGTGCTACAATAGCAGATGGTCTTGTGGAATTCAATGACCATTGTAATGCCTCTGTAATTTCTTCCATGTTATGCCCATCTATTTCCTTAACTTCCCAACCGAAAGATTTGATTTTTGAGGCTAAATCGCCAACCTCCATTTGTACATTTACGAAATCATCATTTTGAATTCTATTCCGATCCACAATCACATGAAGATTATTCAATTCATGATAATTTGCAGCCATCATTGCCTCCCAAATTTGTCCTTCTTGAGTTTCTCCATCACCTAACATAACCCATGTTTGGTAGGAACGATTGTCCAATCTTGCTGCTAATGCAGTACCAATCCCGAATGACAATCCCATTCCGAGACTGCCTGCTGAAAAATCTACACCATTAGTCCATTTCATATCTACGTGGCCTTGACAAACTGAACCAAGTGTTCTAAAACCATCTAAATCTGATTGTTGAATGAAACCATGTTGGTGTAAAATAGAATATACTGCCGGAGATGCATGGCCTTTACTCATTATGAATCTATCACGCGTCGGAGAATTTCTGTCATTTACGTCAAAATTCATCTGTGTTCCATAAAGAGCAACTAAAATATCGATCGCAGATAATGATCCACCAGGATGTCCGGCGCCCGCTTTGTGGATCATTTGAATTATTGATTTTCTACATTCATTTGCGGTTTGTTCTAAACTTTCAATTGACGGGTTAGAGGCTTCCACGTGTTCGGGTAGTCAAAAGGGCCTTTGATGATTTCCGGGCAAGTGGTTTCTACAAATTACAGATGGATTCAAGTTAGAGGATAATTTGGCGGGTGTTGTGGATACATCACAAGAGTCATATCCTGCTCCCCTCGGAGGGGATTTGAATTGGAGAAATCGACTTAGCATTATGCCAATTCCTACCTCTATTTCTAATAATCCAACACTATTGAGAGCCTTAAATTCGTTAATTGAAGAAGGCCGGATTAAACCAAATTTGGGGATGGCACTGTATTCTGTTACCAACATTAATTCGCTATTTACACTGGCTAACATGGTCAAACAATCTAGATTTGATAATCAAATTTATTTTAATCAAAATCTACACGTAAATACCACAAACATTTGTGTTTTAGCATGTCGATTTTGTGCATTTAGAAAAGGCCCACGCCATGATGAAGCGTATGAATTGAGCATAGACGAATATCTTCACAGAATCGAACGTTTTTCTTCTAGTATTGATGAAGTACACTCTGTTGGTGGTCTACATCCGGTATGGGATATTACTCATTATGAAGACCTCTACAGAAGTGCCAAAACTAAATTTCCGCATATACATATTAAATCCCTTACTGCAGTTGAAATCAAACACCTATCAAAAAGGTCTAACTTAACTGTTAAAGAAACATTACAACGCCTCAAGAATTCCGGATTAGATTCCATTCCTGGTGGTGGGGCCGAAATTCTTGTCGACAAGATTAGAGATAGAATTTGTAGAGGCAAGGAATCCAGTAATGAATATTTGAATATTCATAAGGAGGCACATACGTTAGGCATACCGACTAATTGCACTATGTTATTTGGTACGATTGAAACCATTCAAGATAGAATCGTACATTTAGATTTACTTCGACAATTACAAGATGAAACAAATGGCTTCCAATGTTTTGTCCCCTACCCATTTTTACCAGATTTTAGTCGTTTGCCAGAAGCGCAACTAGCTAGCTCAAATGAAATATTAAGGATGATTGCAATCTCTAGATTGATGCTAGATAACATACCGCACATTAAAGCATACAGAATGAATATTGGAGACGATGTTGCACAATTAGCTCTTCTCTCAGGCGCCGACGATATAGATGGAACAGTAGGTCACGAAGAAATTATGCATTCAGCAGGTAGTACAACTGCTTTAGATTCGAGTAATCAGGATTTAATCCGATTAATACATGAAACAGGGCAAATAGCAGTAAGAAGAAACACAGTTTATTCCAAATTTAACATAGAAAATGTTCAAGTTACTAAATCCACTTCTCTTCCGCTATTAGTATAAGGTGTCAGATTATGTCTTGGACGAATGTAATTGGAAGAGTTGCTTTTACTAATTGCGACCCCCTTTTCCATGGTTTAAATTCTAAATGGACAATCCTATCAGCGCCTCCTGCTTGGTTAACAGGTCACGTGCTAAGGAGAGATTGTCTAACGGCACCCATACCGGCAGCTGATTATGCTAAACACCAAGATGAATTGATGTTACTACCTAATCTTGGAATAGTTGCTATGGGTGCTGTTGGTTCGGTTATTCTTTTTGGAAGTAGAGATTTAACCGATATGCGAGATATAGCATTACCTTCAGATTCTTCCACTTCTAAGGTCCTTTTACGATGGCTACTTGAACACAAAGGACTAGATCCAAAATGTATTGAAACCGGCCCTGACTTAGATTCTATGTTAGCCACATGCGATGGGGCGTTACTAATCGGAGACAGGGCATTAAATGCAGCTGAAAATTATCCTGAATTAGTTTGTTTAGATTTAGGGGGGGAATGGACCAAAGTTACCAAATTACCTATGGTCTTTGGTGTATTTGCTTGCCGAAAAGATGCACCGATCAGCCAAATATCGGCTATACATGCTGATTTATTACAGAATTATGAAGAATTTAATACCATTCCAACAAAAAAATCATTGGTAATTGAGCAATCATCTTCATCTACAGGTATTGATAAAATACGAATGCAGCATTACTTCGATAACGAGGTAAGAAATACATTAGATGAAGAATCTCATAAAGGTCTTTCAAAATTCCTAAAGGAGGTTTGTCAGATATCTGAAGAACCAACTTGGGCTAACTTAGAGATTTAATCCGAATAATCCAATCTCTTACTAGCTACCCATTCCAACAAATCTAGAGCTACTTCACATGATTCTGCGATGACTACTTCATCATCATTTACGAATTTTTCTAGGACAGACAAAGCAGTTCTATCGCCAATTGCACCCAATGCTTCCGCAGCTTCATGTCTCACCATAATATCCTCATCTTTATCTTCCAATCTATCAATCAGGTGAGGTACGGCATTAGTATCCTGCATTTGGCCCATCACATATGCTATCTCATGTTTCAATAATGCCGATTTAGACCTGTATGCGGCAGCCAGAGCATCAACAGATTCTTTCCCACCAATATTCCTAAGGGCAAATAAGGCCCGCATTCTTTGAAACATTTTTTCATTTTCATCACAAAGTGTATTACGTAGATTAGAGA
>MDSX01098289.1_pt1 | contig 10517 bp, 8 predicted proteins | sample 811141 | NCBI WGS metagenome assembly MDSX01 (sample SAMN05326642, study PRJNA326480) | marine metagenome | isolation source: seawater | place: Atlantic Ocean: South East | collected 2010
CTATAAATGGAAGCATTAGTACCTGTTCCTTGATGACCCCACAAATCTGAAGATAATATCCTCGCAATCATTGTAGGATTTTCTGGATCAGGAATAGCTGTTATAGTATCAGTTCCTACTCCAGCACTATTCTCTTGCCTAAAGTTTAATGTTGTATATAATTGAGCAGCATTATTATTAGGTAAATAAACACTTTCATCTTGAACATACATTCCCTCCAAACTAAGAGGAGATGCTTGTACCCATCTAATTCCATTACCATCTCTATTCAAATAATATCCATTTACACCTGGAGAATCAGCAGAGTCAATGATATTTCTATCAATCTTTATTGATCCATTTACATTGACCTTTATTATACCTTGAGAACCTGGTGTGTAATTAGGAACATTACCAGGACTTAAAATACCAACACCAACAACTCCCTGTGAATTAATTACAAATACATCACCAGTATCACTACTTTCAGGAACCGAACCAACTTGGAATTTACCATACGGAACTGTGGTTCCAATACCAACCTTCGATACCTCAAAAGCACCAGTATTTTGCGTATCGTCAGTAACAATAAATGAATTTAGTCCAGAACCAATCTGCAGTTTACCATCAGGAACAGTAGTTCCAATACCAACCCTAATAATTCCAGAAGCATCACTAGAAGGATCCTTATCCTTTTGAACAATCGTTATTCCTGTAAATCCATATCCAATTTGAACACTACCAGCAGGAACTGTAGTCCCAACACCTATAGCACCATCATCTGTAACAATGAGAGCAGAATATAAAGGGTCAAATGGTTCTATTGGATCAAGACCTTCTCCACCAACTGCTACTTGGAATCTACCTGCAGGAAAGGTACTTCCTATACCAACTCGACCAAAAGGTTGCTCTTGTCCTGGTTTTGATTGTGATATAGCAGTAAATATAGTTCCAGCAAGACCAACATTAAGTCTATGATCAACTGTTAAGTAATCAGTATCTAACTCAGCATTTATAGTGACATCATCATTAAATATAGACTTACCAGTAACATTAAAATTACCAACTGTTAAATTTTCAAGTTCCTCTACACTTAAACCGACATTATTAGCATATAACTTACCGTAAATATAAACATCATTAGTAAACTCTGATACCAGAGTTACTACATTTTTATTAGAATCTTCATATTGAGGAGCATTTGGGAAAATATCAGTCATTAAGACCCTCCTAAGTTACTCAAAGCATCTGAAGCTTGTTGAAGACCACTTTGTATAGCACCACTATTTTCAGAAACTTTTTGTGCTAGACTACCTATCTTCCCACCTATTTTACTCTCTAATGTATCTAAAGATTCTGATAATTTAAGTCCACCACCAGTTGGAATCATGTCAGTAACAGGTGTTCCACCAGCAGCATTTTTAAATACCTGACCCATAAAAGTAACATCTCTTGGTGCTAAATTACCCGATAAGGCATCACAATTTGCTACATTAGAATTTAAATCTATTCTATTCTTAGCCTCTAATTTTATATTATTTCCTGCTACCAAATCAATATTTTCGTCAGCATCAATAACTATATTTTTCCCTCGTATTTTTACTTCACCACTTTGTTCAGCAGTTATCCAGATATCACCATTCTTACCAATAATATTAATATTAACTCCACCAGATGGATCTTCTTGACCACCAACCATTTCAATACATTGGTCATTATAAATGTGATATATTCCACCATCAGCTAGTCCAACAACAGATTTATCACCATTAGTGGTTTGAGCAAATAAATCATAAACAATAGTACCGTTCAAACCCATTTGTGGATTAGCAGTATCTATTCTAAATGTTGGACTAAAAGAAGTATATTTTCTTTGTTGCCAATTTTGTTTATTAGCTGGTCTTTCTGCCATAGTTATTACCTACTTTAAGTATTTATCTTAACTTACACAATCAATAACTTGCTTAACTTCACCTTGATATGGAGGTCTAACTTTAATAGATGGTTTCAATATAGCACCAGATCCTGTCTTGGAGGAAATTTTAAGGTCTGGTAATTCTGTAACTTTCTTTGGTGTAGTTATTGTGTTATTTGAAGATAATACATTTACTATTCTACCAGCATCATCAACATATATTTCATATTCATTACCATTATCATCAGTAACTTTATCATCCTTATCATATCCACTACCAGGTTTTACTGGGATAACATGATCAATAACATATTCTGTATTATTATTAGTTATTGCTGGATAATTTTCACCACCAGAAACAACATATATGTCAGTAACTTGTTGGTAGGTTGGTGAATTTTCATCTTGATCAACAATTGCTCTTGCTACTCCACCATACCCCTTATCACAATTATCAGTTATCTCAACATATGGTGGAGTAATATAACCAGATCCACCACTAACTAAATCAATTCCAATAAGACTTCCTACTGCTTCAGCACCATCACCAACAAGATCTCCAATTATAGCTTCACCTAATGCTTGTGTTCCACCGCCACCAAAAATATTTATTTTTATACCAGCACAATTTAATGGAGGACCAGCATAACATTCTCCAAGTCCACTCTTAAATCCAGGATTACTTACACTTGGATTTAAGAAATCAAACATACCTAATGATCCAGAAGCAACACTAAGATCTTGAATAGTACCAACAACACCTTCTACAAGAGCATCAGCAGCATTAGCAACTTTTAAAATCTCTTCAGCACTAACACTAAGAATATTTTTAGCACCTTTACCAATTGTCCATTCACCAGTCTTTGCGTTAAATGTTGGTTTCTTTGTATCACATGTAATAGCTTTTGCTATACCCATCAATCCTTCTGCCTTTGATCTAAGAAATCCACCTAAATTAAATCCACCTAAAATCTTTCCTACTCCTCCAAGCAGTGGTCCTAAAGCACCACTGATTCCTCCAATAATATGATTCATCAAACCACCAACAAACTGATCAGCAATACAACTTACAAAATTTTTAACATTATTAACAATACCATCAAGTAAAGATTTAATTGCTTTACCAATAGTTCCCATTATACTACTAGCAATACATGGTAATGCTTCTTGTATAAGACCAACTGGATTTATCATTGCTTGCTGTGCGGCAGTAGCAGCTTGCTTTGCTGTTGATTTACTTTTAGTAGCAGCAAATATACTAGCATAAGTAGTCTTATATAATGAATCTATTCCACCAGCTAAAGATGATCCCAATCCACCATAGGTAGTATTCAACATATTCCCAATTATACCACTTGATATTCCAGTAATTTTATCAGTTACTCCTCCAACAAGACCATCTAAATTTTTTGATCCACTTTTAACTTTAGATACTAAATTACTAACCTCACTCTTAATCTTAATTACATTGGCAGAAGAATCACTAGTAGCAGCAACAACTGTTTCACCAATACCATTGAATGGTGTTCTAGCATCTTCAGGTAATTGATCAAGAAGTTTCTGTGAAACATGTTGTGGAGATTTCTGCGATTTCGCATTCATCTCATTTGCTTCAGAGTTAATAATATTACCACCATCATTTACAATTTTACTAGTAAATCCAGTAAAAGGTACAAAAGGACCAGAATATTCAGCACTAGGAGAGTATGAAGTATTGCCAAGAACACCCATAATTATTGGCAATTGAGCATCTTCACCATCAAGAAAAAACCCAAGAACATTATCACCTGGTGATAATGCTACACTAGTTGCTCTATTTCCCTTTCCAGATCCATCAGTGACACCAAGCATTGCTTGAGCCCAAGGAAGATCTTCATTTGGTAATTCAATTACACTATGAGGATGATACCCCATAATACGCACTTTAAATCTATTACCCCATCCAGCCCCATTTATTTGATCACCTTGAGAATCCTCTGGTGCTATTTGACCTACCCACCAACGAAATCCATCTCTACCAACAAAATTACTTTTTAACAGTGAATCTTCTATCATTTATCCTGAGTTCCAAAAGTATCTTTAATTAATTCTAAAGAAGTAAGTGAAGTTGTGCTATCAAAATGATGACACAAAGCCTTAATCATATATAGACCACTTTGCTCCTTATCTATCTCTGAGTTCTCATCCCTATCAGTTTTAGGAAATTCACATTTAATTATATCTCCAGCCCTTAAATTAGTATTTGATGGAATTGTCATTGATAAAGACTGAGTGGTAATCAATCCATACCTCATCATAGATTGAGATTGTATTCTACCAGGATCAGCATTTGGTTTCAAATTTACATCTTTCTCCACTGTTCCTATATCCAAAATAGCAGTCATATTTCTACTAGGAACATCACCTAATGATCTTTCATCTTCCTCGGATATTGAAGGCAACTTTGGTTTTTTACCTAAAGTTGCAGTTTTTCCAGCATAATCTTCAAATTTAAATAATCCCTCATCATATGGAGTATAATTAAAAGTTACTGGATGTAAAAACATAGTGTGGCTACAAAAAGCACCTCTTTTTAATTGACCCACTAAATCTTGATTGTAGTTAGTAGAATATCTTGTTATATTATAATCATTATTGGAATTTCCACCTTGAATAACTTCCTGATAAAAATAAGATTTCTTAAATGGTTTTGCTGATATCAGACCATCAATAGATTTAAATACAAATCCATCCTTTGTCTGAAAGAACAAATATCCAGCAGTAGAACTTTTACCCTTTCCAGTTCCAGGTACAGACTTTGAAGCTAACCATGTTAAAACCGTAAATGGTTTTCTCATGTTACCAATAAAACCATACGGATTCTCAGTAGGTTCTACATTATCATCACTTAATTTATCTGATTTTAAATATTTTTTAACAATATCTTTAACAGTCTCAGATATGGGCGAAGATGAAGAAAATTTACATCCAACTCTTGAGGTTTCATTAGTTATTGCCTCTCTAGAGAATAAATTCAATACAAAACTTTCAGATTGTGCTTTTTTTAATACCTGAGTAATTCCAGAAACATAGAGATATTTTGAAGGTTCAGAATCAAAATCTAATCCTGGATTATCCGCAGTATTACCACCAATTTTCATTCTAATTCTCTCACCACCTCTTAGTGGAAATCCATTGTACAATGACTGTAAAGATCCGTCACTATCCTTTATAGTATCACCAGTATTGGTAACCATAATTTTAGCAGTTATTGTTGGTGAAAATATATCTTCGTAATATTCAATACCAAGAGCACCTAATCTTATATCGGCTGTCTTAGAACCATCCGAGGATTGTATTAATAACTTTTCGTATTTTGAGGGGTCTGTTGCGGCCATTATGTGTAAGAAAGTTCTAGATCTTGTAATACCTTAATAATATTTACCCTAGAAGAAGGTGCTCCTGATTCGATAGAATCTGTAGGGAGTGGTGGCGGTGGTGGTGACGATGAAGATAACATCTGCATTGGTACTAATACAGTTGGACCAACTCTTTCCTTCTTAATTATTTCAGATACAGAAGATTTCTTCTGAACTACAACAGAATCAGAAGACTCAACACCATCAATAATTGGTTTAATTTCTTTTGGTGATGGAGATGGTGTATTATTTTTCCTCGCATTTCTTGGTGCAAATATATACTGCTCTTTTAATGCTTCATCTTGATCATGGTAAATAATACCATTCTGCTTTTCTTTAAGATTCTCAACTGCCTTTTCATATTTACTCCTATCCATTCTTCTCTGCTTTATCTCATCTTTAGAAGTACCACTAATAGTTTTAGTAGTTCTATTAAAAAATGAATCACTATTTAATTTATCATTAGGTATGATTACTCCTGGTGCGTCAGCAACAAATAATTCTGGACCTTCTTCACCAACAATACTTGTTTTACCAACTTCTGGGCGACCACCATCAGCAAACATGTCAAATCCACTTTCATTTAACCATTCTTGATATTCAATATATTCAGGATTGACTTTACTTCTTTGCTTTCCGTTCTTATCTTTATAGAATATTTCCTTTTTAGGTGTATACCCATCTTCAAATCTTTTACGTAATCTAAGTCTAGATAACTTCGCATCCCTAAATTCTTGTTGTATATCTTGAGCTTCATCATCAGTCAGATTACCAGATACTACTTTACCACCCCTAACTAAACCCTCTGAGGAAAAACTGGTTCTACTAATTCTTCTAGTGGTGACAGTTTTATTAATGACAGTTTCATTAGAGTTTGATTTTATTCTTTCTATTTCTTTCTCAGCAGCTTTCTTAGTTTCCTGTGCTTTAATTTTTGATTCTTTTTCAATTTTATCCTTAGTATCATCCTTTTTTACTTTTTTTACTTCTGGTTTTTTAATACTTTCTGTAGTTACTTTATTATCACCACTAACTTTTGGTTTTGGATTGGGTTTTAATGGAGGTTTAGATCCACCAGTTAAATATTTTTCAAATCTCCCTAAACCATTCTTAATTGGATCAAATATATTATTCATGATAAGACCAAAGTTCTGATCTAATCCAAGAAAATATTGATTAAGTTGCTCTTCTTCCTTACCTATCTTTTGTACATCATCCTGAAAATCAAAAGTTTTTAATTTCTTTTGACCCTTATCTAACGCATTATTTGAATCTATAACCGTTTTTTGTATATTACCTAAAAATGATTTAGATATATTAATTACATTACCAATATTCTTTATAAGTTGCTTTCCACCTTTTATAATTGTTGGTAAAAACTTTAAAGCCCACCCAACCATAAGTATGCCAAAGAAATTTAACATACGACCAAGAAATCCTCTAGTACTATCAGTGGTAAGTTTTCCACTATAGCTAATAGCACCACCTACTCCTGAAGCTTCTGTAACATCTTCTCTCTCCTTTCTCCGCACAGATTCTCTTCTTTTCCTAAAGAAGCTATCATCTGACGCTATTAAAGATCTTGTAAACTTATTATCTTTTTTTGTTTGTTTTACTGTATCGACACCAATTTTATTTACATCTAATAATGTTTCTGAAAATTTTGAAACAGATTCTCTTATACCAGTAATACTACTACTGGATCTAAACAATGAATTTCTAACTCTTTGAATATTTGCCATGTTATGTTAACATTAAAGGTACTATATTGTATTCTTTATATGCCTGATAAACAAAGGTATTATCAATATTAGTAGCAGGTATTTCAGGAATACTAATAGTAGATCCAGCAATTGTTGATCCATCAGAAGAACTTGGTTGATTACCCCCATTACCATCCATAGGAATAACAATTGGTTCTGGATCTGGTAATGATGCTAACTTACTAGAAGTAGAATCGTTAGTTTTAAGTGGTTTAACTGCTTCAGATGATTCATCTTTAATGATAGGTTCAACTTCTGGTGTTAGATTAGATGAAGAAGAAATTTGAGCTCCATCCACAGAACTATCATTACTATCTACAGGTTGAGGAACACCAAACTTATCAATTTTAGCAAAATATTTTCCACCAATACTAACTATAGTTCCTTCCTCATATTGCTTAGATGCATCAAACCTCGGTGTCTTTTTATTGTTTTTATTTCTACCAAATAAATTGCTTAAAAAATTTCCGTTTGATTTAGGTTGTTGAGGAACTGACTCTGTAATTTCGGTAGAACTATCACTATTGTTTATCTCTTGTGCTTGAGCAGAACCACCACCTACAATTTCACCAAGAGCATCAGTAATTCCTGGATATGGATTTAAACCTTCAAGGAATCCTTTCTCATCTTCTTTATTGTCAACACCATCAATATCATCAACACTATCAACATTATCTTTACGATCTTTCTTTAGACCAAATAAAAATTCAAATCCAGCTATACTAGCAGCTGCCATCTTAATAAGATCAAATATCTTTCTAAAAGGTTCCCATCTACCAACACTCTTAAATTTAAATGCTTTAAGTCCAATTCTACCTAGAGTAATTGCTAATTTAGCTAAACGAAGTTTAGATCCAACATAAAGAGCACCTATAGTTAAAATAGTAGCACCAAGTTGAATCCCTATTTGCTTTAACTTTTCCTTATTCTTAGTAGCAGCAGCATCATATCCAGCAACAAGTCTAGTTCCTATCCAACCATAAAATAAAGTCTTAAAGATATTACCAACTTTATTTAAAGTTTTCTTAGCAGGAATACCTATTCTATTAAGAGGAGCAACTAAAGCATTCTGAATCTTCTTCTCAATAGCACTTTCCTTCCCTTCTCTGAGAGATTGCTGTGCTAATAATCTTTGTCTATTTCTTTCAGCACCCTCTCTTTGTCTATCTAAAACTGATTTGGTTTCTAAATTATTTTTTATTAATTGTAAGGAAGTTCTAAGAGAAACAATAGAATCTGTAAGAGAACTAAGTTGTCCCGAAACAGCATTTAAACCTAAAGAATTTTGACTTAATAAGCTAGTAGTTACACTATCAGGTTGATTAACTGGGGTTGAAGCAGCACCAGAAAATAAACCACTAGAAACAGTATTTCTTACTGCTCGTATGCCTCCTGATATTGGTGAATTAAGTTCAGCCATTTCCTGCTTGTTGTGCTTTTAGATTTTCTTCTTCAATATATTGTTGTAAAAGTGAAAGATAAATTTCTCTTTCCCACGGTATCATATTTTCTAACTCTGTTAAACTATATTTATGGTGTTGCATTAAGGCAAAATTAATTTTATAGTATGACGCAAGATCTTCATGAGCCATACTTATCCGAAAAAACTCTGCAATCCCTCAAGAACAACCTCATTTTCCTTATCAGTATTTGGATTTTTCACTGTAACTGTATGTGAAAGTTTAGGCATAGTATCAAAGAAGTTCTCAACATCTTTAAATTGTTTTGAATTTAATTGATCAACAAATTGAATTAATTCTTTATTAGTACAATCAGTACCAGCCCAAGATTCTTCTTCAGAGTAGACTTGATCTATACATGATGCTATCAATTCAAACGTATCGTCAACACTTATAGCATCAGTAGTGGCAAAATTTGTTTTAATAAATTCATTCAAAGAAGGATATCTCATTCGCATAGTATATTCATCATCCAATTTAATATCACGAGAGTGACTCTCATCAATCTGAACTTGAATATCATCCAAGTTAATTACAGTTGGTACTTGTGACTCACCATCATCAGGGCAAGTAACCATAACTTCTATTTCCTCTCCAACAGATTTGCCACGAATGTTAAGGAACAAGTATTCAATATCAAAGGTAGAAAGAGATTCAACTTTAACACCTCTGGTTAAAATACAAGATTTAATAACATCTTTAACTGCATTTGCTATCTGTTTACTATCTTCACTTTCCATAGCAAGAATTAATAATTTCTCTTCTTTAACTAAAAAGGGTCGAAATTTAATTTTCTTTTTTGTGGAAGGAATAACCAACTCATAAGAAGGTGTCGAAATCTTTGGTAAAGGCATAATAAGCTCAGTTCAAGTATTTTTATTTATAGGGGTATTTTAAATGTTTACCCGTAGTATGGTCTCCAATCAGAACCCTCACCACTAACGGGTTGATCGGTAGTCCACTCTTGGTAAGGAGCCTTTGTGACAGTATTAATTTTACCAGTTGGTGAATTTATTATACCTAATTGACTACCACCTTGAGTTTTAAGTAAGTTTGGTGGAAAACCTCCTCCATAATTATACATGTTTTCAGACATATTATTTGTTCCACTACTATTGTCTATATTAGCAGAATAACTTCTTCCACAAATATATCGATCATAACTAAAATTACAAGTAGCTTTTAAAACTTGAGAATTTTGATATGTAACAGGAGTAGAATTTAATGATAATGGAAATAATCCTACAAACTTATATTCCATATATTGTCTATAATTTTTTTCAAATTTAATTATTCTAGTTTCATTTGACTTATAAAGATCAGGATATCTCATTTTAAAATGATATGCTTGTTCAGTAGGATTATCTGGATTAGCACCACTAATATATTCCATCCAATACTCTAAAAATTTCAAAGTCTTATACTTATTATCAATATAAAATTCTAAAGATATTTGAGTAAAATTTCTAGTATGAGCAAATCTTTCAACTACTCCTTGATAATTACCAACAACATCAAAAGATGCCATAGCACTTCCAGGTAAAGAAGCAGAATTACAAAGCAATCCTATTTCATCACCTATAAATCTAAAATCAACACCCTTCCTTCTAAGATGATGACCTAAAGAATATCCATCATTATTACTATGTAATGGCAAAGCAAACTTAACCAAATAATTAGATGTCTGTGCGACATTTTGAAATGTTGGTAATATTTGCGATATTTTCTTTGGAATTGGTGCTGGCACTCTAAATAGTTCTACTATATCATTTCTATTTAGATGGCTTATAAAGGAAAGTATTCTCCAAAATTTCCTCGCAAATATAAGGGTGATCCTACAAATATAACTTTTAGATCATTGTGGGAAAGAAAATTCATGGTTTACTGTGATTCTAATGCTAATGTATTAGAATGGGCAAGTGAAGAAATTGTAATACCTTACATATCTCCAGTTGATAATCGTCAACACAGATACTTTCCAGACTTCTATATGAAGGTAAAA
>MDSX01058559.1_pt1 | contig 10513 bp, 10 predicted proteins | sample 811141 | NCBI WGS metagenome assembly MDSX01 (sample SAMN05326642, study PRJNA326480) | marine metagenome | isolation source: seawater | place: Atlantic Ocean: South East | collected 2010
AAATTAGAAACAGTTTTCAATCGGTTCTACTCAGAACGCCCGTCAGATGAGAAATTTGGAACACATTCAGGTTTAGGCCTATCCATTTGCAAGCAAATAATAGCGGCTCACTATGGCGATATTTGGGCTGAAAATATATATTCTAAAGATAAGGAAAAAATAGGCGCTAAATTGTCTGTAGCGTTACCAAAATCCGAAACTTTAAGCCTATCAAATAAATAATATAGTGATCATTTTACAGGGCTACATTATGCTAAAAATACATGGTACTTGCGTGGCAATTGGTAATGAGGCGATTCTATTTAGAGGTCCCTCCGGAAGCGGTAAATCTGATCTGGCTTTACGGGTTATACACTGTGGAGGAAAGTTAGTCTCTGACGATCAAACTATTATTGTTCGACAGGAAGAAGAGCTGATTATGTCGAGCCCCGAAAATATTCGTGATAAGATTGAGGTTCGAGGCGTTGGCATAATGAATATGCCTTCAAAGGAAGGAGCTCGTTTAGGATTGGTATTAGATATGATGCCACCTGAAAAAATAGATAGAATTCCTATCCCACAGTTTTGCTGGTACCTTGGCCTGCAGGTTCCAGTTCTTGGACTTGAGCCATTTGAGAACTCCGCTCCATTAAAAGTTCAACTTGCCATTAACTCCATGAGATCAAGTAATAAGTATGCCCCTACAAACACGCAATGAAAAAATAAAACAAGAAGTTGTCTTAGTTACTGGACTTTCAGGTGCAGGCCGATCCACATGTCTAAATATTTTGGAGGACTATGGGTTCGAGGCTGTGGATAATATCCCACTAAACTTTATACCAGCCTTGTTAGCAAATGGAAGCTCGCAGTCGACAGCAAACAAAAACCTCAAAATAGCAATCGGCATAGATGCAAGGACAAGGAATTTTGATGAGACAACATTATTAGAGTACGCCAGTCAAATCAAATCTTCTGATCATTTGGTTTCCATTGTATTTGTTGATTGTGCAGATGAAACTTTAATTAAGCGGTTCACAGAAACACGGCGAAAACATCCCTTGTCTAATGGTCGCCCCATAATAGACGGGATTAAACTGGAACGACAATTATTAACCGATATTCGGACAAAATCTGATCTACTAATCGATACCACTGGACTATCAAAATCAGACCTCAGTCTCATTTTGAGTCGACGATTAGGGCTCAAAAACACAAGCAAACTTACCTTAAGTCTTTTATCATTTGGGTTTCGCAATGGCCTACCCGCAGAAGCCGATACCATACTTGATGTTCGCTTCTTATCAAACCCTCACTATAACGAACAATTAAGACCATTGGATGGTAGGAATAAGAAAATTGCGGCTTTCATAGAGAATGACCCAAGGTTCTCAATATTTTTCAATGGGTTCAAGAATTTTTTAGACCCTTTGCTTCCCTTTTATGCGGATGAAGGAAAAAGTTATTTAACCATCGCAATAGGCTGCACCGGAGGAAAACATCGATCGGTTTTTGTTGCGGAACGATTGAATAATTGGTTAAAACAGAGAGAATTTATTGTAAACCTGCGTCATCGTGATTTGATTGAATAGTACTGACCCGGCAATTCTAATGCAGGAGCTTAATAATGACTGAAATTAATTCTAAGAATAAGATTGGTATTGTTTTAGTAACACATGGCAATCTGGCAGTCGAATTGGTAAAAGTTATGGAACACGTTGTGGGTCCTCAAGGCCAAGTTGCAACAGTAAGTATAGGTCCTGATGACGATATGGAAAAAAGACGAGAGGATATCCTTAATTCTGTCCAATCAGTAGACAGAGGTTTAGGCGTTATTATACTTACAGATATGTTTGGAGGAACGCCGTCAAACTTAGCCATATCCATAATGGAACAAGCAAAAATAGATATTGTTGCGGGTGTAAATCTGCCTATGCTAGTCAAACTTGCAAGCGTCCGTTCTTCAGAAACAATGTTAGAAGCCGTAACTCAAGCACGTGATGCCGGGCAAAAATATATAATGGTTGCGTCACAAGTATTAGGTTCATCTGCGTGAGAGCGTCTACTGAAATGAGAATTGATAAGAAACTGACAATTATAAATGAGCGCGGTCTTCATGCCCGTGCCGCTGCTAAATTTACAGAGACTATTGCGCCATTTTCATGTACCGTTAACGTCAGTAAAGACAATGAAACCGTCTCGGGCCATTCGATTATGGGGTTGATGATGTTAGCTGCATCAAAAGACACAGTTATTCAGATAAGAGCTACTGGGATAGATGCCGAAAAGGCAATACAGAAGATTATAGAACTTGTGGATAATAAGTTTTATGAGGAATAATCATCAAAATTCTGTTATGGAACCTGATGATGAGCAGCGCTTTGACGGCATCGGGGTATCAGGAGAAATAACAGTAGGTACAGTCCACATTATACAGTCAGGTCTAGGTCAAGTCCCAGAATATACAGTTCCATCTGATGAGATCCCCAAGGAACAGAGGAGAGTTAGCAAAGCTATTTCAAAAGCCCAACAACAGATCACACGATTGAAGGTGAAGACAAATACTCTAAACGACACCACTGCAGACGAGTTACGATTACTATTGGATGCTCATGCTGCAATGTTAACTTCCAAACGTATGGTGACTGGAATGCAAACAATCATAGCAGAACAAAAAATAAATGCTGAAGCCGCTGTCCAAGCTACCGTGCATGAGATAGCAAAAGGCTTCACGAAGGTGAAGGACCCCTATTTATCCGCGCGATTACAAGACATAAAAGACGTTGGTTCCCGTATATTAAGACAATTGATGCAAACACCTTATCAGGCTTTTTCACTAATTCCCCAAGGTTCTGTTTTGGTGACCGAAGAATTAAGCCCAGCTGATACAGCACTAATTGATCCACGGAAAATAGCTGGCTTTGTAACACAGCAAGGCGGCTCTGAAAGCCATACAGCTATAATGGCTCGTTCGATGAATCTACCTGCTGTTTTGGGTGTTTATAACCTCCTTAATTCAGTAAAGTCAGGCCAGGCTATTGTAGTTGATGGCGAACTTGGAAGAGTGATTCTCAATCCCAATAGTGTCACTTTAAATGAATATTCTAGGAAAACCGAAGCTAGACGCCGCTTAAACAGACAATTAGCTCGCCTGCGATCACTACCAGCAGTTACTCAAGATAAAACGAGAGTGAGTATGCAAGCAAATATAGAACTTGCGAGGGATATCGAAGGTGCTTTAAATGCTGGCGCGGAAGGTATAGGACTACTAAGAACTGAATTTATGTTCTTAAATAGGAACACACTCCCTAATGAAGAAGAGCAATACAATTTGCTTAAGACTATTATCAAGGGCATGCAAGGACGCCCCGTAACAATCCGAACATTTGATCTTGGAGGTGATAAATTACCAACAGCATTAGATAGTAAATACGCGGCCAGCGCTAATCCAATGTTGGGTTTGCGAGCAGTGAGGCTTTCTATAAAAGAACAAAAATTATTCGAAGTCCAACTAACAGCTATTTTACGTGCCACTGCACATGGACCAATTCAAATCCTGTTGCCCATGATTTCTAGTGTTCAGCAAATTAGACAAGTCAAACACATAATTAAGCGCATGACGATGAGACTAAAAAAGCGCGACCCAGCCTTAAAAATTACTATACCGCCAATTGGGGCAATGATTGAAGTGCCAGGCGCCGCGCTTATCGCCGACTCTCTTGCTCATGAAGTTGACTTTTTTGCTATTGGAACTAACGATTTAACAATGTATACGCTCGCGATAGATCGTGGAGACGAGCAAGTTGCGAACTTATTTAACCCATTACATCCAGCGGTACTCCGTCTCATTCAAATAACATTAGAAGCAGCACGTCGAAATAATAAACCTGTAAGCGTGTGTGGAGAAATTGCAGGAGACCCCAGATTTGCTCCATTACTTATCGGACTTGGTGTTCGGGACTTCTCAATGGCTTGGCAAAGTATACCAAGAGTCAAACAACGAATCAGAGCTTTAACTACAGGACCAGCAACACGGCGAGCTTTGGCAATTCTAGATCAAACTGATGAGGATAAGGTTGCGGTGCTTCTCGACGACTTTAATGAAGACCTCTGATTTCCAAACAATAAACTTTGAATAATTAGTTAAAAACAGGATGATAGAAATAATTTAATTTTATCAATTCGTTTTGGATATTCGATTGATAAAGATAACGAATAACAGGAAGAGATATGGAACAAATTCGAATAGGTTTGATTGGAGCTGGAAGAAATACAACATTGCGTCATATTCCTGGATTTAAAAAAATAGAAGGGCTTCAGTTACTCACAGTAGCCAATAGATCTATTGCCTCGTCTGAAACGGTTGCCAAAGAGTTTGGTATATTAGAAATCGCGACAGACTGGCAGAATATCATTGAAGACGAGCGGGTTGACGCAGTTTGTATCGGCACTTGGCCTGATATGCATTGTCCAATAACTATAGCTGCACTTGACCATGGAAAGCATGTCTTATGTGAAGCGAGAATGGCACTTAACTCTGAAGAAGCGCACGCAATGTTACTCGCATCTAAATACCACTCAAACTTGATCACACAAATTGTACCAGCCCCTCATACTCTAGAATTCGATAATACAATACGGAATTTGATTGCTAACGGGTTTATAGGACAATTAATCACGTTGGATGGAAGGGTAAGCTTCGGCGCCGATTATCCAAACTTCTCTTCCGACTTGCGCTGGCGCCATAGTCGTGACTTTTCTGGCAACAATATAATGAATATGGGGATTTGGTACGAAGCAATAATGAGATGGGTAGGACCAGCAGCAAGCAGCTTTGCTGTAGGACAATCAGTAGTACCACACCGACAAAACGCTGATGGCTTCCGTATACCTACTTCAATTCCCGACCACATAGATATAATTGGAAAATTTGAACAAGGTGGACAAATGCGCTTAAGTGTCTCCTCAGTAATTGGTAATATGGAAAATATAGTTGATATTTATATTTGTGGAACAAAAGGAACTCTGAGGCTTTGCGAAAAAAAAGACGGAAAGAAACGTCTCTACGGCGCGTCTAAAGGCTCTGATAAACTTGAACAAATAATAATTAAGGATGAAAATAGAGGAATGTGGCGTGTTGAAGAAGAATTTATAAATGCTATCCAAGGCAAAGAAGATATCTCACATACGGACTTCTCTACTGCAGTTAAATACATGGAATGGACAGACGCTGTCACAAAGTCACTAAAAACCGGCTGTGTGGTCCAACTTCCTTTGAGATAAATGTTCACGTCAACTTGAAAAAGCTAGGTCCGAATATTATTATGTTAGTTAACCCAAATGTTGATCGAGCTATTGAACCACCAATTGCAGAGGCACAATCGTGGATCACGGGACGTTCTTTTCCCAATACAAAACCACTCATTAACCTCGCGCAAGCTGTACCGAGTTATCCACCTGCGGATAGCTTACAAGACCACCTTGCATATAAGGCAACATTATTTGAAACAGCCCAATACACCGAGATAGCAGGGATCCCAGAACTTCGTTCTGAGTTATCAACACATATGAACAAAATTTATGCAGGCAATACCACTTTAGATAACGTACTAATCTCTTCCGGCTGCAATCAAGCCTATTGCCTAACAATCATGGCTTTAGCCAGGGCTGGCGATGAGGTAATTCTTGCCGAGCCCTATTATTTTAATCACTTAATGTGGTTAGAAATTCTAGGCATAGAAGCAAAAATGTTACCATTTCGGCATGAAAAAGGCGGTATTCCCGATCCATCAGACGCCGCAAAATTGATAACCAACAAAACAAAAGCTATAGTATTAATCACACCTAATAATCCAACTGGTGCAATTTATTCACAAGAAATAATTGCCGAATTTTACGAACTTGCAACTGAAAGAGGAATAGCACTAATTATTGACGAGACCTATAAGGATTTTTTGGGTCCGATAGAACCCCATGGCTTATTTAAAAAAGAAAGATGGGATCAAACCTTTATCCAACTTTATAGTTTTTCGAAAGTTTTTAGCCTAACTGGTTACCGTGTGGGGTCTATAATTGGGGGGACAAAAATAATACAGTCTATTATTAAGGTAATGGATACATTGGCAATTTGTGCGCCTCGGATTTCCCAAGATGCCGCATTATTTGGACTGTTAAATCTTTCAAATTGGGTTAGTGAGAAACAACAAATCATTAAAGCGCGATGTGATTTTGTCAGAGAATTATTTGAGCCAGGAAAAACTGAATTCGAACTCGTTTCTAGCGGCGCTTACTTCGCTTATATTAAGCACCCTTTTATTGCGATGTCAGCACGCCAAGTTGCAATAAAATTGGCTGATGAGGCCAATATTCTCTGTCTGCCTGCAACTTTTTTTGGGTCCACTCAAGAGCGTTTTCTTCGGTTTGCTTTCGCAAATGCAAGCATAGACGAAATGGCTGATGTTAAATCTCGGCTAGAAATATTATAATAATTGGGAATGAAATTTCCCTTAAGCCATCCAAAGTATCGTACAGCTTAGATTAAATATAACAACCCAATCACTTGCCCGCATCCCAATGTACTGCTATACGCCAGGGTACACTAATATAATTTTTTGCTAATATTTATTTAGTCGTAGGTGAAAGAAATGACAGAGTTCTCTGATTACAAAGTAGCTGATATATCCCTTGCAGAATGGGGACGCCGAGAAATAAAAATTGCCGAGACAGAGATGCCTGGTCTAATGGCCATTCGTGATGAGTATGGGGCAGCAAAACCATTGAGCGGCGCAAAAATTATTGGTTGCCTACACATGACTATTCAGACAGCTGTGCTTATTGAAACACTGACGCATCTTGGAGCAGAAGTCAGATGGAGCTCTTGTAATATTTTTTCTACACAAGATCACGCAGCAGCCGAAATAGCAGCAACTGGAGTACCTGTATTTGCCTGGAAAGGTGAGACGGAAGAAGAGTATGAGTGGTGCATAAAACAAACTATAGAAGCACCAAATGGATGGCGACCCAATATGCTATTAGATGACGGGGGGGATTTAACAAAAATAGTACATGACCATTATCCTGAGCTTCTGGGCGATATCAGAGGTGTCTCCGAAGAAACCACGACTGGTGTTTTACGCTTAGTAGAGATGCAAGAAGCTAATACGCTTAAAGTTCCTGCATTTAACGTTAATGATAGTGTGACAAAGTCAAAATTCGATAATCTCTATGGGTGTCGTGAAAGCCTCACAGATGGAATACGTAGAGCGACTGACGTGATGCTGTCAGGCAAGGTCGCTGTTGTGAATGGCTACGGCGACGTCGGAAAAGGTTCCGCTTCAAGCCTAAGAAATGGCGGGGCTCGTGTGATTGTAACCGAAGTCGATCCAATTTGTGCGCTGCAAGCGGCTATGGAGGGATACGAAGTCGCTACTATGGATGAGTATGCATCAAAAGCTGACATCTTCGTAACAGCCACTGGAAATAAGGATATAATTTCGATAGATCATATGCGTGAGATGAAGGATAGAGCAATAGTTTGTAATATCGGTCATTTTGATACCGAAATTCAAGTTGAAGCCCTTAAAAATTATAAATGGCATCCTGTAAAACCTCAAGTAGACGAAATAGAATTCCCAGACGGAAAACGGATACTGTTATTAGCCGAAGGTCGACTTGTAAATCTCGGTTGCGCTACTGGGCATCCAAGTTTTGTTATGAGTGCATCGTTCACCAACCAGGTGCTCGCGCAAATAGAACTATGGGCTAACGTTGGCAAATATAAAAACCAAGTGTACGTGCTTCCAAAAGCATTGGACGAAAAAGTTGCAGAACTTCATTTGGCGAGAGTTGGTGCAACGCTAACAAAAATGAGTAAGGAGCAGGCAAGCTACATAGGGGTGACGCCTGAAGGACCATTTAAAGGGGAAAATTACCGGTATTAAGATAACGTTTTAAAACAGTGTACTTCGCAAAAAATTGTAGTTTTAAAGTTCTATAAAACGTATAAATGGGAGCACGAATTGACTATCCGTATTCACAATCAAGCCGATGTTTTCATCTCAAAGAACTCTAATTTACCCATAGCAAGAATTGTTACCCAGAGTAATGGGGCTGGCGCATGTGAACTATGGGAACAGCCCTTAGAACCAGGTGACGTAATACCTATGCATTACCATCTGGTAGAAGAAACTATTACTTTTTCGACTGGAAAAATCAGTGTCATTCTTGATGGTCATGATTACGAAATAAACGCTGATATAAATGGCACTAGTTCAATTTTACTTCCAAGTCGTCTTCATCATGAAATTCGAAACATAGGTACTAAAGCAACTTCTATGCTCGCATTTTTCCCAAGCGTAAATCCTCAGATTTTTCCAGTTTGAACACCAGAATGGAGGACTTACTGAGAATTTTTGGCACTTATCATCCTAAATGAGTAAACGCTTTAAGAAACCTAAGAGAGCCGCAGCGCGTTTTGCTAAATCCATCCCCACAATAGAATTAATTATCGATCGCATAGGTGGTAAGGGCGACGGAGTATCAGAAATTAACAAAATACCAAATACACCCTCAGAACAAAAACAATCATACTTCGTACCCGGCACCCTTCCTGGCGAGCATGTAATAGCGCGTCCTGTTTCAAAAGCAAACGAAGGTATTTTCGGACAGCTTTTAGAGATAATAAAGGTTTCAGATGATCGAGTAACAGCACCGTGCTCATATTTTGGTGTATGCGGCGGCTGTTCACTTCAACATTGGGCCCCCACCTCTTATCAACAATGGAAAGTTGCTCGTATCAAAAGCTCTATAACAAAAATTAGCTCTCCAAACACTATTGTCGATAATTTGGTGCCCGCAAAAGCTCAAACAAGGCGAAGGGCAGATCTGTCAGTCAGGTATTTAAAAACAAAATCCGTCCTTGGATTCTATGAACGGGACAGTAATAGGATTGTTGATATTGAGGCTTGTTCTTTATTAGACCCAGAAATTATAAATTTTAGTAATGCTTTTCGAAAAGTTTCCCATTTACTTATTCAGCAAGAAGAAAGTTCACGAATTAGTATTAATAAGCTCGACACGGGGTTAGATGTTTTAATCTTTCTTGAATCCGAGCCCTCATTAGAGGGATTGGAAGCTATAAACGATTTAACCCACTCACATGACTTGTGCAGAGTATCTGCAAGGATCAAACCCTCAAATGATATAGTCCCTATAATTGAAAAAAAAATTCCTGCTATAAGGTTTTCAGAAGTGAATGTAATTCCTCCCCCCGGGGTATTCCTACAAGCAACTAAAGAAGGAACACGTCTAATTACCGAAGCTGTGATCTCAGGTATCAGCGGGTCTAAAACAATATTAGAATTATTTTCAGGTTGTGGCACTCTCAGCATACCTTTGCAATATCATGCTACGGTTCACGCGGTAGAAGGTGACCAACTTGCAGCCGTCGCACTCAGAAAGGCAACAGTCAAAGCCGGAATCGACTCAAGGTTATCCGTTGAAATTCGTGACCTAATAAAGGACCCTTTTCCAGCAGATAAATTATCCGAATATGACGCAATCGTATTTGATCCGCCTCGTTCGGGCGCCAAAAAACAAGCCGAACAAATAGCAAAAAATGGCCCGCATACAGTTGTGGCAGTTTCATGTAATCCAAATACTTTTGCACGCGATGGGGAAATTTTAATTAAAGGCGGTTATGAACTAAAAAAGGTTACCCCAATCGATCAATTTTTATGGTCCCCACATATCGAACTTGTAGCCGTATTTTATAGGACGGAATAGATAATGACCAACTCTAAGGATATAAAGAAGAGGTCCGTGACAATATCCGGTCATCCGACAAGCATCTCAATCGAAACTGAATTTTGGGATATTTTGAAAAGTATCGCAACACGTCAGGAAATTTCTATAAATGACCTGCTTTCTAGGATCGATGACGGAAGGGAGGGCAACCTATCGAGTGCCACTAGGATATATATACTAAAGGACTTAATCTCAGAAAATCAAACTCACCCAAAACACTCGTAAACACCAAGATCAGCATCATTCCTCATCAAATGATTTGGCAGACATCGTCAAAATTAAAACGGGGGGCTCGGTCAGTTAATTTATCACGAAAACCATAACCAAGATTGCATAAAAAATTTGACTTGATTGAAGTCCCTTGAAAAAATTGTTTGTCCACTAGATCATTATCAAATCCAGACATAGGACCACAATCAAGGCCAAGTGCCCTAGCAGCCATGATTAAATATGCTCCTTGCATAGAACCATTTCTAAAGGCAGTACTTAATATAAAATCAGGATTGTCTTTAAATAGACCTGACATGTCCTTAAAGGGAAATAGCTGTGGTAATTGTCGCCAACAATCAAGGTCATGGCCAATTATTGCACATATAGGGGCAGTCATAGTCTTCTCGACGTTCCCAGCAACTAACGTAGGTCTCAACTTCTCCTTACCAATATCAGTCTTAACAAAAATGATACGAGCTGGTGATATATTCATACTTGTCGGTGCCATTTTCATTAAGTCAAA
>MDSX01028096.1_pt1 | contig 10512 bp, 7 predicted proteins | sample 811141 | NCBI WGS metagenome assembly MDSX01 (sample SAMN05326642, study PRJNA326480) | marine metagenome | isolation source: seawater | place: Atlantic Ocean: South East | collected 2010
GACAAAGAGTATGATATTACTCTAGAGGCCACTCATCACGGCCCGCTATTGGATAGCCCGACATTGTATCTGGAAATTGGGTCAGACGAGGAAAGATGGTCCGACTCAAGGGCTGCACGAGTTTGGGCACAGACAATATCCATCTGCTTGGGTATGTCCAAGGATGACCAACAAAGGGAATGGTCAGGAGATGGAGATGTCATGATAGGGTTGGGGGGCGGGCACTATGCGCCTAGGCACAAAGCAGTAATTTCCGAGACAGAAGTATGGGTCGGGCACATCTTGGCAAACTATGCCATAGTCTTCGAGGACCAGAGTGGATCATCTCCTTCATCCGGCCCTTGGAAGCACTCTGTTCGTACCGCTGTGGAATCTACTAGGGCAGCATTCCCCGGCGGACATGTCTTCGCTCACCTGGATAGGAAATCCTTCAAAGGTTGGCAAAGACAGGCATTATCCTCCCTCCTTTCGGAACTAGACGTCCCAGTGAGGAGGGGAAAGGAAATCTCCCCCCCGTAATTGTCAAGTCTCTGGTCTAGCTGAGGGTGCCATGGGAGCCTTCGGAAGGGCGATTGTGTCATTCTTGCCTTTTGCACCACGCTTTGTCGTAGGATGGGTGGCAAAGAGGTATATGGCAGGAGAGACCTTGGAGCAGGCCCTTGAATTGATGGAAAAATTGTCATCTGAAGACGCATGCTTCACAGTAGATGTTCTAGGAGAGGAAATAAGCTCCATCGAGGAGTCATCATGGTTCATTGATGAGTATGAGAGAGTCCTGGACTCAATTGCAGAAAGTGGAATAGATGCAAACATATCTATCAAACCAACAGCATTGGGTCTGCTGATAGATCAAAAATCAGCCTACGAAAATATCGAGCGAATAGTACGAAAGGCATCCAAGAATGGAATCTTCGTAAGATTGGATATGGAGGATCATAGAGCTACTCAAGCCACAATTGATGTTACGCTCGATATGCAAGCCCGTGGTTTAGAGAATATCGGCTTGGTTCTCCAAGGAAGGATGTTCCGAACTCCATCCGATATTTCCCAAATGTGTGAAAATCTAGGTCCGAAGGCAGATTTCAGAATTTGTAAGGGGATTTACTTGGAACCTTCCGAAATTGCTCACACTTCATATCAAGACATCGTGGAAGGAACGAATAAAGCACTGGATATGATGCTAGAATCCGGAGCCTACACTGCAATCGCATCTCATGATTTGCCAGTAATTGATCATGCTCTAAAGTCATTAGAGTCGAGGGGTTTAGGACCTGGGAAGGATGATCCCCGACACGATACCCCCGTGTCTAGAGCCGATGGAAAAGGTCCCGGCTATGAATTTCAATTTCTATTGGGAGTAAGGGGCGACGTTCGTAGATCAATGGCAGAAAGGGGACATAGGACTAGGATTTACCTGCCATATGGTAAAAAGTGGTATGAGTATGGCATGAGGAGACTAAGAGAGAACCCAGACGTAGCCGTCCATGTTACCAAGTCTCTGTTCTTTCCTTGGACAAATCGAAGGTAATAACAGCGTTCTTACCCTAAATCGACCTCCCTAGAGTATGAGTAGCGAGATTCTGAATATCGCTGGCTACCGTTTTGTAGACCTCCCAGACAGGGACGACCTCCGAGAGTTATTTTTGGAACTCTGTACCAATCTTGAACTCAGAGGTACCGTATTGTTAAGTCCGAATGGCATAAATTTCTTCCTCGCCGGTCCTGAGGGACGAGTCAGCGATTTCATTGATTTTCTTGAGTCGGATATTCGTTTCACTGGAATCCCAATAAAGACCAGTTACACTGATTACCAGCCGTTCAGGAGAATGCTGGTCAAGAGAAAGAATGAGATAATTTCTCTCGGGTTACAAGAAATCAAACCTTCTAGATTTACTGGCCCCCACATCAAACCAAGTGAGTTCAAACAACTTTTGGATGAACGCAGAGACATCTTGGTACTGGATACTCGGAACGATTATGAGGTCAGAATCGGCTCATTCGAAGGAGCCATAGATCTGGGGATTTCTTCATTCAGGGAGTTCCCTGAAGCCATTGACTCTCTTCCAGATGAGTACAAGTCTAAGCAGGTGGTAATGTATTGTACCGGGGGGATAAGATGCGAGAAAGCCTCCGCTGTAATGCTGAATGCAGGTTTTTCCGATGTAAAACAACTCGAAGGAGGGGTTCTTGGGTACTTCGAAGAGTGTGGAGGCTCACATTGGGATGGGGACTGCTTCGTCTTCGATCAACGTGTGGCACTAAATCACGAACTTTCTGAGACTACCATAGAGATGTGCTTCAAGTGCAGAGAACCACTATCCGAGAAAGAGCAGCAATCTGATAAATATCTAATTGGAGAGTATTGCCCTTATTGCTACCCTGGGGACAATTGAATGTATGCAAATAGATATCGCTCAACCGTCTGATTGAAGTCTAAGTGCCCTACCAAGAGAACATGAGGGCCGCCGCGATCGTCGTTCTTGCTATCGTGTCCTTCACTCCTCTTTCTTCGTCTAGTTTTGGCATAGAGGGGGGCCAAGAATCACCTTGGTGGGAGTCGACTTCCATGGATAGGGATGGGGACAAGATACATGATGCGATATGGTTGGCTATAGATAGCGAATTGCATGACTGGGTGGACGAACATAATACCATCAGCGTAATTGTGGACTTTGACCATACTCCGGACTTTAATGATCAAGATATGCTGGAGAGGGAGGTAGATTTCCAGACCCAGTTCCGCTATCACCTGATAGATAGCATAGCTGGAAGGATAGGGGTGGAAGATCTGGTAGAGGCCTCTCGTCTCCCAGGAGTCGTCCTTATCGAGCTAGATGGGATTTTGACTACGCAGATGAATGATGTAAATGACGTGCATGGAATCCCTATGATATGGGAGGACACCGGCTACACTGGAGAGGGGAGCGTAGTTTCAATCATCGATACTGGAATCGACTCAGATCATGTCGGGCTCGACGATCTAGATGATGACAATTCCACCAATGACTCGAAGATAATCGCATTCTACGATGCGGTAAACAACCCCGACAAGACAAACGGGACCGAAATCAAAGCATATGATGACCAAGGCCATGGTACCCACTGTGCTGGAATTACCGCAGGAACCGGTGCACCCGACTTTGCTAACATTGGAGTGGCTCCGCAGGCTCAGTTGGTAGGGGTCAAGGTCTTGGATGCGGGTGGATCCGGATCTTTCGCAACTGTGATGGCGGGGATGGAATGGACGGTGGACAAGAGACATGACTTCAATATCAGGGCAGCCAGTATGAGCCTTGGTGGATTTGGCCTCATAGAATGGACCTCCAGCGAGGAGGAAAGCGTCAATAGAATGGCCAATGAGATGGTTAGGTCGGGCGTGGCACTATTCATTGCAGCAGGGAACAATGGAATTAGCGCTCAGATAGGAACTCCAGGTTCAGCAGAGGACGTCATCACGGTGGGCGCTCTGGACAAGGATACTTCGATAGCCGTTTATTCTAGCCAGGGACCTACCGAGGAGGGAAGGGTGAAACCCAACATTGCATTTGTTGGATCCAGCGTAATGGCTCCTGAGGCAAATTCTGGAGATGGCTACGTAGCCTACTCGGGAACCAGCATGGCGACTCCCGGAGCAGCAGGACTAGCTGCACTAATGTATCAGGCAAATCCAGACCTCTCTCCTTTTGATATCCGGAATATAATGCAGGAAACCTCGACCTACAGACAATGCCACTACCTTCTGGCAAATGAGCCGTGCCCTGAGGATTTGATTCCTAAGAACAGACAGAACAATGTGTATGGGCATGGGCATGTAGAGGGGCTCCCTGCCTTATTAGAGGCGGCAAACTATGTTTATGGCCTAAATACCGACATCAATCTCAGCGTTGACTCAGATCTCTCGGAGGGAAATCGTATTCACCTATATCCTGGAGAGTCATTCTCAGTATCGGTCCTAGGTTCTCCTATGGAGATCCAATGGAGAACTTGGGACATGAGAGACAATTGGATGAGTCATCCAGAATTCCTTGAAGGCGAGACGAACCTTGAGATTAGCCACACCATGCTGGTGGACCGACTCCAATATCTCCCCGGCAATCAAATAGAGGGAAATCAGACTGTAATGGTACGTGCCATTCTTGGTGACGATGCATCAACAAATCTGGTTGCACAGGTCTTCGTTCAAGGTTCTGAACCAGTATTTTCCAGCGGCTCTGGAGATTCAGGAAACGCCGCTCTGGTTCCAATTTTGTCAATGGTCGTAGTTGTACTTGTGGGGATGCTCACTGTTTCCTTGCTTCGCCTAAGATCTGCAAACCTGACTGGATATGAAAATGAAGAGTAGTACCCCGGGAGATTCTCGGTTTACCTTCTCACATTATCAGGCCGGTGAAGGTATATCCTACGTATCTCATGAGCCATTCTACTCCCGGTGAGTGTTCTTCCTTTTCCTGTATGGATGGCCCTGACTCTCCACTTAGAGTCTGCGAATTTGATAATCGAACCACATGAGAAAGTCCTATCTGGTTCACATTCTATTTTTCCAGACTCGCTGACTTCTCCATCCGTCATTGTCACTCCAACAATGGTTCTGTCGGATCTCTTAGCCCACATCGAGAAAATCTCTGTAGCTGGCAGACTTTCCTCGGGCTGGGATTGCGAATTGTCAATTCGAGTTATTTTCCAAGTTATTTCTTTGTGTTCGAACATGTCTCCGACTGAAATCTCTTCATCTTTGTCAACCTCAATTTCTTCACTATAACTTTCCCTTCCGTCAGATAGTGTCGTGTTGATATAACTCGCTTTAGGTGGCCTGATTATTATCGTATGAACGGCGTGGCACTCTTCGCACTTAGCCAATACATCTTCGCCCAAACCCTTTTTTTTCCTATTGATGATGGTATGGTCTGTGACTTCTAGGCATTGCGGACAATCTGCAAGAGAGGTTCCACCGTCAATCTCCATATTCTATGGCGGGGTTGCAACGTCTTCAAACCATCCTAGAGCATGATTGAAGTGTAGTGGTTGCCAGAGTAACTTGTGGACGTAGGCGACAGAAGTCATGGTTTGCCCATGAGGTCAGATTCTGATATTATGGCTATTCTTCTTTCGGAGGACGAAGAGAGGGATCAGTCTGAACCAGAAGTGGCATCAAGCATCGGAGAGCAAATGCTCCACATGGACATCCCTCTGCTCCCCAGATCAATAAGAGCCAGGATTAGAGACGTGTGCTCAAGAATAAGTCCGAAGAATGCTGTCATCATAGGAGGGGGGATTGGTCATCTATCAGCATGGCTCTTCGATTTATGGTCGTCAATCAGTCCAGGGGCCGAGAAAATGCAAACAAATCATCCAGAATCTCTTAGGATTATCGAACCGGGTACGAGGTTCCGTGTAATCATTGAGCGACTAATCAGGAGGTACGAGGCAGAAGATTGGGCACAGGTAGTTTCTATGAATTGGCAAGAAGTGATCGCGGAGACCGTTTCCTCAAAGGCTTCAAATGTCTCTATTGATGAATCGGCCCTGAATTCCGCCTTACCAATGCCCGTAGACTTGGCAGTCATCGATTTACCAGAAGATGACCGTGCCGATGCGGCGAAATCTGTCTTTGAGTTGGTTTCTCCTGGCGGTCTAGTCCTTCTCATAGAACCAACAGTTCCAACGGGCGATGTGGGGGAAATTATTGTAGGGGCCGAACTCACACCTGCTCAGGTTAAGGTTAGATCATTCAACAGGTGGATTGAGTTAGTGAGGGATATCAATGAAGAGCACTTGGTGGGCTTTACTGACTTGACTGGCGGGACTCTCGTGGCGCTAATCAAAAAAGCCTAGAGTCAGATATCAAAATGAGAGATTAGCAAATCAATCCTAAGGAGGCCATACCCATAGTGGTCATCATGACTTTCCTGCCCATCCTTCTTCTGTGAGGACTGAGTCAATGCATCCTTTACCCCTTCTATTGCCTGTCTCCCAGAAGAATTCTCTCTCTGTAAATCTGGATTCTCCTGCAATAATAGTGCAAGGGAACCACTAACCCAAGCAGTTGCTGCAGATGTACCGCTGGACCAACCCCACCATTCGGAGTTGCCCACTCCCGAAGCCATCAGGACAGGCACCTCATGTCCCGGGGCTACAATCTCTGGCTTCTTGTGCGGGTCGCTTCTCGGTAGAATTGGGTTTGGCCATAGTCTCCCATCATTATCTCCTTCGGAACTGCCCGACCAGATAGTTCCTGACCGAGTAATACCTCCTACGCAAATAACTCCCTCGACTGAACCCGGAGAGCCTACATCACCGTCGTCATCTTCTCCATCATTGCCTGCAGAAGAAACTACGAATACCCCGCTATCCAAGGCATCATCAACTGATCTTTCCAACTCATCTGTTGTGAAGAAATCAGAACCGAAACCCTGACTCCCCCCCAAACTTAGGGATATGATGTCTGCACCTTGCTGTACGCACCAGTCAACAGAATCAGAGACTGTTCCATCAGTCCCCTGACCCTCATCATTAATCGCTTTTGCAACTAGTAAATCAACTCTCTTCGCTACCCCATCCAGACCTCCGTCGGAGACGATGATCCCAGTCATTGCAGTACCATGGCCTTCGTCATCATATGGCTCGTCAATTCCATTGATTGAATCTCTCCACCCTCTCAACTCAACTCCTCGTAAATCGGGATGATCTAAATCGACACCCGAATCGACCACACAAACAACGACTCCCCTCCCATCTAATTCAGCTACTGAATCATTGTTGATCCCGATAATATCCATGTAATCCATTTGCCAAGATAGCAATGCAGATGATGGCCTTTCTATTACAAAGCTGTCTTCACCCTTCCAGATGTAGATTATTGTAATCGAGGAAGCAAAAATAACAACCAAAGACATACTAATCGCAATCACCGATGAGAGCGCATCCTTTCTCAACGGCTCCACTAACTCCCCGTCATCATATGCAGGAATTTGATCAGGGGATTCGCTCACCAAGCCTCAACCCTTCCAAAATGACCCCCGACAGGGGTGTTCGAACCGCAGTTGATGCATACTAATCTAGTCGATATCTTTCTTCCACATTCCTTACAGTCCGAACCCACTATGCCCTTGCCACTACATTCTTCAAGTTCACAGGGGATAGTTATCTTTCCATCCTCGTCCATTGTAGCGCTAGTGTTCTGATTGCACACGGGGCACTTGCCGTGCTCAACCTTCTTTGCCTGGATTTCTTCTCCTGATACCTCTCGAGCTCTAGATGACTGAATTCTGGATTCTGTTGCACCAAGCATGAACTCGGGAAACCAGACTATAGCCAACAAGAGAAATGTAGCAATAATTCCAGTGATGATGTGAATTAGGACAAGTGAGAGACTGAAGTCTAGGTCTCCTGGACTGGGTGCGATTGAGTGAGTGCTACTCCAGAAACTGATGTTCAAGAAAACTATCCATGCTGCTATGGCACTACTCCAGGCAAATAAGCTGTGATCTTTCCAAGCCCGATCAATCACCCTGGGGTCGGGATGAGCATGCTTTCTCTGGACATGAATGTCCCGAGTCTCTACTACGGCTCTTCTAACCACAAAAGTCGATAAGAAAAGCATTATCAAATTTGCAATTATCACCCAAGTCCAACTCTTTAGTCCAGCTTCAGTGGGAAATTCTGGTTTCTCTGCATGTGCCCTAATGAACCCAAATAGTATGAAGCCCATTCCAATCAAAAGATAAACCATGTTTTCCCTCATTATAGGGTAACTGTTCCAGAGCATTACTACGAATCCCAACCAGCAAATCAAGGAGAGTAGTGACACAATCAGAGCTAAATCTTTCATATGCAAGAATCCACTTTCATCGCCCATTATCCCCCAACGATCATAATCTCCTCCGCTGGTAATTTCTCCAATTCCGATATCCCAGGTGCCCAGAATGAAACCAGAAACGCAAAAACCCATCATTACCAGTTCCTTTGCTCCCCAGTATTTCTTGATCAGATTGAAACTGTAACCAATCTCTGAAACAAAACTATCGAGAATTCGTAAACGACCGTCTATATCCGAGAAGATGCTTCTCGCGGGGTGATCGCTTAGCCTTTCCATGAGGCCACCCTCCTCGACGTCTGACTTTTCGTCACTCCGCTGCTCCATGTTATTCTGAGGCCAGTGGCATTGAATAAGAATCCCATCCTTCTGACAAGGTGAATGTCGTGAATTATGCATATTTTGGCGCCGAGGGCGAGATTTGAACTCGCGAGGGAAAAATCCCACGGGCTTTCCAGGCCCGCGCAATACCGGGCTATGCGACCTCGGCTGGTGGGGCCCACCGACCAACAGGTTTTCACAATGACGTTTCAAAAAAACCTCTTTTCATTAGTCGCCACGATTAAACCAACCACTTCGGTCGTTGTTTCACTGCCACTGTGGCTTAGAGGTATAGCGTCGCCTTGGTAAGGCGAAGGTCGGGGGTTCAATTCCCCCCAGTGGCTCCATTCGAAATCCCACCACATGTCTTTGTCGCAGATTGATTCATAACTGACCCAACCCACAGCCAAAGCATGCCCAGCGAACGCGCAAGACTAGCAATAGCAATGACACTACTAATGGTGCTATCTCCTGTTTCATATGCAGGGGTTTCCAATTGGTCCGGTCCATCGATGATTAACAGCGATGGAACTCCCACAGTAGTGGACGGATTCACCGTTCCTACGAATGCTACTGTCATGGATGGATGGGTGCATGTTGCCAACTCCCCCCTATCCTCCTCCTCAGATTCTGGCATCGTTTGGGACGAGGATAGTTTCGGCTCTGGAAACATGTTCGGCGTCGAGATTAATGATGATGGAGCTTTAGTCCTAAAGGACGATGGGTCCCGTTCAAATGTCAGTACATTCGATGTCGGGGAGATCGAAGTTACTCTGAATTCTGACTATACCTATTCTCCCGGATGGAGAAGTGTCTTCATCAAGTCCTCTTCAACAAATCTCTCAGGATGCTCTGGCTCTCCTGGAGATTACGTCCAATACGGTTTGGATAACAATTTCAATCAGGCCCTAGACGCTGATGAGTTGATTGATACTCTAGTATTCTGTGAGACGTTCGCAAATGACGATGTCATCACTTCGCTTTCAATAGACGATTCTGGATCGGGATACTCCGCAGGCAACCTATCTGCTACTGGTGGCGGAGGTTCTGGATTCTCGGGAACATACACTGTAAGCTCAGGAATTGAGAGCATCACCATCAATGATGGGGGTTCCGGTTTCGATACTACTGACCATGTTCAGATTCAATGCCAATGCGACGGCACTGGGGCGCAGGCATCAATAGGGTCAGTAGATTCCAGTGGGACAATTACCTCTGTCAATATCGACTCCGCAGGTTCTGGGTACCAGTCAACAGATGTTATCGCAGTTGGAGTAGCTAACGGTACTGGGGAATCTCTGACAGCAAATGTCTACTCCACCGGAGTAATCCACTCCGCAGAAGTGACCGATGGTGGTTCGAACTACACTTCTTCTCCGACCATTGTTGTAAGTGACACCGGTGGTGCCGATGGAGATATCTCAGCAGTTCTCGGTGACTATTACGAATATGAAGTGGACATTTTGTCAGAATCTATTGGGGCCAACTGTACCCATGCTGGTTACAAGGTACTTGCCGGCCTAGATCTGAATGAGAACAGAAACCTTGACTCTTCAGAGATATCCGAAACCGTCTTCATTTGTCACGAGAGCAAACTCTGGAGGGCCACCACCTTCCTTGATCTAAACGGGACAATTTACGGAGAGGAGCAGACCCTAGCCCATGGGATAGTCCCGTCAGCTTCACCTCAGGGTTTGGTTTCAGCCGGTACCATGCCTGGTGAACCAGTGCCTGCAGGCACATTTGGGCATCTAGTAGTTCCAGCACAAACAGTGCCAAATGATCAGTATATTAGTGAATACTACCTGACTTTCGATCACTGGTATCACCTAGATAGTACAACATCTGGTGGTGGAGATGGAACTTGGGTGGAATACAGGCTCCGGTCCGACTCCAATTGGGGAAATTGGTCGTACATTGAACCACAAGGGGGTTATCCCAGTACTCTATCGACCGACGCTCCCGTTCCAAACGGGGCATCGTCTCCTGTGCCCGTATTTGCATCAGACTCCCATAGCGGATGGGTGACTAGTAACTTCTCTCTTTCCTCCCTTTCCGGAATCGATCAAGCAGATAATATCCAATTCCGATTCGTAATCTGGACCCATCCAGATTCAACAAATGAGAGGCCAGGATGGTTCATAGATCAAATCGAGACCATCAATGAAGGGGTGGATCTGGATGTTTGGCACCATGGATGCTACACCACGACCGCCTCTTCCTGCACATACAACTCAAACGCCTACGGCGTGCTTGAGAGGAACATCGACCTAACCGGCACGAACTCCTCGTCAAAGATAGAGTTCAACATGGAGTGGGACTTGGAGGGCGGTTCCAGTGACAATGCTTGCATAGAACTTTCATTGAACGGGAATACA
>MDSX01107294.1_pt1 | contig 10505 bp, 9 predicted proteins | sample 811141 | NCBI WGS metagenome assembly MDSX01 (sample SAMN05326642, study PRJNA326480) | marine metagenome | isolation source: seawater | place: Atlantic Ocean: South East | collected 2010
AGAGCCAAGCAGCGATCGTTGGTTGTGGAGACGATGGTCGTTTAAGTGGGATGTGCATGAGAAAGGAAATTACGTGATCAAAGCGCGAGCCACAGATGAGGAAGGGAGAACCCAGCCGCAGACTCCATGGAATTTCCAAATGAAGCATTTCGATGGCATTGTGCCGGTTGACGTTGAAGTTGTTTAAGGGGCCAAGAGCGACCTTTGTTGGTTTCTGGAGCTAGAGGGTTGTTCCCGGTCTATGGGTATTGTGGTTTCTTTTGGTAGGACTTATTCGGTTCACACGGATCAGAAAAACGCTTTCGGAAGAGAGTCGATACTTTGTTGAGAGCCGCGACTTTAATAAGTAGTTCCTTGCCAGAAGTCTGTCGCTTGAATAAGAATCCTACGTAAATTTGGGAGTTGAGTTGAGATGATTATCGCGGTTTGCGTAAAACAAATTCTCGATCCAGAGGTTCCGCCTCCACTCTTTAAAATCGATCCGGAAACGAAAAAGGCGGTTAGATCAGCCGGTGTCGAGATGGTGATGAGTCCGTTTGATGAGCAGGCAGTTGAAGCGGCTGTTCAAATAAAAGAGTCCCAAGCCGGAACAGATAATGAGACATCCGTAATCTTGTTTAGCATCGGGACGCCTGACACCAAGGATGTTTTGAAGCACGGACTATCTATGGGTGCCGATGAAGCCGTTTTGGTGTCCGCTGATGAAATTGATCTTACAGACAGTTTTGTAACGGCGTCAGTTTTAGTTCAAGCGATTCAGTCTGTATGTATGCCTGATTTAATTTTGACTGGCCGGCAAGCTGCAGACTTTGACGTTGGCGTTGTGGGGGTCGGCGTGGGTGAGTTGCTGGATTGGCCCATCGTGAATTGGGCAAAATCCGTCTCGGTTGATTCGGGGAAGATAACGGTTGAACGCGTTCTCAGTAATGGGTTTGATCGAGTTAGGTGTGAGTTTCCAGCTGTAGTTTCAATAGCGAACGAGTTTGGTGAGCCAAGAAAACCGTCACTTAGGGAGACAATGAAGTCAGCGCGCAAACCAATCTCGGAACTTAAAAAAGACGACTTGGAAGGCTCTTTCGGTGACGCGCCAACTCAGAATACCGTAAGTATTGCCGAACCAGAAAAAATTAATGAATGCCAAATGATCAAAGGTGATTCCGCTGCTGACATTGCTGCCAAATTGGTCTCCAGCATTCAGGCCGCTAAACTGATCTAGGTTGCATACTGATAATTGGTATTGACATGTCCGAACGAATAAACAGCCTTGTTGTAATTGATGTTCACGGAAGCGAGTGCGCTCTCTCTGATTTCGAGTGTATTTCCGCAGCTTTCACAGTCGCTGCACGAAATGACGGTCAAGTGGCAGTACTTGCATTGATCGATCCAGAAGTTGATGTCGATTTAAGCATTGCACCGATGCTAATTTCGAAAGGCGCGGATAGAGTATTTTGGACCTCGAAAGAGAATTTAGTGGAGCACGACTTAGGGAGCTGTGTGCAGGTGGTGTCCGAGGCGATCGAGAAGGTTGAGCCAAAGGTTATTTTTTTTACTCATAATAATTTCGGCGCAGACTTAGGGCCCCGAGTTGCGTTTCGTGGCCGTGCTGCGATAGTAACGAACACGCAGGCAGTGAGTTGCGACGATGGGGGTGAAATCTTATTAACTCGGGTCTGCTACGGCGGCCGTGCAGAGCAAGTAATAAAGCCTGCTACTCCAACTGTGGTCGTCACATTGCGGGAAAAGGTGTTCGAGCCTCTGGAAGCTAATCAGGAGCGAATCGGTGAGGTTGCTGAGCTAGGTGTACAAACTTTGAGCCCAAGAGTGGAGCTGCTAGAGCAGAATCGAGAGGAACAAAAAGGGGTGAGACTCGAAAATGCGAACGTTGTAGTTTCTGGTGGACGCGGCGTTGGTGGTCCAGACGGATTTGAACAGCTTAAGGAGCTAGCAGAATGTCTGAACGGAGCCCTCGGAGCTAGCAGAGTAGCCTGTGATCTGGGTTGGGTACCGCATTCGTGGCAGGTAGGGCTCAGCGGCAAGACTGTTTCGCCTGATCTGTATTTTGCGGTCGGCATCTCTGGAGCGAGCCACCATCTGGCGGGCTGTGGTTCTGCAAAAATGATCGTTGCGATCAATACGGATCAGGACGCGCCTATTTTTTCCGCCGCGAAATATGGCATCGTTGGAGATTATTCTGAACTCGTCCCGGCGTTAGTTGACGAATTTAAGAAGATTTTGTAACGCCGATAACAACTATACGGTACGCGGAGGCTGATGGATTCGCTGCTGCCTAAAGTTTTGACTCGAGAGTCATTTTAAAGCTCGGTTCTTCGCTTTAATACCTCGTGAGATTGCTTCGCGTTGGGGTGTCCTGCGTTCGAATATTGAGAATTGAGCGTGTGAAGTATTGGCTGGCCTTCGGTTTCCGATTAACATGCATGTTTAAATATTTTGGGGTGAAAAGTTCTTTCGATGACTACACCACATAACTCGGAAAGGGAATCAATGGAGGTCGACGTCGTAATCGTCGGCGCAGGTCCGGCTGGGCTAGCAACCGCCTGTCGATTGATGCAACTTTGCCAAGAGAGAGATCTCGAGCTGAGCGTCGTAGTTCTTGAAAAGGCAGCTTCTGTTGGTGGGCACATCATTTCTGGCGCGGTAATTGAGCCGACAGCACTCAACGAGCTTTTCCCGGACTGGTCAGATCTAGACGCTCCGCTAGAGACACCTGTTTCGAGGGATGAAATCTTTTTCTTCTCAAGCAGTTCTCGTGCACTACAAGTCCCTGAGTGGATGGCGCCACGGACTATGCGTAACCATGGCAATTACATTGTGAGTCTTGCGCAACTAGTTCGCTGGTTGGGGGAGCAGGCGGAAGGCCTGGGCGTAGAGGTTTACCCCGGCTTTGCGGCCAGCGAGGTACTGTTTGACTCTGATGGCTCTGTGATGGGTGTCGCAACCGGTGATATGGGAGTTTCCAAGTCAGGAGAGCGAAAGCCAAACTATGAGCCAGGCATGGAACTCCATGCAAAATTTACTGTTTTTGCAGAGGGATGTCGCGGCCATCTTGGCAAGCAGATGATCGAACGGTTTTCCCTTGACGAAGGCAAGTCACCACAGCATTACGGTATTGGCCTCAAAGAACTTTGGCGAGTAGAAGCGTCACTCCATGATCCTGGCCTAGTCGTGCATAGTGCAGGCTGGCCACTGTCAGAGCACGGCGCTTCGGGTGGCGCATTTCTTTATCACCTCGAGGATCAACAAGTTGCGCTTGGGATTATTGTTGACTTGAATTATGACAACCCATACCTTAGTCCCTTTGACGAGTTACAGCGCTTTAAGACCCATTCAGCTATTCGTCCGACCCTAGTCGGAGGAGAGAGACTTTCCTACGGGGCCCGAGCCATATCGAAAGGTGGATTGAACTCTTTGCCTTCGATGTCCATGCCAGGAGCCTTCTTGATTGGCTGTGATGCCGGCACGCTGAATTTTTCGAAAATTAAGGGAACGCATACTGCAATGAAGTCTGGAATGATCGCGGCGGAGACGATTGCCGAACTGCTTCATAGTGGCGATAAGACGAGTGCAAAAGATTTGTATGAGACAAATCTAAAGGACTCGTGGCTATATTCAGAATTGAAGGCATCTCGTAATTTTGGTCCTGCTATTCATAAGTTTGGCCCATATATCGGAGGCGCTTTCAACACGATCGATCAGAATTGGTTCCGTGGCAAGATACCAATCAATATCACGGACACAAAACATGATCATGCATGTTTAAGAAGCGCTAGTGAAGTCGAGCCAATCGACTATCCTAAACCCGATGGAGCCTTAACGTTCGATAAGAACTCGTCCGTGTTTTTAACTAACACTAATCACGAAGCAGATCAGCCGATTCACCTTAGACTGACTGATTCCGAGATTCCCATTCAGATTAATTTGCCAAAATGGGCAGAGCCCGCCCAGCGATATTGTCCTGCAGGCGTGTATGAAATTGTTGAAGAAGCTTCAAAGCAAGTGTTTCAAATCAACGCGCAAAACTGTATTCATTGCAAGACATGTGACATTAAAGACCCGAGCCAAAATATCACATGGGTAGTCCCAGAAGGCGGTGGCGGACCAAAGTACCCGGCGATGTAGTTTTTTCATGGTAATGCTCAATGGCGAGAGCTACGAAAAAAAAGAACAGCAACACTGCTGGCATCCTTAAGCAGTTTGCTAGTTACAAAAAGGAATTGACACTAGAGGTGCGGCGTCAGTCTGATTGGCATGCGAGGAAGTTTAAGCAAAGAAGAAAGGAGGGAGTCATCGATACGCGACTAGAAATTGGTGCGGAGGTTTTAGGACGAGTCGCGGACCAATTGGAGATGTTACCGGCCGATCATCCAAGAATACGAGAAGCGTGGAGAAGATGGCACGGTTTGACTCAAAACAACAAAGAAGAGAGTGAGCACGAAGTATTGCTACGTACAGTCCTGTTGCAGGAGTTTTATGTTAATTATGGATTCAACTGGGAGGATGCGAACATTGAGAAATTTCTAGATTCGTATCTTGACGCGCTTACCACTGCAGGAGAAATTGTGCCCCAGTAGTTTTGATATCCCGTTTTCAAGTTTGAGAATACTTGTAAGGTACTTGATTAACGATGATCTAATTTATCGCCGAGATCGAAGTAAAAAAGCTTAAAACGAAAGTAATTTAATAAGTGTTTATACGCATAAGTGTTTTAAAGTTGTAATAGTATTACAAATGATTAGGTAGGTAGATTGACTCTGTTGTAAATACAAACTTTCCTAAGGAGTCAATCATGGCAGCAAAGCATAGTGGTACATGCGGGTGCGGTAAGACCGTTACCGAATCAGCAAGTGATCCGATCGATGTCCACACGTGTCATTGCGGTGTTTGTAAATCTGTGACGGGACAAGACACCACACATGTGGCATTTTTCAAGCACAGTGAACTATCCGTAAACGAAGAAATTAAGTTAAACCGGCAGCCATTTAATGCCAGCAACCCAGACGGGCCGCTTGAGCTTTGCACCTGTGCGGACTGCGGTAGTCCAATCATGCTCGACGATAAAGAAAAACGGATTCGGGCAATCGTGCCAAATCTTATGGGCCACGATGCGGATAAGATGCCAGCGACCTATCATGCATTCTTTGATGCATCATCTGGAGCAGATGCACCAGATGATGGTCGCCCAGTTCATGAAGGCCTACAGCCGTCTTTTGTTTGGCCTGGTCCTCAATAGAGCGCTCAATGTCGCAACTTAACGCGCCCCGTGGAAAAAGCGGGGCGCGAGTGGTATTTTTGATTCCCACCAAGCTCGGGGAAATCAACGTCAGTTTCCACGGTATAGTTCTGGGCGGCTATCGCTTCTGGAGCGTGCTACATTAAGCAGGGACTCCGTAGCCATAGTGTTAAGTCGCTAACTAGGGAGCGCAGAAGGTTTTCCGATCAGCCAATGGAAGATATGCGCCGATCAGTCTCCGACCAGTCGTTTTTTTGCTTCTTGGATTACTAAAAAATACGTAAGACTACTTAATAATAGGGTAGTCAAACGAATTCCAAAAGTCCCCTCTCAGCGTATCCTGAACCCCAGTAGGTAAAAAGAGAAGACGATAGTTCTCGTTTTCTAATAACGATTTTCTTTTGGGATTGGAGGAGGGAGAGAGCCACGATGAGTGGCCAGCATCAGACAATTTCACAGTGCTTTCTAAGCCGAGCATCCGCTGACGCTAGTAAAACGGCATGGCGTCGGAAGGAGCGCGGTGTGTGGCACCCTGTGTCTTGGGCCGAGGCCCTGCATGAAGTATCGACCCTCGCCCAGGGACTAGCCGATAACGGCCTTAGGCGCGGTGATTCAGTTTTAATCTGCGCCGATAAGACCCATCATTGGGTTGTTGCCGCGCACGCGATTCAGGGACTGGGCGGAATAGTCGCCCCAATCATGCCGGATGCTTCACCTCGAGAGGCTGGATCCTGCTTGGAACAAATAACAACTCCCAAGATGATTCTAGTGGAGAGCGAAAAGGCCCTATCCGCTGTCAGTAGCGCATGCTCTGCTGCAGGCTTTAGTGGGCCAGTTTTTGTAGGTAAGTCAAACCAAGTAAATGTGAGTTTGACTGATGACGCAGGGCGTAGCGAGAGTCAGATCCAAACTTGGCCAAGGGCTGATAAAGGAAATGCAGATCTAGCGATTGAATTTTTCAAAAAAGAGGTGAGCAAAGGGCATTCTGATGATCTTGCTTCTATCTTTTTTCAAACGGGAGAGACCGGGAGCCTTGAAACCGTTTCTTTAAGCCACAGAGCCTGGTTGGAGAACGTTTCAGTGTTTACACAACACCTCCAACTGTCAGGGTCTGATCAGACGATTTGCACGCTTGCTCCGGCGTACGCGGCTGCAAAATTACTCTATCAAGTTGCTCCGACTGTTCACGGGTATTGTGTGAATTTTCCGGAGACGAGCGAGACGATCCTTGCTGACATGCGGGAGATCGGTCCAACTCAAGTATTAGTTTCCCCTGCTGGGTGTAAGCACATTGCTGTTTCATCTATCGCCCAGATGCAGTCAGCCGGATGGATCAAGCGCACGCTTTTTGAAGCTGGTCAAAATCGATACAAAAAACAAGCGCAGAGTGGGAACGCGGCCATCGGCGGGATCTGGGGTACTTTTGGAGCGACGTTGGTCTGCAGGCCGATAAGAGAAGTCCTTGGCCTTTCTCGGGTTAAATCGGTTCTTACATACCCGATGCACTTGGGAGACGACGCTACCGCCTTTTTTTCATCGATCGGTCTTAAATTTAAAAAAGTAGAAGAGTCTAAGTCTCACGAAGTATCGGGATTACTCACACTTCAGGTCAGTGATTTTTCAGCGGCTGAGACCTCTACGCCTAAAGAATCCCTAAAGATCCAAGTGGATTTGGATGACAGTCATCAGCTCACTGTCGACCGTGATATCGAGGGTGCGCTATGCACTTCTGCATACATAAAGCGAGCAGTGGTTTTTTCCTCTGGCACAGACGGGTCCACGGCGTTAATTCAGCTCGATCACTTGGCCAGCAAAGACTGGGCAGACCGACAAGGTGTTCACTATGAGTCTGTGGATCGCCTGTCTTTGAATCCTGAGATGCTTCAGCTAGTTGAGAATGAGATTCGACTAAAAGTTTTGGATAAAAGTAATTCGGCCAGCGTTTCCAACGATCCAAATCGGACAGTAGTGGGGAAGTTTGTAGTGTTGAGAAAAGATCTAGATCCTGACCAAGGAGAATTAACGCACCTGCGTACTCCAAATTACCAGACAGTCGTTAGAAATTATGCGTGGCTAATTGGTTCGTTAGATGCAAATCATGAAGGCGCGAGTTCAACGGCTGCGGCAAGTTCCAGTGAACGACTCTTCCGTTTGAAAGATAGCCATGGTCTTGACTATGGCGGCGTTCGGGTCGGTGGTTAACCGTGAATCGGCTATTTAGCAAGGTTGCGGAACATTTTTACGTAAGCAGCTAGCAGAAATTTTTCATGAATGCAGAGCTAACTCACGGTAGCAACAGACTTCTGACAGTCAAGGATGTCTCGTTGAAGTTTGGCGGGGTTCACGCGCTTACTGATGTAAGTTTTGACGTATTCGCTCACGAGGTGTGTTCCATCATCGGGCCCAATGGTGCAGGGAAGAGTTCGATGCTGAATGTTCTGAATGGCGTTTATCGACCGCAAGAAGGAACCATTTCGCTGAACGGTGTTGAGAAGAGGCGATGGTCGCCACAGGAAGTAGCCAAAGAGGGGATTGCCCGTACGTTTCAGAACATCGCGCTTTTCAAGGGCATGACCGTTTTAGACAACATTCAGACGGGAAGATGCTTGATGAACAAAGCCTCTGTTCTATCTCAGGCATTTCGTCTTGCAAAAAGTCGTCGTGAGGATGATGAAAGCCGAGAGAAGGCTGAGGAGTTGTTGGAATTTCTGGAGATTCAAGCGATCAGAAAGACATCAGTTGGCCAACTTTCTTATGGACTTCAAAAACGTGTTGAGTTAGGCCGTGCGCTGGCCGCAGAACCTAAGTGTCTGCTGCTTGATGAACCCATGGCTGGTATGAGTCCTGACGAAAAGCAGGATATGACAAGGTTCATTCTTCAAGCGAAGGAAGCATATGGGATGACCGTGGTTCTAATAGAGCATGACCTGGGTGTGGTTATGGATATCTCAGATCACGTAATCGTATTGGATTATGGGATAAAGATCGCAGACGGCATACCAGAAGAGATAAAGCGAGATCAGAAAGTTATTGACGCATATGTGGGAAAAAATACGGATATCTAGATGCCGATTAGAAGAGTAGCGTTAAGTCGGAGTTGCGAGAAAAATCCAAAAAAGAGTTATGGATGGGACGATTGGAATCTTGTTTAGGCGAGCACCCTAAATCAAACGAATGTGTAATCGGGTTAGGTAATTAATAAAGATGGGACTTTTCTATTTGCAGATAGCTGTTGGCGGTTTACTGGCCGGCGTGATGTATTCGCTCATCGCTGTCGGCTTCGTTCTGGTATACAAGTCTTCAAAGATTTTTAATTTTGCACAGGGGGCAATGGTGTTAGGCGCAGCCCTGACTTTTGTAAGTTTTATTGAGATGGGGGTGCCGTTCTGGCTATCTCTTCTCATTACCACGTTGATCATGATTGTTTTTGGGGTAGCTGTGGAGCGATTTGCTCTTCGGAAGCTCGCAAATACGTCTTTGTTAACTTTATTCATGGCAACTGTAGGACTTGCATTTTTTGTTGAGGGGTTGGCGCAGTTCGTGTGGGGTGGGCAAGTCCACGGACTGGAGTTAGGCATAGAGGATATGCCTCTGAGTGTCACCAGTGGATTCACAGTAAGTCAGTTTGATTTGTTTGCCGCGGCTGTGGCTGGGGGACTGGTTATCGTACTTGCTGTTTTCTTCACGTACACAAGAACCGGACTCCACCTGCAAGCAGTAGCTGACAACGTTCTTGCATCGCTTTCTGTGGGGATTCCCATTACTAGGATGTGGATGATCGCCTGGGCAACGGCGGGCGTTATTGCAATTGTTGCAGGACTTATGTGGGGCGCGAGACTTGGCGTGCAGTACACATTATCTGTGGTTGCACTAAAAGCGCTGCCGGTTTTCATCATGGGAGGCTTCACCTCTATCTCCGGTGCCATTATCGCTGGACTTATCGTAGGAGCAGCTGAGGCCTTAGGGGAGTTAATTCTTGGTCCCTACTTGGGGTGGGGTACTCAAATTTGGATTGCCTATGCTGTCGCGTTGATCGTTGTATTGATCCGACCGTCTGGCATGTTTGGTCAGAAAGAGGTCCAGAGGATCTGATATGATTTATCGGGAAATCGGACAGTTCAAGTCAAGTTATTCTTCAGATCAAGCAATTGTTCAGTTAAAGCAGGACCGATTCCTGTGGGCATTGGCATTGTCTTTTGCCTTGGTCGCCCCGCATGTCTTGTCTCAGTATTGGATAACAGCGATTCTGATCCCGACCTTATGTCTCGGGCTTTCTGCTTTAGGTTTAAATATCATAACTGGGTATGCTGGTCAGTTATCGCTGGGCGCGTCTGCATTTATGTCTGTGGGCGGGTTCGCTACCTACAATCTTTGCATTCGAATACCAGATCTACCGTTTCCAGTATCAATTATTTTGGCAGGATTGATCGCAGCTGCTTTTGGTGCTGTTGTTGGGTTGCCGAGTCTACGGATTAAGGGATTTTATTTAGTCATCGCGACACTGTTGGCGCATTTTTTTGTTACTTGGCTTTTTGACGCTTATCCTTGGTTTAAAAATTACAACCTCCAAGGTGAAGTCAAGCCACCGGCTCTTCAACTATTCGGGCATGCATTCACTTCCCACAAAGAACTCTATTACATCGTCATCGCGTTCGTTATTCCTCTGACACTGCTGGCGAAGAATATCGTTCGAAGCTCCTTTGGGAGAAATATGATGGCGGTTCGGGATATGGATGTTGCTGCCTCGGTAATCGGGATCAATGTTCCAAAGACTAAGCTGCTGGCATTTGCGATTAGCGCTTTTTATTGCGGGGTCGCGGGTGCTTTATATGTTTATGCATATATGCAATTACTGGATACCAAAACCTACAGTATTGAGCTCGCGTTTGCGATCGTATTTATGATCATCGTAGGGGGTATGGGAACGATTCTTGGATCGTTTGTTGGGGCCATCGTGATCTTTCTTTTCCCAATCTTCATGAATACGATCTTGGGGAGTTATGGGGTAGACGCGTCGCAAGTTCAGAACATTAGTAAGATGATTTTTGGAGTACTGGTTATCTTACTTTTGGTTTACGAACCGGATGGAATTATTAGTCTTTTGTCGAGATTAAAAGAAAAACTGCGGATCTGGCCGTTTCCTTACCGGCGTTAATGCGGAAGTTATTGATGCGACTGGAGTGCTAGAGACTAAAAAACTGAGAAGTAGGAAATTTGTCGAAATCAGGAAATAAAACGTTAGGGCATAAATGCATAA
>MDSX01022276.1_pt1 | contig 10504 bp, 10 predicted proteins | sample 811141 | NCBI WGS metagenome assembly MDSX01 (sample SAMN05326642, study PRJNA326480) | marine metagenome | isolation source: seawater | place: Atlantic Ocean: South East | collected 2010
AGATTTGTTATTGTATTAAGCATGATTCGACAGGCATTGGGGACAGCGCAGTCACCACCCAATCCGGTCATTGTGATTTTGGCATTGTTTATGACAGCCTATGTCATGGCTCCAGTGATAACAACTGTATATGAAACAGCGATTGTGCCGTATAATAATGGCGCAATCACTCAAAAAGAGGCCTTTTCGATAGGTACGGAGCCGTTTCATGCGTTTATGCTGAAACAGGTTAATGATGGGGATGTGGGGCTGTTTTTAGAGTTTTCTAATAGAGATGTCCAAGCCGATGAAAAAATTCCGCTATATGTATTAATACCGGCGTTTATTATTTCGGAGTTAAAATCAGCGTTTCAAATTGCATTTTTAATTTATTTGCCATTTGTTGTGGTTGATTTGCTAATATCTAATATTTTGTTAACGCTGGGAATGTTTATGTTGTCGCCCGCTATGGTATCAATGCCATTTAAATTCCTGCTTTTCATTTTGGTGGATGGCTGGAATTTAATTGTCCGTGGCTTACTCCTGAGTTATCAATAATAGCCATGCTACATAGACATAGGGTGCAATAAATGGACTTAATGGTAGCCTCTGAAATTGTAACTCGCATTTTTAATTTAGCCGTGCTTGTTTCGTTGCCAACCGTTGGCATCGGACTATTAATCGGCCTAATTATTTCAATTATTCAAGCGGTGACACAAATTCAGGAGCAAACGCTGACATTTGTGCCTAAAATGGTAGTTGTTCTCCTACTATTTGCTGTTTTTTTTCATTGGATGTTTGGGCTAATAGCGGGTGTTGCCCTGGAGCTTTGGCAAGATATTCCTCTATATAGTCAATGATTATTCCCATTGATTACGTTATTGTTGTGTCGTTAATCACCGCCCGTATCTTTGGCTTATTTATAACGGCGCCTGTGTTTAATAGTTCTCAACTCATGCCCGGAATGGTGCGGGTTATTATGATGATTTTATTATCAATGCTTATCTCATTCGCGGTGCCACTGCCGGATGTAATACCGGCACAGCCTATTTCGTTATTCTTAGCATTGGTTATGGAGATAGTGATCGGGCTTTGCCTAGGATTTACGATTCAGTTGCTTATTGTGGGAATTGAGTTGGCCGGATCAATCATTGACACGCAGGCGGGAATTAGTGCTGCATCAATGTTTGATCCATTGCGCGGCGATCAGGTAACCATTATTGCGCGGTTATATCGACAGTTGATTTTGCTCGTTTTTTTACTATTAAATGGACACCATGTTGTTTTGCTTGCCATTCGAACAACCTTTGATGTGATTCCAGTGGGTATGGCCAATGAGTTAATAACGGGGGATCATTTTTTATATGTTGTGAGCCTAGGATCGATGATGTTTGAAGTGGGTTGGCGATTTTCAGCGCCCGTTATTGTCATCATTTTTTTTGTTGACTTTGGATTTGGTATGCTGAGCCGAATCGCATCCCAAGTGAACGTGTTTCAATTAAGTTTTCAACTAAAACCCATGGTGATGATTTTAGTGCTACTCCTAATTATCCCCTATTTTATTGAAGATGTGTCTGAGTTGCTCGATAAGATTCCCGATCTAATGGGGGATTTTATTCTAGTAGGAGCCAGTCAATAATGGGGGATGATTCCAGCGAAAAAACAGAAGAGCCTACGCCGCATAAGCTGCGTGAGGCACGAAAAAAAGGCCAAATTGCCAAAGGTAAAGATTTGACAGGGGCGGTTGGAATGCTCGCTGTTTTTTTTATTTTGCAAGGGGTTTCGTTGCAAATGTGGAGCCGGATCATGGAACTAACACAGACGCTATTTAGTACCATTGGCCAACCATTTAGCTTGGATTTAGCATACACAAGTATGGCAACATTAATGTGGAGCTTTCTGCAACTCATGACCCCCTTGTTTGCGGGTATTATTGTGGTGATCTTGGTGTTGGAAATTTTACAAACGCAAGCGTTAATTTATTGGGGCGCAATTCTGCCGGATATTAAAAAACTGGATCCCATTGCTGGAACAAAAAAGTTTTTTTCATTAAAGCAATATGTTGAAACGCTAAAGTCAATAGCAAAAATATTAATGATTTCATTTTTAATTTATAATGTTGTAAAAAGTTATTTGCCTTATTTTTTTATATCGGGTCAAATGCCAGCGATGCAAGTCATGATTTTAGTCGGAATGTTGGTAATGCGTATGGTGATTCAAATAGGCATTTTTTATTTAATTATTGCCATTCTAGATTATATGTATCAACAGTACGAATATACTAAATCTCTACGAATGAGTAAAAAAGAAATTCAAAATGAATACAAACAATTAGAGGGAGACCCCATGATCAAGCAGCGCCAGCGGGACCAGCAACGGCAATTGGCACAAAGCCGACAAATGGGGGCGGTACCGGGTGCGGATGTCGTGGTGACGAATCCGACACATATTGCTATCGCCATTCGGTATGATTCTGAAACCATGCAGTCGCCGATGATTGTTGCACGGGGTCGGCAGTTACTGGCACAGGCTATCCGTCAGGTTGCAGACTCTCATTATATTCCCATTATTCAAAACCCGTTGTTAGCACGAAAACTGTATAAACAGAGCGTGGCGGGTCAGTTTGTCCCCCCAGAATATTACCAGGCAGTGGCTGAGATCCTTGCTTTTGTATATAATCTAAAACGTAAGCGTCGTCAACGATTAGCGCCACAGGAATAACGCATGTCAAAATTAAAATCTTTAAAATCTATGTTTAATATTCCAGATGTATCCGTTGCGGTTGCATTAATTATGATCGTGGGGGTTATGATTATTCCAATACCCACATGGGTTCTAGATATTCTTATGTCCTTAAATTTATCAGTTGCGATTATTTTATTGCTGGTTGTACTGTATTTGAAAGAATCTTTAGAGTTTTCAGCGCTGCCTCAGATTCTACTGGTTATGACACTATTTCGGCTGGCAATTAAAGTGGCTTCAACAAAATTGATTTTGAGTGCTGGGCCTGATTTTGATGGTCAAATTGTTATGGCGTTTGCAGACTTTGTCACCCGGGGCAATCTAGTTGTAGGGCTGGTTACATTTTCAATTATTACCCTGGTTCAGTTTGTGGTGGTTACTAAAGGATCCGAGCGTGTGGCAGAAGTATCGGCACGATTTACTCTGGACGCTTTACCAGGAAAACAAATGAGCATTGATGCCGATTTGAATGCAGGGCTTATTGACGCTGAAGAGTCCCGGATGCGCCGAAAAAAGCTTGAAAAAGAATCAACATTTTTTGGGTCTATGGATGGGGCAAACAAGTTTGTAAAAGGCGATGCAATTGCCGGTATTGTTATTGTTATTGTTAATATTATTGGGGGGCTATTAATTGGCCGATTTCAACAGGCGCTGAGTTTGGCCGAGTCGACGCAGGTGTATGTGCGATTAACGGTTGGGGATGGCCTTGTATCGCAAGTTCCAGCATTGTTAATTTCAGTTGCGACTGGTTTGGTCGTGACCAAAGCTGCATCAGAGGAAAGCTTAGGCTCAGATGTGAAGCGTCAAATTTTTGAGCAACCCAAGCCATTTGCTATTACGAGTATTATTTTACTAGGGTTGAGTCTTGTACCTGGATTTCCATTTCGATATTTTTTTCTATTAGCGTGCTTAGCCGGTGTGTTTGCGCTCAAGGTTGTTAAAGCCAAAAAAACACAAGAGGCCCAAACGATGCAAACCCAACAAAATGTTGCTAAACAAGCGATGAAGAAGCCTGAAAACCTGTTGGGCACGCTTAGCCTGGATCCAATCAGTTTAAAAGTTGGGCGCAATTTAGTGCCCCTCATTGACCCCAATCAAAATGGACCATTATTAGAGCGCATTACATTGGTTCGGTACCACATTGGCCAGGAGCTCGGATTTGTGATTCCGGGTGTTCGCATTATGGATGAACTAAGTCTACCGGTTAATGCCTATGAAGTGTATATTCGGGGGACTCAGGTCGGCTATGGGGAGGTTGTAATGGGCCATTATTTTGTAGGGAAGCCCGTGTCTGATTTAAAACATCAAGGAATCCCCGGTATTGAGGCAATCGACCCGGTGACTCAAGAGTCGACGGCTTGGGTGCCAGAGGATCGGCTAGGGGCCCTTCAAGAGCAGGCTATTTCTGGTTTAAACACTACCGATTTTATTGCCATGCATTTTTCGGAAGTAATTATGCAGCATGCCGATGAAATTATGACACGCCAAAATGTCCAGTCTCTTTTAGATTTAGTGAAAAATACCAATGCTGCAATTGTCCGTGAGCTTATTCCAGACATGTTGTCCCTAGGCCAAGTGCACAAAGTATTGCAAATTTTGGTGTCTGAACGAGTCTCAATTCGTGATTTATCCACAATTTTAGAACGCTTGGCTGACTACGCCAGCATTTCTCGCGATACCAACTTATTAGCTGAATATGTTCGCCAGGCATTATCTCGGCAAATTTGCAGTAAGTATGTGGGTAAAGATAATAGTATTTTGTTATTTACCATTGATCCTGAATTTGAAGAAACCATGATTAATGCAATACATCAATCAGAATACGGCTCATTTCTGGCCCTGGATCCAGATGTTGGGCAAAGCGTATTGGCACAAATCGGTGAATTTGTAAGTAATTTTAGACGGTTGGACAAAGAGCCGGTAGGGTTGTGCTCGCCTAAGATTCGAACCTACTTTAAAAAGTTTTTAGAACGAAATTATCCACGGTTAATTATTCTATCGTATACCGAAATACCATCAAATGTTAAAGTTCAGTCCATTGGCATTTTGTCCAACTAACACTAATGACTGACGATTACTGGTCGCACAGTGTACCGCAAAGTCGATATAGAAAAACAACCAATGATCTGGAGTCTCGACCGGTGCCTATGGATTTGGTGTCTTGGCAGTCATGTTCAGCTAAAGCCAAGCAGACACTAAGCGCCCGTGTGGATGCCATGGCGGATCAAATACGTACCGAGTTGCTGGGAGACGCCGCCGATAATGTGAATTTGGAGGCTGCTTTAAATACAATTAAAGGGAGTCTAGGCATATGACACCATACAATAAACAATGGTCAGAAAATGCGTTGGCAATAGCCAATCATTTGAAGCTGGCAATTCTAAAAGAGCACCATGCCGCTGTATTAAGTACGTTTCAAACACGCATGAACCGAATTTTATACACATATTTACAGCATTTGCCTCGGCATGTTCGAGACAGCGAAAAGGAGGATTTGCAGACAATTGTAATGATTGAGTTTTTTGAAACCATTAAGGTTTGGAATCCTGAACGTCATAATTCGGTGTGGCCCTTGGCGTATCAGCGCATTAATGGGGCAATGCGAGATCATATTCGATTTGTAACCCGTACGGATCCCACGCGTTTTTATGAATGGGTAAACACGGCGGCTAATATGTACCTGGTTATCCAAGAAAATAATACATTTGAAGCCGCAATGGACAACACGTATGATTTGCAATCGGTATTGCAGTTGCTGGATGCACGCGAGCAAGAAATAGTCATTGCGCACGCCTTGCATGACCAGACGTTTAAAAAAATTTCAAAAAAAGTCCATCTATCGGAGTCTCAGGTATCGCGAATATACAACAAGAGCATAAAGAAAATACACGATATTTTAGCCAGTAAAAAAAGGAGTGAATGATGATTCAATATAGTCGACGCCAGTATTGGGTAGATACATTATCCGGACTAACGGTAGCGTTAGCATTAGTCCCAGAAGCGATTGCCTTTTCATTTGTTGCGCATGTGGATCCAAGGGTGGGCTTATATGCGGCTATTATTATGGGGTTGGTAACAGCGGTGTTTGGGGGGCGCCCGGGCATGATATCTGGCGCAACAGGTGCCGTGGCTGTAATATTTGCGCCGTTGGTCATTAGTCAAACACAGCAGCATGGCGCAGCCGTGGCATTGTCCTATTTATTTTTAGCGGTAGCCCTTATGGGTGGCATGCAGCTGGTTTTTGGCCTGTTGCGTTGGGGTAAATTTATTCGACTAATTCCGCAGCCCGTTATGTTTGGGTTTGTAAATGGTCTTGCAATTGTTATCTTTAAATCACAGCTGGTGCAATTTTATATTCAGACAGAGTCTGGCCGTGCGTTAATGCCGACAGCTTCGCTGCTAACAATGCTGGGTCTAGTCGGGTTAACCATGGCTATTATTTATTTTTTGCCTAAGATAACCAAGGTTATCCCCGCGACGTTAACGGCTATTGTGGTGGTGTCTGGGGTGTCGGTATACTTACAGTCCTGGGGAATTGACAGCCGGACGGTGTTGGACTTTGTTCAGACTATGGATCCCACACAAACAACAATTGCGGTTGCCATGCCACGCTTTCAGATGCCCATAGTGTCGGTGGATGCTATTTTGACAGTTTTACCGTATTCGTTTTTAGCAGCATCGGTTGGATTGATTGAATCGCTAATGACGGTGGTTCTTGTGGATGAATTAACGGATACGCGCGGCCGGGGAAATAAAGAAAGTATTGCGCAAGGGCTAGCCAATATAATTAATGGATTTTTTGGTGGAATGGGTGGCTGTGCCATGATTGGGCAAAGTATGATTAATGTGCGTGCCGGTGGGCGTGGACGCTGGTCTGGTTTTGTGGCAGCGGGTAGCTTATTGGTGTTTTTAATTATTGGGGCATCCTGGGTTGAGGCCATTCCGTTGGCTGCTTTAGTGGGTGTTATGGTAATGGTCTCAATTGCGACATTTGAGTGGTCAAGCTTTCGAATTATGAAAAAAATACCCAAAGCAGACTTTATTGTAATTATAATTGTGTCGGCAACGACCGTGTTTATTGATTTGGCAGTTGCCGTGTTTGTGGGCGTTATTATTTCAGCATTGGTATTTGCATGGGATCAGGGGAAGCGTATCGCAGTTACGGCGTCTACAAATGACAATGGGTACAAAGTATACACGTTAAGGGGTAACCTTTTTTTTGGATCGGCTACTGCATTTAAATCGTTATTTGATGCGGCTAACGATCCCGATCATGTGGCGATTGATTTTTTGAACGCACGGGTCTACGATCACTCGGGTCTTGAAGCCATTCATTCGGTTGCGCAGCGCTATTCGCAGGTAAATAAAAAGCTGCACATATTAAATGTAAGCCCAGAGTGCCAGCGATTGCTGGATCGTGCGGACAATATTGTTGAGGTTCAGGTTTTAGAGTCCTTGAAGCATTGGCGCATTGCGGAGGATCGGCTCGCATAATACCTAGGGATTAGGGGGGCTTTTTTTCTAGTCTTGAGCAGCACAATCATGGTATAACTATAGTCCTAAGATGACTAAAAAAAATAGGGTAGTTGTGAGCATTGAAGCCAATGCAATTAATCGGTACATGATTAAATCTCTGTTAGAATCTGACGGATATAGTGTCCATGATGCAGATTCGAAAAAATCCGGTCTAGAACTACTGGATACTGTTGTCCCAGATGCCATTTTAATTGATTTGCATATGCCGGGAGTTGACGGCTACGCCATTACTCAACATATTCGGACCATTCATGGGCTAGCCAATACACCTATTATAGCACTCACAACGCATGTGGGCATTGAAGGGTATAGTAAAAACGCAATTTCTGGATGCGATGGCTGTATTCAAAAGCCAATTAATGCGCAACTATTTTTGAATAACCTATCGAAATTTCTAACGTAGAGCACTGTGGTATGAACGTCGCTATTTTTGAAGACAATCGCTATGCTCAGTTTCAACCCATGGTTATGGCTCGACCGGTATATGAATTGGTTCTGGGGCACTGCACGGTTTTGGACCGATTCCAACATTATTTTTCGGATATATTAACCGCTTACTGTCGGCCTCATTTAAAATCAATTGCGAGTCACCAGCGGCCAACGATTGGAATTAACTGGCTAGGAAATACGCACCAATGCTTATTTCTTAATGCTCGGGTTATCATGGATCGGCCCTTGCACAATCAGATTATGGAATATGGTACAGGGCACCCCTATATTGTGGTTTCAGACACTAATGATGTAATTGCGGTGTGCGCCAGTTCAGACTTGGCGCTAACAATTCATGATTATTTGATGACATTCTCAGACGGCCAAACATTAATCAATAATTTGCAATCTGTGTGTTCCATCTATACGTATTCAAAGGCACGTATTCTTAAAAATATTTGGGATTTAGTAGCGCTCAATCAAACACTTCTAGGGGAGGATGGTTACTTAAATTCTGGGAATTATGGCATTATTAAGGGGGAATTGGATGCCTGGGTATCCATTCGCAATGATGAACAGGTGTTTATTGACCAAGGGGTTCGAGTTGAGCCGTTTGTGTTTATTGATGCGGATCATGGGCCAGTCTATATAGAGCGCGATGTTGTCATTCGCAGTCATACACGGATTAAAGGGCCCGCTTATATTGGTGCGGGCAGTCAAATTTTGGGTGGGGTGATTACAGCCAGTAGTATTGGTTCTCAGTGTAAAATTCATGGCGAAGTGAGTCATTCTGTTATTCATAGTTATACGAATAAGGCTCACGATGGGTTTTTGGGGCACAGTTATGTCGGCGAATGGGTAAATTTGGGTGCAATGACGACCAATTCAAATTTAAAAAATACTTATGGGTCTATTCAAGTTGAGACAGCCGATGCCCGATGGGACAGTGGGCAGCAGTTTTTGGGTGTCTGCATGGGCGACCATGTTAAAACGGCGGTGGGAACACTGCTAAGAGCCGGCACAATGGTTGGCTATGGGTCAACATTATTGGGCCGCGATCATTGTGGCTGGGTCCCCCCGTTTAGCTGGGGCGAAGCCTTGAATTATACTCGCCAACAGTTGCCGCAGTTTTTACGTGCGGTTGAACGTATGATGCAGCGGCGGACAATTCAACTTCGAACAGCGGATAAAAAATTAATGGCCTTATTATTTGAATATGCCCATTCATAGCGACTACTGGGAGTATTGGCACGAAGGTGTGCTGGACCCAACAACTATTTTAGAGCAGTACACTGCAGCCACAAACAACGACCTTTGGGCCCGCTGGACGGCCGCACTGACGCAAACTAGCCATTATTGGGCGAGGCACCCGCAGCCGCCGGGGTCGTATCGAGATACTCGAGAGGACTATGTCCAATTTGCAGAGGGTATTCGCGCAGATCAAAGCATTACCCATGTGATTCAAATTGGGATTGGGGGGTCTTCCTTGGGGCCACACGCTTTGCATGACGCGTTGCGCCGACTCGTGCCACCCGATGATCAACGCCCAGTTGCATTTATTTCTAATCTGGACTCAGATGATTTTGATGATATTATTCAAACGATTCCATTGGACACAACGCTGTTTATTGTGGTTAGCAAAAGTGGCGCCACTGAAGAAACACGTGTCAATATGCAGCGATTAGTGGGGCATTGTGGGGATTCTGTATATGCGCGTACAGTTGCAATTACTAGTAAGGGGTCTATATTGGATATGCCCAATCGCTATCGTCGCGTGTTTTATTTGGATGAAAAAACGGGTGGGCGATACTCGGGAACGAGTGTTGTCGGCGGGTTAATTGTATCGATTGCATTGGGGTCAGCCTACTGGCAGTCGGTATTGGACGGGGCCTACACGATGGATCAACACGCAGCGATTCAGGACCCGGTCCATAATATTCCACTGGCTATGGCGCTAATCTGGCAATACCAGCGACAGCAATCAGGTGTTCAGGTGATTATTCCTTATGCTCAAGCATTGGCATTATTTCCGAATCATTTGCAACAATTAATGTGCGAAAGTAATGGAAAGTCAATAACACAGTTGGGCACACCCGTATCCGAGCCCACAGCCCCGGTTGTATTTGGACAACCGGGTACCTTGGCGCAGCATTCGTTTTTTCAATTGTTGCATCAAGGCACCCACCCCGTTCCAGTGACACTAATTGCTGTGCGTTACTCACAATGTACGAACCGTTATCAACGCGACTTACTGGCACACGTTATTGCACAGTCGTCCGTGTTTCAACAATCAAATCGCCCCCATACCGTATTGCTAGCGAATCAACTAACACCGCAAGCCATCGGTGCAGTATGGGCATTGTATGAAGCTACAACGGTACTGCAGGGATGCTTATGGGATTTGAACATATTTGATCAGCCAGGTGTGGAATTGGGAAAAACAATTGCACAGTCGGTGTACACAACAGATGGACTGGATGATTATGCTAAAAAATTGCGTCAATTTATTGACAAATAAGCCTTTTTCTGTAATAATTAGTTTGAATTAATTCGTTAATTAACACGTTTTATATGAAAAAAAACATACTTATATTTATAATCGTTTCTTTGATTAACATGTCAGCAATTACGGTGGCGAATGGGCATGATTACAGCGATGACTTTTTCGACGAATACATGGACTCATCACCCCCGGTTGCCCAACTAGATCCATGGATGCCAATGAACCGTGTATTTTTTGAATTTAACAACTACGTGTATATATCGGTGGTTCGCCCAACAACCCGTGTGTATCAATTTTTGTTTCCTCGAATAATTC